>JGI24770J26754_10001710_pt1 | contig 15390 bp, 12 predicted proteins | sample LakOneMetagenome_FD_26754 | JGI IMG/M metagenome (IMG submission 26754) | reverse complement strand
CGAACTTACCCCGAGATTCCCCCCAGACACTCGATGACAGTCGAGCCTGATCGACGCCATTCGGGTCGCTCGATGCCGGGAGGCTGAGGCCGACTCCGACGACCGTCAGACGGACCTGACCGGAAGCGCTGAGGCCGGTGTGCCTCGCGCCGGAGCCGTTCCCTGCTTGCGAGTCGATCGATCGATCGTCGGTACCGAGCCTGTTGGGGAGGACAGAGTCTCAGCTAGTAGTCCCTCGTGTCGCCGCCGCCGATCCGGTTGCTTCGCACGGTGAGGGCGACAAGTGCCAGGTGTCCGTCAACAGTCCAGCACCCCAGCCGGCCCTTCTCCTTTGCCCGACCCAGGATGCCTACCTCCGCCAGTTCGGTCAGCGCACGGTGAGCACTGAGCGGCGGCGAGGCTGTCGAGAATGCGCAACACGACCGCGTCCCATCGCGGGACCGCCCGGCTCAGGCCGCGGTCGTGGCGAAAGGCCACTAGCTCGTTGCGGACCTGCTCGTCTAGCGCCGCGATTTCATGCGACAGCCGCACGGCGTTACCGGTGGCGCGGCTCGGCAGCCTGGGCGAAACCGATCTCCCCTTCGTCCAGTTTCAGCGGGTTACAAGCGTGTCACATTCAATTGACAAGTGCTATACAAACGCTGCTATTGCAGCCGTTTATCGATTTCTTGACTTCCGACGTTGGGGACTTGAGTCCTGCTCAGACCGCTCCGACTTCACAGTAGCTAAGGCCCCACCGACAACTCAGAGCAACATCTGCGGTTCACCTTTGAAGAGATGGCGGTTGACGTGTGCCGCAGCTAGGGAATTGACGTTGACGACAGCGGAGATTGAGTAAACCTCCGCGACCTCGAGAGACATCTGCATTTCGTCGAGGCGACCCACAACCCTTGCGCCATGATCAACACCGATTGCTGCAATTGCTACGGCCAGGTTTTGCGAATCGGATGAGCTGACTGCGGCGAGCGCGACCGCGCGTTGCAAACCGAGGGATTCCAAAACCCGCCGTTCTGATCCGTCGCCGATCAATACCGGTATCCCGATTCGCCGCGACATGCGAGCACCGACCGACTCCGGATCACGGTCGACCCCTACAACAGGCATACCAAGCTCCCTGAGATGAACACAGAGGCGATATCCCACCTGTCCCAAACCAACGACGATGATGTGGCCAGATCGTGGGAGAACGCGCCTGCCGAGCAAGCCGATGCGGCGCTCGCTCACAACTCTCTCGATCAATCCCACGGTGAATATCGCAGCGAATGCGAGACTGGCAAGCATCGCCGCCGATGAAAAGTACGAGTACGCTGGTGTGCTCCCATGATTCGAAGCTGGACCGACCGTCGCAACGACCCTTGCAGCTTCGAAAACTGCCTGCGGCCAAGGCGTCTGGTTCTGAGTCTTGAGCCAAACCGCATCTTGCAGCAATACGAGTGCGAGTCCCGCGAGCCCTGTATATAGAAGTCGAGTCGATCCGTCGTGAGGACGCAATTGACCTGCAATAAGGCCATACCGTGCTCGGCGGCGCATAGCCTTCGGAACAGCCCAACGGACGCCTCCCTCGAGGTCGAGCTCATCGGCCGTAGTCGAGGCAATTTGGCCCGGTGAAACGATTGGAATGTCACTTGAGGTGAGGAGTCGCGCGGAAAGGTATGGAGCGACAATCCGTCCTGGCGAGCAGACCACTGATCGTGGAAGTGTCCGCTTCAATTGGGCTCCAATTGTCTGGTCAAAGATCGTAACTAGAAGCGTCTCTGGATCCCATCTCGCGGCCGCCTCAATAGCGCAGGCAACCGCCATCGCGTCATCATGAAAGGCGACGACTACGGCGGAAACACAGCCCGGTTCAACCTGATCCAACCGCAGATCACCAACGCGGCCAACCTTGCAAACGTTTAGGCGATCCGATGTACCTAGGGCCGTCGCCACAATCTCCGCAAAAGATGCGTCTCCGATGATCAGGCAGGTTGGCGGGTCTCCGGTGGCTTTCACGACGTGTCCATGTTGTTCACGGATAGAGGCCGCGCAGCAGGTGGGCTGTTGAAACCCGATCTACGGCTAGGCACGTCGCTGAAAGCCGCAACGACAGACCCTCGGCTGCCGCGTAGGAGACAACGTTGTCCCACGCAAGGCGCATGCGTGCCGATAGACGCCCCTCAACCTCTTGAAGGTTCCACCAGTAGGCTTGGTTCGCTTGAACCCACTCAAAGTACGACACGACCACTCCACCAGCGTTTGCAAGGATGTCTGGAACAACGAGACACCCAGACTTCTGGAGGATTTCGTCCGCGCCAGGAGTAGTCGGCCCGTTTGCGCCCTCTACGATTATCCGGGCACGTACTCGGCCGGCATTGCCTTCGTGAAGCACCCCCTCCACCGCAGCTGGAACGAGAAGGTCGACCTCACATTCAAGAATTCCTTCGTTACTGATTGGCCAAGCCCCCGGATAGCCAACGACTGTCCCGCACCCTGCTGAATGAATTGCAAGCTTTTCTATGTTCAGCCCACTCTCTAGGGTCACACCGCCGTATTGGTCAGTGACAGCAACCACGCGGACGCCTGCCTCTGATAGGAATCGCGCGACGTCAAGCCCGACCTTTCCGAACCCCTGTACCGCTGCGGTGGCATTCTCCGCCTCGAACCCGCGAAACGTCAGCGCAGCCATAGCGATATCAACAACACCCTTAGAGGTTGCCGACGTTCGTCCAAGCGACCCGCCCAGGCCCAACGGCTTGCCGGTTGCGACCCCTAGGACTGTATGTCCCTTGTTAACTGAATAGGTGTCCATCATCCACGCCATGGTCTGTTCGTCAGTACCAATGTCTGGCGCCGGAATGTCATGTTCCGGTCCAATGATGGGCATGATCTCTGATGTATACCTACGAGTCACACGTTCCAGCTCAGACACGGAATAGCCTCGAGGATCGATGTTCACTCCACCTTTCGCGCCGCCGTACGGGACATCTACGAGGGCGCATTTCCACGTCATCAACATAGCCAGAGCTCTTACCTCGTCAAGGTTTACGTGCGGACTGAAGCGGAGCCCACCCTTCCCAGGACCACGTGAAAGATTGTGTTGAACACGGTGGCCGGTAAGCAGCTCCACGTCACCGTTGTCTCGCCGAAGGGGAATACTGACGGTCATCTCACGACGCGGCGTCGCGAGCATCGCCCTCGTGCCTTCGCTGAGGCCAAGTTGTTCGGCGGCTTCCCGCAACTGCGTTTGAGCTCCAATGAGCGGATTCGGTCGATGCGTCGAAACTGTCGCTGATTTCACATATTCAGTTGATCGATTTTGGGTTCTTTGGGCAATGGGTCTTGGCCGAAAACCATCTGGTATCCGAGACATCGACTCATACATGCTTGGGAGTCGGGTGCCAGACTTTGACCCATTCCGGAAATGGCCACTTCGTTGTGCGGCAAGCAGGATTGCGTCGGATCTAAAACGGATGCCCTGACACCAGCGAGCACGGGGCTCGAGTCACGAATGGCCCAGGCCGACTACTCTTCGATTTGGCGCAGCACACGAGATATCGAGTTGATGTGCTTCATGTCGTCCGATGAAAGGTAGTCCGCCGGATTAAGATTCTCATACCCCCTGAACGGCAAATCGGCGCGCTCCGGGAACTGGGGGTACAAGGGTCTTGTAGCATCCAGCCCAGTCTTGGCTGTGATGCGGTCCCCTCCTGAGACCACCGTTGCACTCGGGTCCATACGAATGCCCTTCGCTTGAGGAATGGTAAACATATCGATATCTGCTTGTACGCGTACGTTGCTGGCCCACAGGACCGCAGCGTCATCGAAGACGTCAACGTCGTCGTCGACGACAACGACGTGCTTCAGGAAGTGATCCGAGGCCAGTGCCGCAAGTGCGGCCTGTTTCCCGTCTCCCTGCCGTGCCTTGGTGATCGATAGGAAGGCGCTTAGCGAGCCGCTGTGGAACGGTATGCGAGCCTGCTGGACTCCCGGGACGACTGCACGCACCGCTTGGAACAGCCGCGCTTCGCGACCGGGGAACAGCCACAAGCAGCGGTGTTCATCATGCGTCGGATGCAGGTCGTGGAAAATTGGGTCAGTTCTGATGCGCATCGCTGTCACGGTGCACTCGGGGGCCTGAGCGGCACCGTAGTAGTACGTGAATTCGCCGAACGGACCTTCGTCGACACGATCGGCTGGACGTACCACGCCCTCTAATACGATCTCGGCATCCGCCGGGATGTCCAAGTCAACGGTCAAGCCCGCAGTGACAGGGAACCGCTGTCCCAGCAACGCGCCAGTCAGTTCGTGAGCGTCGACCTCAACAGGATTCTTTAGTTGGGAAGCGATCGCGTAAGCGGGGTGGTGCCCGATTACAATCGCGATGTCAACATTTCGACCTTCTCGTGCCGCTGCGAGAAAGATGCGGCCCAGATCGTGATCGGGCGCAGCGTTAACTGTGAGCGTATTGGAACCGGTGATCATGATGCGGTACATACCAGTGTTGATGGCGCCCGTCCGGGGGTCCCTTGCCGCCACGACTCCAGAGGTAATGTACGCGCCGGCATCGTCTCGCGAGTGCACACCGATCGGCAAGGAGCCGAGATCGACCTCGTTGCCTTCACGCACATATCCGTCGATTTCCGGATCGGTTACCGGAATCACTTCCGGAAGTTCGCTTCCCATCAGCGAGAGTACGTGAGTCACGAGCGATCTGCGGTCCACCCCTAGGGAGTTTGCTAGACGATCACGCGTCCCGAATAGGCCCATGATCACTGGGATTTCTGTGCCCTCGACGTCGTGAAACATCACCGCGGGCTTTCCCATCGGCTCGAGCGACTTGACGACGGCGCTAATCTCGCCGACGGGGCTAACTTGACGCCTGACGTCAATCAGCTCACCGCGGCGGCGGCGAAGCTGCTCCACGTATGTACGCAGGTCTTCACTCATCTCGCTCGCCAAAGGTCACCTGGCCGATTGTGAGATACTCGCCGTCAAGGATACGACGGGCCACCGCTTCCATCTCGCCTGCTAGAACCCGATCATCGTCCAAATGCGCTGAGTCGGCGCGCACTCGGGAATACGTGTCTCGGCCGGCAGGGGCCGCGACACCCCCATTGCGGAGGTCGAGTCCTTGCGCTGCCGACATCAACTCGATCGCAACGACGTATGCCGAGTTGCGCATCATTGGCGCAAGTCGAGCCGCGCCGTGTGTGGCCATGCTGACGTGATCCTCTTGCCCGGCCGAAGTAGGTATGCTGTCGACGCTGCTGGGTGTAGCACGGGCGCGGTTCTCCGCAACTAGTGCCGCGCTGGTGACCTGTGCCATGAGGAAGCCCGAGTTGAGTCCGGCGTTGTCCACTAGGAACGGCGCCAAGCCGCTCATTGTTGTATCCATCAGCATCGCCGTACGGCGCTCCGACAATGATCCGATCTCGCAAAGCGCCAGCGCTACGATGTCAGCTGCGAAAGCGACCGGCTGTCCGTGAAAGTTTCCGCCGGACAGTACGATGCCGTCAGCTGGGAACATTAGAGGGTTGTCCGACACGGCATTTGCCTCGCGCTCCAAAACATCAGCTGCGAAACAGATTAGATCCCATGCCGATCCCATCACCTGTGGCATGCAGCGCAGGCTGTACGGGTCCTGCAACCTTCGGCCGTCGAACTCGACGTCGAGTACTTCACTGTCGGTCACAAGACGCCGCAATGAGCGGGCCACCTGGATCTGCCCGCGTTGGCCGCGAATCTGCTGAATACGGTCATCTAGAGCGGTCTGTCGGCCTGCTGTTGCCTCCATCGTAAGCGCACCAGCGGCCAACCCCGCATTGAGCACAGATTCGGCGCCGAAAAGCCCGCGTAGTGCCAGTGCCGTGGAGGTTTGCGTGCCGTTAATTAGCGCTACTCCCTCTTTGGGTCCGAGTACCACAGGCTTGAGCCCCACGCTCGCAAGCCCCTCGACTGCTGCGACCTCGTTCCCACCCACGCGGACGCGTCCAAGCCCGGTCATCGCACCCGCCATGTGCGAGAGCGGAGCAAGATCGCCGGAGGCACCCACCGATCCCTGGCTCGGCACGATAGGCAGGACATCAGCGTTGATCATGGCCGCGATCAGATCAGTGATCTCGGTACGCACACCCGAGTGTCCACGCGCCAAGCAGATCAGTTTGATGACCATCATGGCTCTAACGACCTGGTCGGGCAGAGGATCGCCGACGCCCACCATATGGGAGGCGATGACGCGGCGTTGGAGCTCCACCAGGTCGTCTGGGGAGATGCGTCGATCGGCCAATTTGCCGAAACCTGTGTTGACACCATAGACAACATCGCCGTTGGCGATGGCCTCAGTAATGACCGCGTGGCCGGCACGCACGTTGTTCGTAGCTTCCGAGGTCAACTCGACCGTGACTGGTCCACGGAACGGTGCTCTAAGGCTGTCGAGTCCGACAGGATCGCCTGTGATGGTTATGACATTCATAATTCCTCTTTCGGTCGTGAGATTCTGGGGTTGGTGGTCAAGGCTGTACCGTCCCATCGCGCTGCGAGGGATGATTCCAAGTCGAATAGGTCGAACACGCGTCCAACGGTCGCGTCAACAATGTCTTCGAGGGACTGCGGACGGTTGTAGAACGTAGGCACCGGAGGACAGATCACGCCCCCCATTTGGGTAACTTTTTCCATGTTGCTGATGTGCACGAGCGACAGTGGCGATTCCCTGACGAGCAGGACAACTCGACGGCGTTCCTTCAGAGCTACATCAGCAGCCCGGGTCAGCAGGGACGTTGTGACTCCCGTAGCCACCTCGGCAAGCGTGCGCACCGAGCATGGCGCGATGACCATGCCCAGAGTTCGAAACGATCCACTCGCGATTGGGGCCGCTACATTATTCACAGCATGCACGACATCAGCCTTGGCTCGTACGTCGCGAGGGGAAAGATCCGATTCGTACGCAAGTGTGAGTTCGCTTGCTTTCGACATCACTAGATGGCTCTCTATGCCGAGGACTCTAAGTTCTTCAAGGATTCGGATGCCGTAGATCGTTCCGCTCGCTCCGGTGATACCGACCACCATTTTTGGTCGATCAGCGCCGGTCATCGGGAACTCCCTTTGATCGGCGCGATTCGGATGTTGACGGCTGTCAACTCGCTGTAGCTAAGGAGCTCTTCGACAGACTCTTCACGGCCCACACCGCTGCGTTTCACTCCGCCGAAAGGCGCTCCAGCGTAGTGCCGGTTGGCATCATTGACCCACACGTAACCCGCCTCCACCCCATGAGCGAGGCGCAATGCCCGATCAATATCTCGGCTCCAAATTGCCGCACTGAGCCCAAGCTCGCTGGCATTCGCCAAGGCCAGCGCTTCCGCTTCATCGGACCACACCTGCACAGTCACGACCGGGCCGAAGATTTCCTCTTGAAGGATCCGTGAGCCTTGGGGAGCGCCGACGACCAGGGTCGGTTCGAGGTAAAAGCCGCCTTGTGGGCAGCCCGGGGGGCGGCGACCACCTACCACAACCTTTGCTCCGGCGGGAAGGGCCGAGCCTAGGAAGGATTCGATATGACGAAGCTGTTCTGCCGAGACGACAGGCCCCAAATCGAAACTCTCGTCGTAGGACGCGCCGATCGTCAGAACTCGCATTCGATCAGCCATGCGACTCACAAACGCATCATGAATCGATTCATGCACGAGGATCCGAGAGGTTGACTGGCAGGACTGGCCCTGACTAATTCGGAAACTCATTCCGGCAATGGCGGCATCTGCTGCCTCGTCTAGGTCGACGTCTTCGCACACGATCATGGCATTTTTGCCACCGAGTTCAGCAGTGAAATGCTTCACAAACCCCGACTGTGAAAGCCGTGACTGGATCACGCAGGCGGTTCGACCACTGCCAACGAAAGAAACTCGCTTGATTTGTGGACTTGTCGCTAGCGCATCGCCACTTTCCGCGCCGCCAGATATGAGGTTGAGCACGCCTGGGGGAAGTGACGCCTCAGCGATGGCTCCGAGAGCCAAGGTGGCGAGAGGGGTTTGCTCCGATGCCTTGACAACAATTGTGTTGCCGGCCAGCAGTGGGTGGATCATTCCCGCGACGGTGAACAAACTGGGGTGGTTGTACGCCACGATACGTCCGACGACACCGTAGGGGCGACGCACGGTGTAGCTCAGGCCATCAGCAAAGGGCTGCGTTGCGCGCCCGGCGAGTGTCAGCGCATGCGCGGGCCATTCGCGCAAATATTTGAGTCCAAGAGTGACGTCACGGCGGGTCGCACGGATTGGATTTCCGGTGTCGATCGATTCCAGCAGCGCGAGGTCTTCTCCGGCCGATGCGAGCATCACAGCAAATTCTTGCAGGTGGTCGATGCGCTCCGCTAACGGCAATGCCAACCACGCGCGCTGAGCGCGCGCAGCCGCGTCCACGGCCTGGGAAACCTCGTCGGCCGTGCAGTTGGGCACGGTAGTCGTGACAGTTCCGGTCGATGGATCTAGTGTCTCGATGCGACGTGCACCTTGCTGCCAGGTCCCGGCGATGTGCGCAGCGGGTACTCCGCCGGGGAAGAATCGGACTAGCAACGGCTCGATGAGTTCATGGGAACCCCGGCCACCATTCGGAAAGGTCTCATTCATCCGCGGGTGCCTCCTAGATTTGGTGTGCGTAAGCGAGAGAACTGAGCAGACCGATACTCCTGACCGCTGATGGGACTCTTGAGAGCGGACGTCATGTGATCGAGACCGTGATTCTCGGATTCGATAATTTGGCGTAGCAAATCCCCAACGATCGGAGCGGTTTTGAACTGGTTCCCGCTTGTACCCATTGCTATAAACAGCCCATCAAAGCAAGTGCGATCATAAATGGGGAGCCAGTCATCAGTCACGTCATAAAGGCCGACGACGCCCGACGGCCGAGGCGGCACACCTTGGTTCTTGATGCGCCTGGCCAACCGCAGAGTGTTCCGTTCCCAGGCTTTTGCGCTGACACGTTCGTCATACAGGTCCGGGTCCGCCACAACGGTGTCTTCATCGGCTGGTGACCCGTTTCCACCCACGAGGAAAGCGTTGCCGGACTCGGGCCGGAAGTTGATTCCAAGATCCCCGTCGACGATGTGCATAGCGTCGCGGCCAACGTTAAGGAGGTGTGGTGCCGAGACGTGATGCAGTTCCTCCCGCAAGCGCCGTGTGCGCACCGTGAAGTCCCGAGTCGCTCCCGAGCGTCGAAGTAACTGGTCACTATGTGGTCCTGCGGCCACGAGCACCGCACCTGCGCTGATGCGCGTACCGTCCACTAGTACCACCCCTTGTACCCGGCCATGGCTGATGATCAGGTCCACCACTTCTGTACCGAGCTGCAGTTTCGCTGAGCACCGTCGTGCCGCGTTTAGCAGGTTGCTCGCGGCCAGCGCCGGGTCGGAGACGTACCCCGAGTCTGCGGTGTATACGGCGCCCTTCAGGTATTCGGTTGGTTCGCGCCAAAACTCCTCATGCTGCACAGAGCGTGGCGGACCAAACCGACGGACATCCAGATAGGGCACCCTGTTGACCAAGTCCTGGGTCGTCCAGTACTCGTGCGAGACTCTCGCGTCTCTCATCGACGAGGTGATTGCTTCGACGTACTGATCGCCCGCATCGAGAATTAGCGATCCACACCGTGTGTAGGTTGCTAGATCCTCACCAGGTCCGGCATCCAGGAAGTCGGCCCACCCGCTCCATACCTCCGTGCTTTCCGCTGCGAGCCTGCAACTCTGCGGGTCGGCCGCGTGCACCCTGACAATTCCTGCTGATGCGCTAGTCGAACCGTGACCGACGGCGCCGCCGCGTTCCAGCACGAGCACGGAGTGTCCTGCTCGGGACAGCGCGAGCGCGGCGGACGATCCGATAATTCCGGCCCCTACTACGAGAACATCCACGACCGCGGGGAGAAGTTTAGTCACACCACATTTCTACCGCATAGTGGGAATAAATGCCACCCTGCGGTAGTCCGAGATTTGACCACTCTAGCCAGCTTGGGTTCGATTTCGATCGTTGTGTGCGATTGGGCTCACCGTGAAACGGTGTCGGAATTCGGGTTCGACTGTTCGGCGCTCAGGTTCACGAACTTTTGCACGCATGCCTTAATCGTGACCCAGTACGCGCGCGAGGAAGTTGCGCGTGACAGGGTGCGTGGGCTCACGCAGGACTTGGGCAGGCGATCCCTGCTCAACGATGCGCCCTTCGTCCATGAATACGACCGTATCGGCCACCTCCCGAGCGAATGCGATCTCGTGCGTCACAACGATCATCGTCGTGCCTTGATTGGCCAACTCCCGCATAGTAGACAGCACTTCGCCAACGAGTTCGGGATCGAGAGCTGACGTTGGTTCGTCGAAAAGCATCAGGCGCGGTTCCATCGCAAGTGCACGTGCAATGGCGACTCGCTGCTGTTGCCCGCCCGAAAGTTGTGCGGGATACGCGCTGCCTCGATCTTGCAGTCCGACCTGTTTCAAGCGCTCGATTGCGCGCGTCTTCGCCTCGGACGGCTTGATCCCACGGACTTGGATGGGCGCCTCCATGACGTTCTCGAGAACTGTCAGGTGCGGGAACAGATTGAATCGCTGAAAGACCATGCCGATGTCTCGTCGCTGCGCGGCCACCTGGCGCGGCTTCAGCGGGTAAAGCCGATCACCTTTTCGCTCGTAGCCGATGCGTTCACCAGCGAGGTGGATCTGTCCCTGAGTCAGGACCTCTAGTTGGTTGATGCATCTCAAAAAGGTGGACTTCCCAGAGCCCGACCGTCCGAGCAGGCAGCAAACCTCGCCTTCTGCTACATCCAAATTGACACCCTGCAGCACGCTCGTTGAACCGAAGGTCTTATGAACATTGGTAGCACGAAGCAGAGGGAGTACGTCTGACGGAATTCTCGGATCGGTCATCCGTTGGACTCCTGCATCGCGAGATCGGAACGGCCGAACCGTCGCTCGAGAAAGTACTGACCGATTGTCAAGACTGAGGTCAGAATTAAGTACCAGAGCGAGGCCGTGATCAATAGAGGAATGGTCAGATAGTTGACCGAGTAGATGAGTTGGGCAGAATACAAAAGCTCCGGATATGCGAGCACAGCCACGAGAGAAGATGTCTTAAGCATTCCGATGAATTGGTTTCCGGTCGGAGGAATGATGATGCGCATTGCTTGGGGGAGAAGGATGCGTCGCATGGAGGTCGTGCTGGTCATCCCCAATGCGGTCGCCGCTTCATTCTGTCCACGATCTACGGACTTCAGACCAGCGCGCACAATCTCGGCCATATAGGCCGCCTCGTTTAGCCCTAGTCCGAGCACCGCCGCAGTGTAGGGCGAGATTAGAGCGTTGGCATCCAAGCCTCCGATCGAGGGGCCGAAAGGAATCCCGAATGAGAGCGTGGGGTAGAGAGCCGAAATCGATCCCCAAAAGAGGAGTTGCACAAAAACCGGTGTACCCCGGAAGAAATATATGTAGGCCCAGGCTGCAGCGGAGACAAGCCTCGATTTGGACTGGTAAGCGAGTGCGAGGATGACGCCGAGTACCAAACCAACGCTCATTGAGATGACTGTCAGATGCACGGTCCGCCACATGCCCGCGATTATGCGTTCCGAGCCAAAGTAGTCGAAGACAACGCCCCACTCGTAGCGTTCGTTAGTCAGGATCGACTTAGAGACGGCAACCGTGACGAGGAGGACCCCAATGGCGCCAAGCCAATGCCAAGGTCTTCTGCGACGAGCAACGGGTAGGTCCTCGNAGNGAATGCTGGCTGGCGTCATTGGGGTCCTCTCAAACCACTCAGTCGAGTTGTTACTTAACTGGTTTTCCGTTGAGGAGCGCGCTATCGATCGCAGCATCTCCCATGTCGTACTTGTCGAGAATCTTCTGGTAGGAACCGTTGTCCATGATTTCCTGGAACGCTGCAGCAATTGCAGGGGCCAACTTTGAGCCCTTGGGGAATGCCGCCCCGTGTAGCACGGAGCCGTAAGGCTCGCCCAAGACAACCAGCTTTCCCTTCGTCTCGTTCTGTTGGTGCACGGCCACTGGCGTGTCAGCAAGAGTCACGTCGGACCGACCCGAGAGTACGGAAAGGTTAGTAGCCGTCTGGTCGGGGAAGACTTGGAGGTCGATTTCCTTGTCACCATCGGACTTACACTTGTCGGCCTGAGTCATGACGTCTGTTTGCTGCACAGTCCCCTTCTGCACGGCGACTCGGAGGCCGCACATTTCCCCCAGCGTCTTCGGCTGAGTGGCGGAACCCTTGAGGGCAAGAATGGAGGATCCGTCCTCGCTGTAGTCCACGAAATCCACGACCTTCTCACGCTCCGCAGTGTGATTGATCCATGACATGCCGAAGTCGAACTTGTTGCCCTGCAACCCTGGAATGATCGCGTCGAAGGAGGCTGCCACCTCGCGCAATTCGATGCCCAGGACCTTGCTCAATTCATGGATCAAATCAGCATCAAGCCCGAGAATAGTCTTGCCATCCTCCGCAAAGAAGCCGATCGGAGGATAGGTCGCGTCGCTTGCGATCGTGGCGTAGCCGCGCTCCTTTATATCGCCGGGCACCAAGGAAGCCGGGCTTCCATCTGATGCACCAGAGTTTCCACTCGGTTCGTCCTTGGAGGCTCCACTGCCGCACGAAGCCAAGACCAAGCTTGCGGCGATCCCCGCCGCCAAGACGCTCCACCGGGCTCGTCTGGTGTGCCGCTTCAGTTCACGCATTTTATTCTCCTGATGTGTGTGTGAGGGTTCCAAGATGGACCGAACGAATTTTGAGTCTGTCAGAACTGTCAGCAGATTACTACCGTTTGATGGGAGTTATTCCCATTCTATGGTTGTTCGAACCGCCGCGGCCGGTCCGACATGCGCGATGTGGACGGTGGGCAGCATGCACGGTCTTCGAAACAAGCGGGCCACGGGACCTACTCGACATATTTGCCTTCAGCGGCTGTGGCGATCGCCAGCTTCCGCACCCCAAGGCGGAACATGAGGCGTCCACAATCGCGCAACCTGAGTGCGAGGCGGTGGGTTGGTTAGTCGCAGCGTCGCTCTCGCGAGATGGTCAGCTTGAGGTCGAGGAATTCCGGGTCTCCGACTTTGGTTACAAAACTTCAGGCCACACTTCGCGGCATGAGGACGGAGGTGCGCGTCTGTTCACGCGGACGTGAGGCAGAGGCGCCGAGGCGCATTTCGAAGAGAGCTCGCTTCCCAAGATGGCACACGACAGTGGGGACGCGAGTCTCTCCCGGGATTTGCCGATGAGACCCTCGCCTGTACGCCAAAGTAGCCTTGACACGTCGGTTAGATCACTTTGAGCAGTCGTTCCACTAGGCTGGACGGGTCGACATCGCAATGGAGAGCGGGCCGACACCGGAAGATCTCACCTCCGCTGGCTCACGTTCCCGAGCAGCGCTTCGATGTCGCTCGCACTTCCGCCGGTGATGATTGCCTTACGGCAATAGACCATAGCGCGAGACCAGTTTACGGTAACGCCCCCCCGAAGGTTTCCCTCGGTGTCGTTGAATAGAACCGCGAATTGGTCAGCCTTTGGACCCGTAATCGTCGTTTGTGCGGCAGATCCATCTGTTCGCCCCGCCACCTGAATTCGCCAATCGTACTGGTCGCTCCACACGTATTCGACCGGGTGATGTGTTCGTTGGGAGTTCGGATTGGCAATGTTGTTGGCGACGCAGGCCGCCTGCTCGAGTGCGTTCGTCCAATGTTCTAGCCTCGTAGCGAAGCCGTCTCGGGGGTGGGTCCAACGGGCGACGTCTCCGATGGCATAGACCGCAGATTGCCCTTTGACCAAGCCGCGCGCATCACACAAGATTCCGTCATCCAAAGGGATGCCAGACGAACGCAGCCAGTCGTCATTCGGCACTGAGCCGATGCCAACGACAACAAAGTCGGCTGCGAGCACACGCCCCGTCGTCAGCCGAACGCGTATTTCCCCGCCATCTCGCTCCATTTGGTCAACGCCTGTTCCAAACAGCATTTCAACGCCGTGTCGATGATGTAGTTGGGCGAATCGATTGCCCACCTCAGGGTCGAATATTCTGGCCATTGGCGTGGATAGAGGATCCACGACAGTCACTTTCACTCCAAGACCTCGAGCGGTAGCGGCGACCTCGGCGCCGATGAAACCGGCGCCGATGACAATGAGTCGTCGACCCGAGACCAGTTCCGCGCGAATGGCCAGAGCGTCATCCAAGCTTCTAAGGGAATAGATCCCCGACATGCTTTTCCAGGGACTCGGCCGAGCCCGACTTCCAGTGGCAATAACTAGTTTGTCGTAGTGGAAGGGGGCGTGATTATCGACTAGGACGGCCCGCTCCGTCAGGTCAAGGCCGACTGCCGAATGTCCGGAGAGGAGCGTGAGGTCAGCTTCTCTGGCTCTCGATTCGGAAAGTAGTGAAATACCCTCAGTGTCCAATCGCCCGGTGAGGAACTCCTTCGAGAGGGGTGGCTTGTCGTATGGCTCATCTATCTGTTCCTCCTCGACTAGACAGACCTTGCCGCGAAATCCGAACGAGCGGAGCGATAGTGCGCAGTTGACCCCGGCCACTGACGCACCCACCACCACAACACGACTCATGCCTTGACATCCAAGCGCAACGCCGAAACCGGACAGCTTCGCGCCGCCTCCTCAACTCGCACTTGGTCAGATTTGGGCACATCGACACGGAGTAGAACCACCATCCCCTCGTCGTCCAAGTCTAAGTAGTCATCGGCTGCGACAACACAATTTGCGTATCCCTTGCACAGGGAGAAGTCAGCCGACAACGTCGCGCTCGCTGAATTGTCCGCAGGCCGTTCGACGGCGCTCAAAGGCTGGTTCAGTAGATCAAAGCCTCCTTCGCCAGGGGTCACAGCGATGACGTCCAACGCAGATTGCGCGGGCCCCATCAGGACCTCACCCGTGACGACGTCGAATTCGGCGCCGTGACAATTGCAGATCAGCACGTCACCATCGACCACTTCACCGAACTTTGAGAACGCACAACCCGAGTGTGTGCATCGGTCGGGCAGCAACGACCACCCCCTCGCATGGCGGACGAGTGCATAGTCGCGATCTCCGACTACAACAGGTTGGATGGTTCCAGCGACGGCGTGAGTATCGAGGCTTGACTGGCTCTCGTACGACATCATGCATCCCACAGGAGTGGAAGCGTTTTCGCCCCGCGCACGTTCCAGCCGCTCACGACGGGAGCCTGCGCCGGGTTTAGTCGGAGTCCCGGCAGCCGCACGAACATCTCCTCCAGCACAATTTTTCCTAGACTTCTGGCGACGAAGTGGCCCATACAGAAATGGGGGCCACTCGATCCGAACGCCATGTGCGCCTGTTCAGGTCTGTGTAGGTCGAAGTCGTCTGGGTTGTCGTAGCGGCGGGGATCACGGTTTGCCGAATCCCTCGCGATTGCTACCTC
>JGI24770J26754_10001701_pt1 | contig 15450 bp, 14 predicted proteins | sample LakOneMetagenome_FD_26754 | JGI IMG/M metagenome (IMG submission 26754) | reverse complement strand
GACAGCAGCAGGAAGGAGCCGTCCGACTCGTCCGCTTCCGCGACCAGGTATTCGCCGGTGCCGAGGCGCGCGTTCGCGCCGGCCGCGATCAACTGGCCGCCGATGACGAAGGTCGGATCGAGTCCGGCCTCGGCGAGCACGCTCGCGGTGAGGCTGGTCGTGGTGGTCTTGCCGTGCGTGCCGGCAACGGCGATGCCGCGCCGGAAGCGCATCAGTTCGCCGAGCATTTCCGCGCGTGGCACGACGGGGATGCGCCGTTCACGCGCGGCGACCAGTTCCACGTTGTCCGGGCGGATCGCACTCGACACGACCAGCACGTCGGCTTCCGCGACGTTGGCGGCGTCGTGGCCGCGATCGATGCGTGCTCCGAGGCCGGCGAGGCGGCGCGTGGTGGCGTTGTCGGCCTTGTCCGAACCGGATACGGAATAGCCGAGGTTGCACAACACCTCGGCGATGCCGCTCATGCCGACGCCACCGATGCCGACGAAATGCACGCGGCGGAAGTCCTGCATGATGTCGCCGTGCTGCTTGAGGCGATTCAGTGTCATGCACCGGCCTCCAGGCAGATCTCCGCGATGCGACGCGCGGCGTCAGGCTTGGCCAGCGCGCGTGCAGCATTCGCCATGCGCAACAGGCGCGTGCGCTCGCCAACTTCCTCGAAGGCGGTACCGAGGCGCTTGACGAAATCGTCGCCTTCGGCGACGAGGCGTGCGGCACCGGCCGAAACCATCGCCTGTGCATTCTTCGTCTGGTGGTCGTCGACCGCGTTCGGATATGGCACGAGGATCGCCGGCACGCCAGCCGCCGCGAGTTCGGCCAGGGTCAACGCACCGGAACGGCAGATCACGAGATCGGCCCACGCGTAGGCTGCAGCCATGTCGTCCTCGAACGGGACCACATCCGCTTCGATGCCGGCATTCATGTAGGCCGCGCGCGCCTTGTCGAAATGCCGGGTTCCACACTGATGGCGNACCGACACCGNCAGGCGCNCGCCGCGTCGGCGCAGCACTTCGGGCAGCGCCGCATTCAGGCTTTGCGCGCCCTGACTGCCACCGAGCACGAGCAGGCGCAACGGCCCTTCGCGGCCGGCGTAGCGCTGCGCGGGCGGCACGACCGCGGCGATCGAAGCGCGCACTGGATTGCCGACCCATTCGCCGCGCGGAAACACGTCGGCGAAACCGGTCAGCACCCGTTGCGCACGACGGGCGAGCAGGCGGTTGGTCATGCCGGCGATCCGGTTCTGCTCGTGCACGATGAGCGGCACCTTCGCCAGCTGCGCCGCGATGCCGCCGGGTGCTGCTGCATAGCCGCCCATCGAGATCGCGCAGCGCGGCGCATGCTGCCTGAGCAGGTTGCGTGCGACGGCGACGCCGCGCGCAAGGCGGAACGGCATTGCCAGCTTGGTCACGAGACCCTTGCCACGCAGACCGCCGATCGGCAGCGTCTCCAGCCGCAGCCGATGCCGCGGCACCAGTTGCGTCTCGAGGCCACCAACCGCGCCGAACCAGACCACCGGGATCTTGCGCGCGACGAGTTCGTCGGCGACCGCAAGCCCCGGGAAGATGTGTCCACCAGTGCCACCGGCCATGATGAGCACGGGACCCTCGCGGTTGGCGACCGGCGCGCTCATGCGACAACCTCGCGCGCACGGCGCTCGTTGACCAGTTGCATCATCGCGTTGTCGGCGCGCGTGACTTCGTAGCTGACGCGCACCAGCAAGCCGATCGCCGCGCACGTCATCATCACGCTCGANCCGCCCGAGCTGATCAAAGGCAGGGTCAAGCCCTTGGTCGGCAGCACGCCGAGGTTCACTCCGATCGACACCAGCGCCTGCAGCGCGAGCATCAGCGACACCCCGAACGCGCAGTAGCCGGCGAAGTGGCGGTTCTGTTCCACCGCGCGCACGCCGATCACGAAGCCGCGCCCGACCAGCCACGCGAACAGCGCGAGCACGACCACGATGCCGGCCAGGCCGAGTTCCTCGGCCAGTACGGCGAGGATGAAATCGGTGTGCGCTTCCGGCAGGTAGAACAGCTTTTGCACGGAAGCGCCGAGGCCGACACCGAACCATTCGCCACGACCGATCGCGATCAGCGCCTGGGTCAGCTGAAACCCGTCCTTGAACGGATCGGCCCATGGATCGAGGAACGAGGTCAGGCGCTTGACGCGATAGTCCTGGCTCATCGCGAGCGCTGCCAGCACCGGCAACGCGCACGCACCGAGCAAGGTCAGGTTGCGCAGGCGCGCACCGCCGAGCCAGACCATGCCGAGCGTGACCGCCATCAGCAGCGTGGCCGAACCAAAATCCGGCTGCGCGAGCAGCAGTCCGGCAAAGATCGCCGCGATGCCGAGCGGCTTCACCACACCGAGCANCTTCGTCTGCAGGCCTTCGCGATGGCGCACGAGGTAGCTCGCCATGTACACGACCAGCAGGATCTTGACGGCCTCCACCGACTGGAAGCCGATGATGCCGAAGCGGATCCAGCGTCGCGCGCCATTCACGCGCACGCCGATGAACGGCACGAACACCAGCAGCAGCAATACGGTGCCGCAGAGCAGCAGCGGTAGCGCATTGCGCTCCAGCCAGGCCAGTTCGATGCGCGTCATCACCAGCGCCGCGACCAGGCCGAGGGCAAGGAATACGAGGTGGCGATAAAGGAAATAGAACGCCCCTATGTGCTGGCCGTCGGCGACCGCGATCGAACTCGACGCGACCATGACCACGCCGAGGCTGGCGAGCAGCATCGCCGCGACGATCAAGCCNAGGTCATAGCGACCCTTGGCGTCGCCATGGCGGGTCGCCTGCTGGTCGTCGTTGCTGAAGTCGAAGAGCAGCATCAGCGCACCTTCAACGTGGCGAGGCCGATCAGCACCAGCACCACGCTGATGATCCAGAAACGCACGATCACGCGCGGCTCCGGCCAGCCCTTGAGTTCGAAGTGGTGNTGGATCGGCGCCATCCGGAAGATGCGCTTGCCGGTCAGCTTGAAGCTCGCGACCTGCAACATCACCGACACCGTTTCCATCACGAACACGCCGCCCATGATCAGCAGCACGACTTCCTGCCGCACGATCACGGCGACACAACCGAGCGCCGCGCCGATCGCCANCGCNCCGATGTCTCCCATGAACACCTGCGCCGGATAGGTGTTGAACCAGAGGAAACCGAGACCGGCACCACCGAGCGCACTGCAGAAGATCGCCAATTCTCCCGCGCCGGGAATCGCAGGGATGCCCAGATACTCGGAGAACACCTTGTTGCCGGCGAGATAGGCGAACACGCCAAGCGCGGTCGATACCAGCACGCTCGGCATGATCGCGAGTCCGTCGAGGCCATCGGTGAGGTTCACCGCATTCGAGAAACCGACCACGATGAAATACGCGAGTCCGATGAACACCACGGCGCCGAGGCCGCTCAACCAGGGCGACGCCGCCATCAGCGTGGCGGCATGCCCGAGCGGGACCTGCACGTGCTTGATCAGTGGCAGGTAGAACGTGGTCGCCGCCGGCGTGTCGGCGCTGAAATAGAGGTACAGCGCGACGCCGAGACCGAACACCGATTGCCAGAAGTACTTCCAGCGCGCGGCGAGNCCGCGGCTGTCCTTGAGCACCAGCTTCTTGTAGTCGTCGTAGAAACCGATCGCGCCGAACGCGATCGTGACGCCAAGCACGAGCCAGACGTAACGATTNCGCAGGTCCGCCCACAGCAGGGTCGAGACCGCGACCGAGGCGATGATGAGCACGCCACCCATGGTCGGCGTGCCGGCCTTGCTCAGATGCGACTGCGGACCATCGCTGCGAATGACCTGGCCGGCCTTCAGCGCGGCCAGCTTGCGGATGATTGCGGGCCCGGCCAGCAGCGACACCGCGAGCGCGGTCAGCGTGCCCATGATCGCGCGGAACGTCAGGTACTGGAACAGGTGGAATCCGCTGATCCATCCCTTCAGCAGCTCGGCGAGCTCAAGCAGCATGACGTTCGCCTCCGTTGCCGTCTGCATCGCCGTGCAACGCCTTGACGACGCGCTCCATCGCCGACGAGCGCGAACCCTTGACCAGCAAAACAACGCCGGCGCGCAGTTCCGCGCGCAAGGCTTCGACCAGCTGCGCCTGTTCGGCGAAGTGCTGCGCGCCGCCACCGAAGGCATCGACCGCGGCGCGACTGAGCCGGCCGACCGCGCGCAGGCGCTGGATGCCGCTGCGCTTGGCAAGCGCACCTATGTCCGCATGCAGGCGCTCCGCATCGGTGCCGAGTTCGGCCATGTCGCCCATCACCAGCACGCGTTCGCCGGGTTCGGCCGCGAGCGTCGCAATCGCCGCGGCGAACGAACCGGGATTGGCGTTGTAGCTGTCGTCGATGACGATCGCGCCTGATGCATGCAGCTGGCGCGCGAGCCGGCCATCGACCACCGGCGCGGCTTCGAGGCCGGCCTTGATCGTGGCCAGCGGCACGCCGAGCGCGAGCGCGAGCGCACTCGCAGCCAGCGCATTCATCACGTTGTGGCGGCCACGCAGCGGCAGCGCGATTTCCGCCGCGCCGGCCGGCGCGAGCAGGCGGAAGCAGCCGTCGTTGCCGGCGTCGAGCTCGAGGTTCGCGCTGACATCGGCGCGCCGCAGCAGGCCGAACCGCAGCGTGCGGCGCGTGCCCGCGAGCAGGGTGAAGTAGTCGGCGAACGCATCGTCCGCGTTGATCACCGCGACGCCGTCGTTGGGCAGCGCGCGGTAGATCGCGCCCTTGGTTTCGGCCACGCCCTGCAGCGAGCCCATGCGTTCCAGATGCGCGGCGGCGACATTGTTGACCAGCGCGACATCCGGCCGCGCGATGCGCGCGAGGTAGGCGATGTCGCCCGGCTTGCCGGCGCCCATCTCGACCACCGCGTACTCGGTGTCGGCCGGCATCGCCAACAGGGTCAGCGGCAGGCCGACTTCGTTGTTGAGGTTGCCGGCATTGACGTGGGTGCGGCCGTGGCGCGAGAGGATCGAGGCGAGCAGCGTCTTGACCGTGGTCTTGCCGTTCGAGCCGGTGATGCCGATCACGCGCGCATGGCTGCGCGTGCGCACCATGCGTGCGATTTCGCCGAGCGCCACCAGCGTGTCGGCGACGACCACCTGCGGCACGTCGAGCGGCAACGCGCGCTCGACCAGCAGCGCCACAGCGCCGTTCGCGCGCGCGGCATCGGCGTAGTCGTGCGCGTCGTGGCGCTCGCCGCGCAAGGCGACGAACAGCGCGCCCGCTGCGGGCGAGCGACTGTCGGTCGATACCGCATCGAACGCGATGTCATCGCCCTGCAGGCGACCACCGGTCCAGCGTGCAACGTCGGCGAGGCGCAGGTTCAGCATGGGCGGGCCTCCAGCGCATTCCGCGCAACGTCGAAATCGTCGAACGGAACGCGCATGCCGGCGACTTCCTGGTAAGGCTCATGGCCCTTGCCCGCGACCAGCACCACGTCGCCGCGCCGGGCCGATGCAATGGCGAGCGCAATCGCGGCGGCGCGGTCGCGCTCGATCGTCGCGCGCTGTGGAAACCGCAGACCGGCGACGATCTGCTCGACGATCAGGTCGCCATCCTCGCCACGCGGATTGTCGTCGGTGACGAGGATGGATCGGCGAGCGACTCGGCAATCGCGCCCATCTGCGGGCGCTTGCCCGCGTCGCGCTCGCCACCACAACCGAATACGCAGACCAGGCGCCCGCTGCAATGCGCGCGCAGGCTGGTGAGCGCCTGTTCGAGCGCATCCGGCGTATGCGCGTAGTCGACCACGACGAGCGGCTGCGCGCCTTCGCCACCGAGCCGGCTCATGCGACCGGCGACCGGATCGAGCACGGCGAGCGCGGCGCGGATCGCGTCGAAGGAAAGTCCGAGACGGCCGAGGCAGGCGGCGACCGCGAGCAGGTTCGACACGTTGAAGCGCCCGAGCAGGCGGGTCGCGACATCTCCTTCGCCCCACGGCGTGACGAGGCGGAAATGCAGGCCGGATGCGCGCGTTTCGACCGCGCGCGCGACGACGTCCGCATCGTCGCGTTCGACGCCGTAGCGTACGCATTCGACGCCCGCGGCGAGCGNCGCCACCAGCACACGCCCGAACGCATCGTCGANGTTGATGATCGCCGCCCCGAGTTCGGGCCACGCGAACAGGCGCTGCTTGGCCGCGCCGTACTCGGCCATCGTGCCGTGGTAGTCGAGGTGGTCGCGGGTCAGGTTGGTGAACACCGCGAGCTCGAACGCGACCGCATTGACGCGGCCCTGGTCGAGGGCGTGGGAGGACACTTCCATCGCAACATGGCTCGCGCCTTGGTCGCGGAATTCCGCCAGCAATCCATGCACGGCGATCGCATCCGGCGTGGTGCGCTCGCCCGCGCGAATCGCGCCGTGCAGCCCCGCGCCGAGCGTGCCGATCGTCGCTGCACGATGCCCGGCCTGCTGCAGCGCCTGCGCCAGCAGTTGCACGGTCGAGGTCTTGCCATTGGTGCCGGTCACGCCGACCACATGCAGGGCTCGCGAAGGCTCGCCGAAGAAGCGCGATGCGATCGCGCCGACCTGTTCGCGCAGCCCGTCGATCCAGATCACCGGCGCGCCGTCAGGGTGGCGCACGTCGGACGCGGACGCTGCGATGCCTGCCGTGTCGGCCAGGACCACCGCTGCGCCACGCGCCGACGCCGCCGGGGCAAACGTGATGCCGTGCGCATGCGCACCGGCAAGGGCAACGAACGCGTCGTCGGCAACGACGCGGCGTGAATCGAGAGCCAGGCCGCGCACGACGATGTCGCCGCTCGCGCCGGCGTCGGCCCGACCCTGCAACAATTCGCGCACGCACATGCTTCGCTGGTTCATTCCGGCACACCCTCCGAGTAGTCCGGCTCGGCTTGCGCGCCATCGGGCGCCCGCCGTCCGGTGCGTACGGTGGGCCCGGAATCGGGCGTCGCGGTGTACCAGTTCTGGACATCGTCGGGCGGCACGTCGAGCAGGCGCAGCGCACCGTCCATGACCTTGCTGAAGACCGGGGCGGAAACCAGCGCGCCGTAGTAGGCGCCCTGCGGATCGTGGATCACGACCACTCCGACCAGCCGCGGCTCGCTCGCAGGCACCATGCCGGCGAACAGCGAGATGTATTTCTTCTGGTAGCCACCGCCGATCGCGGTGCGCGAGGTGCCGGTCTTGCCGGCAACGCGGTAGTTGGTGATCGCGGCCTTGACGCCGCCACCGGGCGGACGCACGACGGTCTCCAGCATCCCGCGCAGGGTCGCGGCGATCTGCGGATCGATCACCGCGCGATCCTGCGCCTGCGCACCCTTGACGAACGTCGGCGAGCGCAGGCGGCCNTCGTTGGCGAGCGCAGCGTAGCCTTGCGCAAGCTGCAACGGCGTCACGCTGAGGCCGTAGCCGTACGCGATCGTCGCCTGCTCGACCGGACCCCAGTTCTTNGCGATCGGCAGGTTGCCCGGCGATTCGCCCGGGAAGCCGCAACCGGTCACTTCGCCGAAGCCGAAGCGATGGAACACATCGTACATTTCGTCGCGCCCCAGNGTCGCGGCGATCTTCGCGGCACCGACGTTGCTGGAATAGGTGATGACGCCGGTGACGTCGATCAGGCCCTTGTTGTGCACATCGCTGATGGTGTGACCGTACAGCGTGTAGGTNCCAGGCGAGGTGTCGATCGGCGTGTGCGGCTTCCACTTGCCGGTCTCGAGCGCGGCGGAGATCGTGAACGCCTTCATCGTCGATCCCGGCTCGACCACGTCGGTCGCGGCGCGATTGCGCCGNTACGCCGGGTCGACGTTGCCGCGCGCGTTAGGATTGAANGACGGCTGGTTGACCATGGCGAGGATCTCGCCGGTCGGCACATCGAGGATCACCATCGAACCGGACGACGCGCGGTGCTCGACCAGCGCGGCCTTGAGCTCGCGGTAGGCGAGGTACTGGATGCGCCGGTCGATCGAAATCGTGAGATCGCGGCCCGGCTTTGCCTCGCGCACCAGCTCGACATTCTCGACCTCGTGGCCGAGGCGGTCGCGGATCACGCGCTTGATGCCCTTCTCGCCGGCCAGCCATTGGTCGAACGCGAGCTCCAGCCCTTCCTGGCCTGCGTCGTCGATATTGGTGAAGCCGAGCACGTGGCCGATGACTTCGCCGCTGGGATAGTAGCGGCGGAACTCGCGCTGGCTCGAAACGCCCGGAATGCCGAGATCGAGCACCGCCTGCGCGTCGTCGGGATTGAGGTGGCGCTTGATGTAGTAGAACTCCTTGTCGGAGCGCTCCACGAGACGCTCCTTCAACGAATCCTCGTCGAGACCGGTCGCCTTGGCCAGATCCGGGATACGCTCGGCGTGCTCGAGCAGTTCCATCGGGTTCGCCCAGATCGACTCCACCGGCGTCGACACCGCAAGCGGCTCGCCATTGCGGTCGAAGATCGTGCCACGCGAGACCGGGATGTCGATGTCACGCAGATAGCGCGCGTCGCCCTGCTCCTGATAGAAATCCTTGCGCACGACCTGCAGGTCGACCGCACGCACGACCAGCGCGCTCGAAGCGAGGCCGAGCACGGCCAGCACGACATACAGCCGCGTGCGCGTGTTGGCCGGTTTCGTGCGCGCGTTCACCGCTTGATCACCATCGTTTCCGCAGGTCCCGGCGAGACCATGCCGAGGCGGCCGCGCGCGATCTGNTCGATACGGTTGTTCTCGGCCCAGGTCGCCTGTTCGAGTTGCAGGCGGCCGAATTCGAAATTGAGGTTGTCGCGCTCATTGCCGAGGCGGCTCAACTCGACGAANGCCAGTCGGCTCTGCTGGCGCGCGTAGACGACGCCGATCGCGCTCGCGATCGTTGCCGCCAGCAGTACCGCGAGGGCGAGGGAGCGCAGGCTCATGCGCGTTTTTCCGCAATGCGCAGCACCGCGCTGCGTGCGCGCGGATTCGCCGCGGTTTCTTCGTCGGTGGCGAACTGCGCGCGCCCGATCGCGATCATTGCGGAGGGCGCAGCTTCCGGCTGCGGCAGACCGCGACGCACCGGCCGCGCGACTTCGCCGCGGATGAACNGCTTCACCGCGCGGTCTTCGAGCGAATGGAAACTGATGACCGCGAGGCGCGCGCCGGGCTTGAGACAGGCCACCGCGGCATCGAGGCCGTCGCGCAGCGCACCAAGCTCGTCATTGACGTGGATGCGCAGCGCCTGGAACGTGCGCGTCGCGGGATGCTTGTGGCGTTCGCGATGACGACCGATCGCGTGGGTGGCGAGGTCGGCGAGCTCGCGCGTGGTCGCAAGCGGCCGTTCCTGTCGAACCTCGATGATTGCCCGTGCGATGCGTCGACTCATCCTTTCCTCGCCAAGCCGCCACAACACGTCGGCGATCTCCCTTTCGTCCGCGACCGCCAACCACTGCGCGGCACTCGTTCCACGCGTCGGATCCATGCGCATGTCCAGCGGACCGTCACCCTGGAAGCTGAAGCCGCGTTGCGGATCGTCCAGTTGCGGCGACGACACGCCAAGATCGAGCAACACGCCATCCAGTCCCGCGGCCGCTTCCGGCCAGGCCGCCATTGCGGCGAAATTCGAGTGGAGAATGCCGACGCGCGCATCCGCCGCGAATTCCGCCTGTGCGCTCGCGATCGCCTGCGGATCGCGATCCATCAGCAGCAGGCGACCGTCCGGTCCCAACCGCCGCAACACCTCGCGCGCGTGNCCGCCGCGCCCGAACGTGCCGTCCAGATACCGCCCTTCGGGTCGAACACGCAGCCCCTCCAGGACCTCCTCCAACATCACCGGCACATGTCGCAGCGGCGCGGCGCTCATCGCTGCGCGCCCGTCACAGCGTCAGCTCGAGCATGTCCTCCGTGATCTGCGCCTCACCGATCGTTTCGCGGATCGTGGCAAGGTGCGCCTGCTCGCTCCACAGCTCGAGCTTGTTGCCCATGCCGAGCAGGACCGCGCGTTTTTCCAGCGCGCTCTGGCTGCGCATGCTCGCCGGCAGCTGGATGCGACCGTTTGCGTCCGGCTCCAGCGCCGCCGCCGCACCGACCAGCTTGCGCTGCAGGTTGCGATGCACGGCCACCATCGACGACAGCCCGTTCACGACGTCACGCACNCGCTCCCACTCGGCCNGCGGGAACAGCCACAGGCATCCATGCTCGAANGGGTTGTAGGTGACCACGAGGCGATTGCCGGATTTCGCGACAAGGTCGCGATGGGCCGCCGGGATGGCTACCCGGCCCTTGTCGTCCAGCGTGACGGCGGTTTCGCCCTGAAACATCGACCACTTCCCACCACAAAAAACCACTTGAACCCACATTAGGCGGCACGCTGGGATGTGTCAAGGAAAAAACGGGAAAAAAACGCTGGCGCCGCAATGATTTGTGATCTTGCGCGGTTGCCGAACCGAACGGTTTTGATAAGTGTCTTGAGGAACCTTCTTCAACACATTGATGGTGTTGGTCTTGAGGCTTCAGGGCTGCAAGGCATCGAGGGTTTTCGTGGCTCCGGCCAGCCTTCTTCGCAGGAGCTCCCTGGTCGCGACGGGTCTCGACGCAAGGCGAGGACTCGGCAGGCCCCACATGGTGGGCTACGACCGCAATCGCGCGTCTGCTCGGGCGGCGCAGCAACTTTCGCTGCAACGGCGGGAAATTCGTCCGCGACCACCAGGGGAGCGCCGACGCCTGGGCACACGACGCGCGCTGCAATGCCGGTCGCGCGACCGGCATTGCAGGAGAACGAGGGGGAGCCGGCCGATAAGCCGGGTTCTGTCGTGAGCAGCCATTCCTCTAGGCCCTGCGTCGCCGCAGGGCTCGAGCAGCCAACCCGGGAACGACGCGGGCCGCGTCATGGTTCCCCTATTCGGCCTTGCTCCAGGTGGGGTTTGCCGTGCCGGTCTGTTGCCAGACTCGCGGTGCGCTCTTACCGCACCGTTTCACCCTTGCCTGATCCCTTGCGGGCCATCGGCGGTCTTCTCTCTGTTGCACTTTCCGTCGGCTCACGCCGCCCAGGCGTTACCTGGCACCCTGCCCTATGGAGCCCGGACTTTCCTCGGCGCGCAAAGCGCGACGCGGCTGCCTGGCCGGCTCCCTCGCGCAGCGTAACAGGACGCGCCTGCGGAAACGAGCGTAGCGGCGTGCGGTGATCGCAGTCGTTTCGACTTCGCTCGCTGCACTCGGTGCGAACGGGGAGGCGGGTCAGGAGCGCTCGTCACCGCGTTCGGCATAAAGCAGTTTGCGCGGCGCACCGCTGATCGCCGCCGCCAACTTCGCCGCACGCGCCGGCGGCAACTCCTCGCGCAACAGCGCGAACACGCGACGCCCTTCGGCGAGTTGCGCGTCCGCGTCATCGCCTTGCGCACCGGCGACGATGACGACGAATTCGCCGCGCTGCTGGTTCGCATCGGCCACCACGCGCGCGTGCACGACACCGAGCGGCGCCGCGATGATCGTCTCGAACAGCTTGGTCAGTTCGCGCGCGAGCGCGGCCTCGCGCGTCGCACCGAACACCGCCACCATGTCGAGCAGCGATTCGACGATGCGATGGCTCGATTCGTAGAAGATCAGGCTGCGCGGCTCCGCTGCCAGTGCCTGCAGNCGCTCGCGGCGCGCGGAGCCCTTCGCCGGCAGGAAACCCTCGAACGCGAAGCGGTCGCTTGGCAATCCGGCCACCGACAGTGCGGCGATCGCGGCACACGGACCGGGCACAGGGGATACCTCGCAGCCGGCTTCGCGCGCGGCGCGCACGAGGCGAAATCCGGGATCGCTGATCAGTGGCGTGCCGGCATCGGACACCAGCGCAACGTCGTCGCCGGCGAGCAGNCGCNCGACGATGCGCTCGGCCTGCTCGCGTTCGTTGTGCTCGTGCAGCGCGAGCGTGCGTGCGCGACTGCCCGCATGCGCGAGCAGTGGCGCGCTGTGGCGCGTGTCCTCCGCCGCGACCAGCGCGACCGCGCGCAACACGTCGCGCGCGCGCGGCGAAAGATCATCGAGATTGCCGATCGGCGTCGCCACGATCCACAGGCGCCCGCGTTTCGGCTGCACGTCCGTCACTCCGTCACTCCTTCACCGCGCCGGCAGCGCGGAGAGCGGCGCGCATCGGCTATCATCCGCAGCGTAGCTCATCGCGCGCAGGGAGTGACCATGAGGCTTCGCAGGTTCCGCGACACCCTGGAGACCGGCGCGATCGTCCGTGGCGCGCTCGTGCTGCTGGCCGCGCTTGCCCTCGCGTCCTGCGCAACCATGGGCGACTTCGGCGAACGCGCCGGCGGTTCCACCGCTGCATCGGCCGAGGCCGGGCACGCCGAACAGTTGTACACGCAAGGTCAACTCGATCAGGCCGCGACCGAATTCCTCGCCCTTGCCGACGCCGCGCGCGGCGATGCGGCCGCGCACTACCGCCTGCGCGCCGCCGAAGTGATGCGCGATCGCGGCGACATCGAAGGCGCGGCGCGCGCGCTCGGCGACATCAAGCGCCGCCGCCTGCACGGCGACGAGGCGCAGCGACTGGACCTGCTCGACGCCGAAATCGCGCTCAAGCATGGCGACCTCGACCAGGCCGAGGCGCTGCTCGCCGGACTTGGCGACAACCCGACCGAATCGGTGCGCGTGCGCGCGCTGGAGCTGCGCGCGCGCACGGACCTCGCACGCGGCGACCGCTTCGCGTCGGCGCGCTCGCGCGCAGTGCTCGACCGCGATCTCTCCGGCGCCGACCGCGAACAGAACCGGCGACAACTGGTCGAAGCGCTGGCCGGACTCGATATCGCGACGTTGCGCACGCGCATCGACACGCTGGCCGAGCAGGACGCATTGCGTCCATGGGTCGAACAGACCCTGCGCGGCAAGGGCCAGCCGCTTGCACGCGCGCTGCCCCGGCCAAGTCGCCCGGTCGGCACCGTGCAACCGGGCGGTGGCGGCGCATTGCAGGCCGAAGGGTATTTTCCTCCGCACCGCATCGCGTTGCTGCTGCCGCTGAGCGCGCAGTTCGCGACGGTCGCACAATCGATCCGCGACGGCTTCCTCAGCGCCTACTTTGCCGATGAGCGCGCGCGCCGCCCGGAACTGCACATCTACGATTCCGGCAAGTCGCCGGCGGATGCGATCGCCGCGTACGAACGCGCGGTCGCCGACGGCGCCGACCACGTGATCGGACCGTTGCAGCGCGAATCGGTCGGCGAGCTGTTCCACCAGTCACTGAAGTCGCCCGTGCTCGCGCTGAATCATCCCGACACCGGCGAAGTCCCGCCGGCGGGCAGCGCCGAATTCGGCCTGCTGCCGGATGCGGAAGGCGCGCAGGTCGCCGAACGCATGCGCGCGCGCGGCATCACGCGCGTCGCCGTGTTCGCCGCCACGTCCGACTGGGCCGAGCGCGCCGCACGCGCGTTCCGTGCGCAGTTCGAGGCGGCTGGCGGCAGCATCGTCGGCGAGACCCGCCTCGCCGACAAGGACGTGAATTTCGCCACCGCGATCACCCAGGCGACCGCCGCGCTCGGCCAGGGAGCGGACGCCGGCGTATTCGTCAGCATGCGGCCGCAACAGGCGCGCCTGTTGCTGCCCCAGCTCAAGGTGGCGAACATCAACCTGCCGGTCTATGCGACTTCGCATGTCTATTCCGGCGAAGCCAATGCCGCACTCGACCGCGATCTCGACGGCATCGAGTTCTCCGATGCGCCGTGGCTGTTCGGGCCGGTGCCGGGTCGCCCGGATCGCAACGCGGTGGCGTCGCGCATCGACAGCGCGAACGGACTTGGCAGCCGCCTGTTTGCATTCGGCATGGACGCCTACGCGCTGCTGCCGTACATGGACTGGCTGCTCGCGCATCCCGATTCCTATCTCAACGGCGCAACCGGCCAGCTGACCGCCGACAGCTTCGGCCGCATCCATCGACTGGTCGGCTGGGCGCGCTTCCAGAACGGAGTCGCGCTGCCGATCGACGGCGCGCTCGACAGCGCGCCGCTGCAGCAATGAATGCGCGACCCGGCAGCGCCACGCGCGAAGCCGGCGCCCGCTGCGAGGACCTTGCCGACGCGCACCTGCAACGCGCCGGACTCGTGCCGATCGCGCGCAACTTCAATTGCCGCCTCGGCGAACTCGACCTGGTCATGCGCGATGGCGACATCGTCGTGTTCGTGGAAGTGCGTTATCGCCGCAAGGGTGGCGACGGTCGTTTCGGCGACGGCATCGATTCAGTCGGCGCGAGCAAGCGCACGCGACTCGTGCGCGCCGCGGCGATGTTCCTCGCCCAGCACCCGCGCCTCGCCGGATGCGCGTGCCGCTTCGATGTGGTCGCGGTCGCGGGCGATGCCGCCGCGCCGCAACTGGAATGGCTGCCCAATGCCTTCGAGGCCGACTGAGGAATACCGCATGCACCATCGCAAGCGCATCGCATGGCTGTTGTTGCTGCTCGCATTGCCCGTGCTCGGCGGCTGCTTCGCCGCGGTTGTCGGCGGTGCAGCCGTCGGTGCGCGCGCCGCGCACGACCGGCGCGACATCGGCAGCTATGTCGACGACAAGCGCATCTACCTCAGCGCCTACGACACGCTCAACAAGGACAAGGAGCTCGCGCTGAAGAATCGCGTAGTCATCGTCGTCTANGACGGCGTGATGCTGCTCGCAGGCGAAGTGCGCACGGACGAGCTGAAGCAGCGCGCGGAGCGCCTTGTCAGCGGGTTCGAGGGCACGCGCCGGATCGTCAACGAACTCGCCGTCGGCGAACCTGTCGGTTTCTGGTCGCGCCGGCGCGACAACACGATCACGCTGCACGTGAAGACGGCGCTGCTCGACCTGACCAGCCTCGAAGGCTTCGACCCGACCCGCGTCAACGTGACCACCGTGCACCGCACGGTCTACCTGATGGGCAAGGTCACGCGCGAGGAAGACGAGGCGGTGACCGGCATCGCGCGCGACGTCAGCGGGGTGGAGAAGGTCGTGAAGCTGTTCGAGTACCTCGACTAGAGGCGACGCCGGCGTGCTCCCGACCAATGCATTGGGTGAATTGCAGGGAATCTTCGCGGCGGACGCGTTGACGACGGATGCCGCCGAATGCCTCGTGTACGGCTACGACAATTCACGCCGGCAGGCGATGCCCGACGCGGTCGTGTTCCCGACCGCGCATGACCAGGTCGTCGCCCTCGTGCGCGCGTGCCGCACGCATCGCGTTCCGCTGGTCGCGCGCGGACGTGGTACCAACACGACCGGTGCGAGCGTGCCGGCCTCGGGTGGCGTGGTCGCGAGTTTCGAACGCATGAACCGCGTGCTGCGCATCGATGCGGACGATCGCATCGCCGTGGTCGAACCCGGCGTGATCAACGGCGACCTGCAGGCCATGCTCGAAGCGCAACGGCTGTTCTGGCCACCGGATCCGACCTCGGCGCCGTTCTGCACGATCGCCGGCAACATCGCCTGCAATGCGGGCGGCCCGCGCGCGGTGAAGTACGGCGCGACGCGCGACAACGTGCTCGCGCTGCGCGCGGTTGCCGGCAATGGCGAGGA
>JGI24770J26754_10001699_pt1 | contig 15467 bp, 12 predicted proteins | sample LakOneMetagenome_FD_26754 | JGI IMG/M metagenome (IMG submission 26754) | reverse complement strand
AGTTGCCCGCCGTATCCACAACCCTTCTTGATCCGCAGAGGACATCCATGAAACAACAGGTCACCTTGCAAATTTGGACGGGCGCACTCGCGCTATCCCTGGCTTTGATGGCTTCCGCCGCCGACACCGAATTTAGTCCCGCCAAAAACGCTGCATCGGCCGACTACGTTGCCGGCAAGCAGGCCGTCGAAGACAAGCAATGGGCGCAAGCCGTCGAGCACTTCANGCGCGCGACACTGCAGGACCCAAAGAATGCCGACGCCTGGAACATGCTGGGCTACTCCAGCCGCTGGGCTGGAAAATACCCCGAAGCATTCGACGCCTACGCGCGCGCGCTGGCGCTCGACCCGCATCATCGCGGCGCGCACAGCTATCTCGGCGTGGCTTACGTAAAAACGAACAACCTCGCCAAAGCCCGCGAAGAACTTGCCAGGCTCGACGGTATTTGCGGCAAGGATTGCGAAGAGTACAAACTGCTTGGCAAGGCCATTGCCGAGTACACGCCGCAGTAAGCAAGCATCAGCGGCGCCGTTATTCCGGCGCCATCGCCCCTTCAAAGCCCAGTGTCATGGGCTTTTTCCATTCATTGCCCTTGCTGATCGAATCCTGCGGCAGCAACGGCACATTGCGCGTCGTTACGTGCGTGAATCCGTTGATCAGTGTGACCGTCAGGGTGCCCGCCCCGTCGGCGGTGCGCCATTCCTTTATCTGCTGCTTGCTAGTGTCGGCGAACGACAGCTTGACCGTCTTTTGCGCGGGATCGCCCTTGCTGCCGATCTTGTACACACCAGGCGTAGGGCGAGCTTCGCTTCCGAAATCAAACAGCAGTACCTGCAGATCCTTCACCGCCAGATGCTGTCCGCTGATCGTATCGAAGGTCGCCCGGAAGTTGTACGTTGTGCTGCCGGCTGTCGCCCGTACCTCGCCTGTGTTGTACCAGCCGTCCGGACCTGAATAGAGCTTGCTCTTCGGGTTGCTGTAGCGGTCATCGCGCGCGGCCGGTGTCACCCCCCAAACGTCTGCGCGCGTGGGCGTCTGGGCAATGGTTTGAACGGCGGTAAACAGAAGGCAGACTGCAACAAGCGGAGCAATTTTCATGGATGAGATGGCTTGAATCGTTGAAAAATCGTGGCGGACAGAAGCAAAGACGGATTCGACGCAGTGCGCCGACACGGACGGCAACGTTTCACGTCAGCGTCATTCTCGCGCGTCAGGGCGGGAATCCGGAAACGCCGTTGCACAGGCATCGAAAAAGCAGAGGCCGCCCGCAGGCGGCCTTCAGTCGGAACGTTATCGGTGTAGCGGCTAGAAGCGGGCTTCGTTGTTCGACTTGCCTGCGCCGCCCTCGTTCAGCGCGTTGCCGGTATCGACTTTGACGACGTAAGCGTCGGCATCGAATGGGCTGCTGGTGAGGCCGACCGCATCAAGCTGGCAGCCGGTCGGGCCGCTGGCGGTGACGCGTACTGATTTTGCGTCACGTACTTTCACCGGGACGCTTTGGCCATTCGGGACGGCCTGCGTGTTGTTGCTCGCGATTTCGCGACCGCTGCCGTCGGTGATTTTGGTGACCGTGGGTCCCGCCGGTGCGTCGCCTATGTTTTTCACCGAGAAGGACAGCGCTGGAACTTGCACAAAGCCCTGCGCGGGGACAGCGACGCAGTTGTTGCTCAGCGTGAACGAGCCGTCGTTATTTTGTACACGCGCGCATTCGCTGCCGCCCGGTGGCAGGTTACGGCAGAACGAGGCGTCTACATTGTTGGTCCCGGCCGTGACCGGACGGAACGGCTTCGAGCCAAACTGATCGAGCGTTGGCGTGAGATCGGGCTTGGCGTTCGCATCGAAATTGGCAATGCGCCAGTCCTGTGATACGTCGCAGCGTTGCGCTGTGGCGACGTTGTGCGAGAACTTGACGGTGGCCATCGTGCCCTGGAAGCCGGATTGCACCTCGCAGTTGTACTTGAGCTGCATGCTCGTTGCGTTACGTCCCACGAGCGCGACGCACGCGGGTTCGACCTTCATCGATCCGGCGTCGAGGTCGCGGCCGGCGAGTGTGACGGTGTCGCCCTTACGCACGGTGCCGACCTGCGGCATCATGTTGGTGCTGATGCTGTAGCCCGGGTTGACTGCGAGGTTGATCGTCGGGTCGACGCGGCCGGTGATCTTGAGCGTGACGCTGGGGCCGGTGCCGATCGCGGCGGATGCGGGTAAAGTGATGTCGACGCGGGCGGTGTCGCCGGAGCGGCGGATGTTGCTCGTGCACGATGGACAGTTGTTGAGCGTCACGGCGGTGAGCTTTGCGCTGATGCCCGCTTCCTGCAGGCGAATCGTGTTGCGGCCACCGCGGCGGACNGGCACGGTGAGGNCGTTGGTCAGATTGACCTCGCCCGACATGCAGGTGGCGACCGCCTGATCGCCGGTGACGTCACTGGTGACGAGGACTTCGGTCGCGGCGTGGGCGCCGCCGCTGAGCGCGAACGCGAGGAGCGTTGCCGAGGCGGCGAGCGTGAGGATTTGATGCGGGGACTTCATTTTTCTGTTCCTTGTGGGTGGCTTGAGTCGGTGCGGTTGAACTGAAGGAGCGCGGTTTCGAGAGGGGAAACCGATGAAGACAAGGCTAGATTTCGTGCGCGGCGCCGTCGATACGCTGTTTGCCGTAGCTGGCGCAGCGTGATGGCGTAGGCATTTGTGCGAAAAAAGAGCGTTCGGTGCATCGCTCTTTTGGCGATCCACTTTTCATTGAAACGACCATTTAATAAGGGCTTGAGGCAATAAATTGGCTAAAGTCGACTTCAGACAAAACAGTCCCTAAGCCCAACACCTGCGCCATTTGCGAGAAAAGTTGTATTGCAAAGTGACCGGAAAACCGCCAGCAAAGCATCAGGTTTTGAGCGCAAAACGACGCACTGCGCTTTGCGCGACAATGCGACCCGTAGCGTCCAGCGCCGTGACACGCCACGTCGCGCCGCCCTGCACGCGTCGCGCCAGCCAGCCTGGCGGCGGTTCATAGCGCGTGCCCTGCAAGATGCTGGTGATGATGAGCTTGCCGTCGCTTTCAATCTCGATGCGGTAGCTCGCGGCGCTGGCCACTTCGATCCATTCGAACGTCACGGTGCGCGCGGCGTCGACCGTTGCCTCGGTCAACGGCAGCATGAGGTCGAGCGTTCCGGCTGCTGATGCCTCGCGATTCGCGCCGAGCGCACCCGCGCTTGCCACGTCTCCGACAAAGTATTTGAGCGTCGGCATCGGAAAGCCCGCGACGCCACCGGTCTTGATCAATGCACCACTGCCTATTTCGGAGTTTGCCTCCTTGTCGTCGGTCGCTTCGATGCGCAGCAACACCTGGTACGGACCTTCGACGCGGGTGTCGAGCAGCGCAGGATCGGGGCCGTCGATGCGCACGGCGCTGTTGGGCATCACGAATTGCGAGAANCGTGTGAGCGTCGTGTAACGCTTCTGCGTACTGCGCAGTTCGAGTGGCAGNGTCGCCTCGGTCAGCAGATCGTTGACTTCAGGCTCGCTGTCNCCGGGTCGAACGAGTTCCCAACGCCCCTTCAGTTGACCCGAGCCGTTGTACTGGATGTCAGCAGAAAAACGGGGCAGGCGCTCGCCACTCCGGAGGACGGTGAGTTGCGTTGTGTCGGCCTGCCCCGAAAAACTGATTTTCACGTCGATCAGCGACAGCGGTGTGCGCGCTCCACCGGCACCAAGGCGACAGGTCACGACGACCCATTTGTCGCCGCCGCTGCCGCCCGTGAAGTGGCGCACGTAGAAGAAGTCGCTGTTCTTGCCTTCGATGCCTTCCTGCACCGCGCGGCGCACAACCGAGGCCGGAATCACCATGATGTCGCTGAAATTCTTCTGACCGATGCCTTGCGTGGTTCGCGAACGATCAAAGTTGAGTGGCAGACGGCCGAACAGCGTGTTGGGCAGGCAGGGATCGCTCGTCGTGACCGATCCGGCGCCGACGCCNGGCTGCACGGTGCCGCACCACAGGGCCTCAATCGCGCGCTCGTTCGCCTCCANCCCCTGAAACGTGATGAATACGGTGTTCGGCGCGTTGCTGCGCACATTNACGCCGGTCGGGTTGACGGCGTTGATGGCGAAGGCGTTACTGACGATCAGCGGGATTGACGTGAGCACGCCGATGATGAAAGATGAGAATCGCATGAGGGCTCCTGTGCGCATTGCGTCGTCAGAAATTGAGAGAGAGCCCCGTTTGCACGAGGGTTTGCTTGCCGGACAGCACCTGCGCGACGACGGTATCGAGCGCACGGTTGTTGGCGAAGGCGATACGAATGAACACCTGGCCCGGCAGCTTTTTGCCGAACTGCTCAAGCGTGAATTTGCGCGCGAGTTGCAGCGCCGTGGTCAGCGTGTTGCTGTACTGCTGGTTGAGTGAATCGAAGGCGAGTGCTTTCGCGTAGTCACCCTTGATCGACCACAGATCGTTCATCTGCCATTCGGCGCCGATCGTGCCACCGTTGTTGTAAGTGGCCTGCGACTTCTCGTAGCTGTAGTTGCGGCTGCGGTTATAGCCGAGATTCAGATTGAGTTTTTCGCTGACTTTCCACGCGATGGTGAGGCCGTGTGTGTGGATCAGGAAGTCCGCAGCTTCACGGCCGGATTGCCGGTTGTCCTGATCGCCAATCTCGAAGTTGTAGGTGATGGTGTACGGCTCAAAGTTCCAGTTAAGCCCCGCCTTGTGGCTGAAGTTCAACTGGTCGGGCCAGAACGATGAACGCGCGTTGGTGCCGTCGGGAATGCGCAACGTGTACTGGCGAACACGCTTGCTTTCAAGCTGCACGGCGGGCCACAGGTTGGCCGGCTTTTCCGAGGTGCCAAGTACATTCGGCAGCGGCACGGTGAGCTGCGCCGACTGCTCGTAGGTGCCGGTTTTAAGGATGGTCGGAATCGTTTTCACGTTGTCGTTCTTCTCGCTGCCGACGACGGTCATTGCAATTTCGCCAACTCGCAGCTCACCGGAGTAGCGCATGAGCTGCTGATCGGAAAGAAAACTGGCACCGAGACTCTTGAACAGCGGTTCTGCATATTCGTAGTGCGCAATGGCACGCAGGTTCACCGGATACTTGTCGCCGATCCATTTCGCGTCTTTCACCAGCAGGTACGAAGCTTCGGCCTGATACGCGTCGCGTGTCTCCGGCTTCATTGCAACGAGCGTGCTGCCCTGTGCAAGTTCCGGATGCACGGGATTGACGTAACGCGAACGCGCCCACATCGCATCCGCTTTCCAGCGACCGTCGGGATCAGTTGTGGACACGCGCAGACCGAGTCCGCGACTTTCTTCGGCATCGGGAATCTGTCCCTGATTAACATTGCTTTGCGGCAGCGCGCGCGCGTCCATGAACAGCAGCTCAGCGCGTAGCAAGCCTTTTTTGTCCGGGATCAGTTCAACACCGACGGTAGCGCCGTAGATGCGATGACTGATGGTGGCGAGACCGAAGAAGTCGTCAAAACCGACGATGCTCGTGGAGCGGATGGCGCTCGCAGAAACGTCGAGCCATGGTGTGATGGCGTAACCGAGCGAAACGCCGCGGCTGTCACGATTGTTGAGCAGCAGCGGATGATTGCCATAGCTCAAGTGACCGAGCGCGAACTTGGCATCGCCCCGGGTGAATTCCGCCTTGTAGTCGTTGAGATCCAGTTTTTCGGCGTTGACGCCCTCGGTGCCAAAGCGTGGCGCTTCGGTGCGATGACTGACGCCGGTGAGATTGGCGCTGGACTTGACATCCCAGCCGAGCGGTTTGCCCTCCCAGTTGAGTGCGCCAGTGCTTGTCATGTCCTGAAACTGCGCGCGCGCGCCGGGTTTGGAACTGCCTGATACTCGTTCGTGAATCTGCCCCTTGACACCAAGCGTGAATCTCGATTCGAGCCCCTTGCCGGAGTCCGAACCGCTGCCGTCGCTTTCAATGGTGACGCTGTATTTGGCCAGATCAATCCACTCGTTGCCACGCATCAGATGAACGACGACCTCATGCTGACCCGCCGGCAAGTCGGCCGCAGATGGTTCGACGCGAAACGTCGTCGCATCAATGGCTTTGGTCTGCTTTGACAGATCAAGCGGTCCGATACAGATGGCGATCTGCCCGTCGCTCGGGGTTACTGCGCGCGACAGCTTGACTTCGAAAACGCTGCCACGTTTGAGCGTTTGCCCGGCGAATGCTGGCTTTTCTACCGTCAAATCTGCCGGGCCAGCGGTTTGTGCGTCAGCTCGCCACGAGCACGCAGCGATGAGCGCAAAAGCAAATAGCGATATTGAGACGCGACGAAATGGCGGTAGCTGCGAATCCTGTTTGCGGATATTCATGTGATCCCCTGAATGTGCTTTTTCGTTTCTGATCGCGGTCATTGCTGGCTGGGATAGATCCACTCAGTACGGGTTGCACGACAACGGTCGCGATCGCCCGTGGCATCGATTTCGAGCTGCCAGCGTGTGCCGTCGGAGGTATCTGCGCTACAGACGACGGGCCGGCGTCGCGAGTCACCATCCGCGATTGATGGGGGGGCTAAGGTTGCATCGCCGGGGCGCACGCAGAAGTCATTGCCTTTTGCTGCGCGGTACAAAACGTACTCAGCAGCCACCGGATCGCACACCGCAGGGCGATGCGTGGTGATGTTGCGTTCGCAGCGCATCGTCTTTTGTCCGCTGTCGTAGCGGGTCTCAAAACCGTTGGGGCAGCGCACACCGTCAGCCGGAGCCGCCGACGCCGGGCCGGGCGGCAACACTTGTGTCCACGCGAGCGCCAGCAGCAGAATCGGGGTCGCGGCAGGTGTTCGTTTCATGAGGCGCTCGCAAAGATAGGTTTCGGTACAGGCGCGGTTTTTCGCGCTGCCCAAACTTTACGAACGACAGGCAGAAACAGCCATACGGCAGATGCCGTACGTCAATTGATGAAATGTGGCGAGCTAAGGTCGCGTGGCAGTGCTGGCGTGCGAGGCGTCAGCGGGCTTTCAGTGCGAGCGCAATGAGTTCTGCGACGTTGTGCACATCAAGCTTGCCCATGATGTTCTCGCGATGCTTGCGAACGGTGGCTACACTGAGGTCAAGCTTGCGCGCGACATGCTTGCTGGAATCCCCCTCGCACAGCATGCTGACAATTTCACGCTCGCGCTCGGTTAGTCGTGCCAGCGGCGATGCTCCGACAGCAACTGCGGGCTGCAGGACGTATGAAGAGGCAACCACCTTGCTGACATAGCGGCCGCCTTCACGCAACGTCCGCAGCGCCGCGAACAATTCGTCTGCGTTGTGCTGCTTCGGCACGTAACCATGTGCACCACTCGCCAGTGCTCGCGCGACCGTGGCCGGGCTAAGATCACCGGTCACCATCAGAACGCGTAGCGACGGATCCGTCGATATCAGTTCGGTCGCAAGCGAGATGCCATCGCCGTCAGGCAGACCGACGTCAATCATCGCGATGCCCGGTTTCATGTCATTGACCTTGCGCCTTGCCTCCGCAACGGTGCCCGCCTCACCGCCAAGCTGGAAGTCGCGCTCAAGCGCAAGCAGCATGCGCAGGCCATCGCGAATCAGCGAGTGATCCTCGACTATGACCACTGTAGTCGGCGCGTTGTTCGCGTTAGTATTCACATCCATGTCAACCCCGATATTTCGAGCAGTGCACCGCAGCTCAACAAGCGTAGCTGCGCGTTGCGATGGCGACGCGCAGTTGGCGATTTTGCCACTGGCTATCGTAAGACCGGCAAGGCATGTTTGATTCAAGCATTCGCAACCGGATACTGCTGGCCGCGCTGGTACCGCTGGTGCTCGCGGTCGCCACGATGGGCATATTCCTGCTGACCAGGCATACGCAGGACATCGAACGCCACCACATCGAACGAAGCATTTCACTGGCACGACAGACGGCGATCCTTGCCGAGTTGCCGCTGGCAACCGGTTCGCGACAAACCGCACAGCAGGTTGCCTCGTTTATCGAACGGAGCGCCGAGGCGGTTGGCCTCGCACTGGTGGACCGGGATGGTGTGACCATCGACAGCCGCGGCAATATCGGTGCCACCGCGCTGCGGATGCTGGAGGGCAGGCCCCTGAGCGTCCAGGTTGAACGGGATGCGGCATTGACCAGCGTTGTGCATCCGGTAGTACTGTTTTCGTCGCCGTCCGGAGATACCGGCGCTAACTTGGCGACCGGGAACCAGCGTGTTGGCTATGTAGCGCTGAGCTTTTCCCGAGCTGACGAGCGTCGCTACGTCGAGAAGCTCTGGTGGGGCGGCGTCACCATTTTTCTGCTGACGGTCTTGTTGTCATTGGCGCTTGTCCGTGCGGCTNCGAGAGCCGTGTCGGTACCGCTGGCAANACTTTCAAATTCCATGTCGCGTGTGGCCGGAAATGATTTCTCAGTTCAGGTGGAGGAGCGCGGGCGCGGCGAGCTGCGGAGACTCGCGGCAGATTTCAACCGCATGATGAATGCCATCAATCGTGCCCGCAGTGGATTGAAGGATGAAGTGTCACGGGCGACAGAGGCGCTTGCGCTGCGTACACGTGAGGCGGAAACGGCCAACAGTGCCAAGACACGATTTCTTGCAGCCGCAAGCCATGATTTGCGGCAACCTGCTCACGCGCTGTCCCTTTACGTCGCGGCGCTCAAGCAGGCGTTGCGGCAGCAACCCGAGCAGGTCCGTAGCATGCTGTTGCCGGCGGTGGAAGGTATGCAGGCTGCTTCAGGTTCGCTTGACGCATTGCTTAATGCGGTGCTCGATATTTCGCGCTTTGATGCAGGTGTGGTGTCTCCCGAGCTTGACGACGTAGCAGTCAAGCCGCTGATCGACGACGTGCTTGGCACACTGGGGTCAACGGCTTTTGAGAAGGGACTGAAATTGCGTGGCCACACCCCCGATGTGACGTTGCATACGGATCTGAACCTGTTGCGACGCATCCTGCACAATCTGGTCAGTAACGCCATCCGCTTCTCGCGTTCGGGAAGCATCCTGATTGCTATCCGGCCCCGGAGTGACCATGTCCTCCTTCAGGTCTGGGATCAAGGCGTCGGCATCGCACAAACCAATCTGGCACAGGTATTTGAGGAATTCTTCCAGGTGCGACGCGGCGACGCGGGGCAAGGCGGCATGGGGCTGGGCCTGGCGATTGTCGCTCGATCCGTCGCTCTGTTGAACGGTGAAATTGAAGCGCGATCAATTCTGGGGCGAGGTTCGTGCTTTTCGGTGCGGCTCCCCGGGGCATGTGTCGCACGTCGGGCGAGTCCCACCTCACTGCCCGAACGTGTGATCGGCGACCGGAGGGTGGTTCTCGTTCTCGATGACGACGCGCTCATTCGTGATTCGATGCGCGCGCTGCTTGAGACGTGGGGCTACGAACCGAAAGTGGAGGCCACGCTTGCTGCGCTGCTTTCCATCGCTGGCCTCGAACGCGACAGAATTGGTGCCGTGATCGTGGACTATCGCCTGCAGGACGGCTTCACGGGGATAAGCGCCGCGCGCAAGCTGCAGCAATTTGTTGGTCCGGCGGTCCCGATCATGCTCATTACGGGTGACACTTCAGCTGAACGCCTCAGAGCGCTTGAGGCCAGCGGTTTCCCGGTGATGCACAAGCCGCTCAACACTGAACAACTGCTGAGCCAACTGACATCGATTGCGAAGTCAAGAGACCCCTCATGACCGCACAATCCGCGCGTGATGACCCGCACATGAACGCCGCGATGCTCGCGGTTGCCGACGCCTGGACGCGTGGTGATCTCTCGGCGGTGGAGCAGGGGCTCGTCGCATGGGCTCGCGCGGGCGGCGAGCTGGATATCGAGTTTTGTGTCCAGCGCGTGTATGCGGATGCCTGCCTCGAGCGGAGCACAATGGCCGCTTCCGTGCGCAAAGCAGAGCAGCTTGCAAGATCGATTGGCGATGAGATAGCACTGGCGCGTATCGCGGCTGCCGTCATTGACGCGCTGTACAGTGACTGGTATTCGTCGCGTGACGCACGACTATGGCTTTTTGTGCTGCGTGGCGTCGCATACGCAAGGTTACTCGCGCTGCCAGCAGCACATCGTCTGGAAATCGCGGCAGGCGTACTCGCTGCTGACCTGTTCGGTGAGGCGCTCGCCAGTGCCGCAGAGGTCGCGGCGAGCATTTGTGAGTGGACGGACGCTAGCGCCGACGCATCGGCCACCATTCGCGGCAACGCGCTTGGTTATGCGCTCGAATACTTCAGTGGACAGCGAAACTGGGCGCCTGCGCATCTGATTGTTGAGCGTATTGACCGCTTGCATACGGAGAAGGGCTTTGGGGACGCTGCGCGCGCTCGTGTTTCGGCAAGGCGCGGTTTCTACTATCACTATCGACGTGGCGACTATGCGGGTGCGCTCGAGCAAAGCCANAGTGCTGTCAGCTTTGCACTGCGGGGTGGCGTTGCCCGCGCGGCCCGCGAAGCAGGAATCACNGTAACCTTGTGTCATCTGATGCGCGGTGAAGTCGCGCTGGCGNAGCAGGCACTTGCGGTTGAGGAGAAGAGTATCCCTGAGGGCCACCTGATGCTGCGNGCGAACGTTCACTACGAGCGTTCATGGTGGCATGCCTTGCAGCGCGACGTGGTGAGCGCGCAGNNGGAACTCGACACTGCATGCCGGCTGTTTGCGCAAATCGACGAGCACGGCGTCATGTCACTGGCGACGCCGTCGATGCAGGCGCAGCTTCTGATCCAGGTTGGCGAGTACGGCGCGGCACGCCGGGTTTTTGAGATGCGGACCCGTCGCCCCGATGCATGGCTGGTCGACATGGCGCTGATCGAATCGTTGGTCGCACTGGCGGGAGGAGATAATTTACGGGCGATAACTGCGTTGAGGACTGGACTGTCGATCGCCGCACGCATCGACATCAAGGGTTGCTTCTGGGCGTGCCGGCACGAATTGATGCAACTGCTCGAATTGGCGAAACGGCATGACATTGAGGCCGGCTGGGTGGACTCAACCATCCGGGCACGAAGGCTCGCGGCAGATCACGNTTAACCGCGTGCAGCCCAGTCTGGATGGGCTTTTGGCGGCGTCGGAACTTGTCCGTGCGCCGCCACAAAAAGATTTCTGGTTACACTGAAAAAATGGCAAAGACACTCATCATCGCCGAAAAACCGTCCGTTGCGAGCGATATCGCGAAGGCACTCGGCAACATCAAGAAGGATGGCGACCACTTCGAGAACGATCAATATGTGATCAGTTCTGCGGTCGGCCATCTCGTGGAATTAGGCGAACCGGAAGAAGAAGAGGTCAAGCGCGGCAAGTGGACATTTGCCAAGCTGCCTGTGATTCCGTCACACTTTGGACTGAAGCCGATCGAGAAGACGGCGGACCGGCTGCGGCTGCTGACCAAGCTCATCAAGCGCAAGGACGTGTCCGCGATCATCAATGCGTGCGACGCTGGGCGCGAGGGTGAGCTGATTTTCCGGCTGATTGCGGAGCACGCCAAGGCGAAGCAGCCGATCAAGCGGCTGTGGTTGCAGTCCATGACGCCAACGGCTATTCGCGATGGCTTTGCCAAACTGCGCAGCGACGCCAGCATGTTGCCGCTCGCCGATGCTGCGCGCTCGCGCTCGGAGGCAGACTGGCTGGTCGGCATCAACGGCACGCGTGCCATGACCGCGTTCAACTCGAAAAGCGGTGGCTTCCATCTGACCACGGTGGGTCGCGTGCAGACACCGACACTGGCGCTGATGGTGGAGCGTGAAGAGCGCATTCGCAAATTCGTGGCGCGTACCTACTTTGAGGTGCACGCGACGTTCGATGCTAAAGCCGGGCAATATGCTGGCCGCTGGTTCGACGAGAAATTCAAAAAAGGCGACGACGAGCACGCACGTGCCGAGCGCATCTTCGATACGCCCGATGCGAAAACACCCGATGCAAAAGCTCGCGCGCAGGCTATCGCGGCAAAATGCGAGGGCAAGACCGGGGTTGTCGAGGAAGAGAGCAAGCCGACAACGCAGGCGCCGCCGCTNTTGTATGACCTGACAAGNTTGCAGCGCGAGGCGAACTCGCGCTTCGGATTCTCCGCGCGCACCACGCTGTCGTTGGCGCAGGCGCTGTATGAGAAACACAAGGTGCTGACCTATCCGCGGACGGATGCCCGCGCGCTGCCGGAAGATTACGTCGAGACCGTTGGCGAAACACTGAGAGTGCTCGAAGAAACCAATCGGTACGGCCAGTTTGCGCGTGAGATTCGCACGAAGAAATATGTGCGACCCGCGAACAAGCGTGTGTTTGATAACACGAAGATCTCGGATCACTTCGCGATCATCCCGACACAGCAATTGCCGAGAGCAGCGGGCGGCGTTGGCGCACTGAACGAAATTGAGGAAAAGCTTTACGACATGGTCGTGAAACGTTTCCTCTCGGTGTTCTATCCGTCTGCCGAGTTTCAGCAAACGACGCGTATCACCCGGGTTGAAGGCGAGGCGTTCAAGTCCGAAGGCAAAGTGCTGGTCAATGCAGGCTGGCTCGCCGTGTACGGCAAGGAAGCTGATACTGAGGAGACCGGTAACCTGACGCTGGTAGCCAAGGGCGAAACGCCCAAAGCATCCGAGGTCATCGCCAAGGAATTGCAGACAAAACCGCCTGCCCGCTATTCAGAGGCGACATTGCTCTCGGCAATGGAAGGAGCGGGCAAGCTCATTGATGATGAAGAGCTGCGTGCAGCGATGCAGGAAAAAGGCCTCGGCACGCCAGCCACGCGCGCCTCGATCATCGAAGGCCTGATCATGCAGAAGTACCTGGTGCGTGAAGACAAGGCATTGAAGCCGACGCCGCAGGCCTTCTCTTTGATTACTTTGCTCAAAGGTCTGGATGTGCCGGAGCTGACGCAACCGGACCTGACCGCCAACTGGGAGACACAGCTCGCACGCATGGAAAAGGGCGAAATCAGTCGTGAGAAATTCATGGCCGAGATCGTCGACATGGCAAAGCACATAGTGACAGCAGCCAAGGGCTACGAAAGCGATACCGTTCCCGGCGATTTTTCTGATCTGCAGACACCTTGCCCCAAGTGCGGGGGCGCCATGAAGGAGAACTACAAGAAGTTCGCCTGCACCAAATGCGATTTCGGTTTCTGGAAAATTCTCGCGAGCCGCCAACTCTCAGTCGAAGAAGCGGAGACGCTTATTCGCGACAAGAAAGTTGAGAACCTTCAGGGCTTCCGCTCGAAACTCGGCCGCACGTTTGACGCGAACCTGCGGATGAACGACGCGCTCGAGATCGAGTTCTACTGGGACGAGAACGAGGGCACGGTTGGCGAAGGCGCCGACCCCGTCGACTTCAGTACGATGGAGCCGGTGGGCAAATGTCCGAAGTGCGGCAACAATGTCTTCGAGCTTGAAACCGCCTATATCTGTGAGGTTGCGGCAAAAAAGGAGAAACCACGCAAGTGCGATTTCCGTTCGGGCCGCGTCATCCTGCAGCAGCCCATCGAGCGCGAGCAGATGGTCAAGCTGTTGACCGATGGCAAGACTGATCTGCTGACCAAATTCATTTCGACGAAAACGAAACGACCATTCCAGGCATTTCTTGTGGTTGAGCGCAAGAAAGACGAAGTCAAGGTCGGCTTTGAATTTCCGCCACGCGAGCCGAAAGCGCCCAAGGGCGCGGCCACCACGAAAATTGCGGCCAGCACGAGCAAGGCGGAGCCCGAGGTGAAAACCAGGGCCACCACAAAGAAGAAATGATCACCACGCCGAGCATCCGCCGTGCCGAGCCCCGTGATGCGGGCGCGCTCGCGGCGATGTTCGGCGATATGGCGATGCTGCCGTTCACTCCGGTCGTGCCGTACTCAAGCGTGGCGCATTGGGACAAGCGGCTGGCAGAGTATGCGGACGCATCCTGTCTGCCGCTGATCGCTACCGAAGGGGACGCAATCACCGGCCTGCTGCTTATGCGCGGCTTCCCCAATCACATCCGGCGCAAACATGGGGCGTCGATTGATCTGCTGGCCGTACGACCGGATTGTCGCCGGGTGGGTATTGGGCGAGCGCTGGTAGCGGAGGGGATCGCGGCTGCCGATCAATGGCTGCAGATGCGCCGCATCGAGGTAGCAGTGGATGCGGACAGCCACGCGCTCAAGCGGTTTTATGCGTCGTTCGGCTTTGTCGAGGAAGGCGTGAAGCGACGGGAGGTGCTGCATGCTGGCCGATACGTGGACAGCGCACTGATGTCGCGCATTAACGCGTTGAACATGCCAGCGCCGGTATCCCTGCCNTTGCCTGCTCGAAAACGGCCACGCAAATCGCCGCCACTCAAGATCACCGTTCGCCCGGCAACCGAGGACGATGCGGAGGCGTTCGCCAGAGTATTCGCGGACCGCAGCGCATCGAACGGCACGCTGCAGCATCCCTACACGTCGGCGGAGATCTGGCGTACGCGGCTGGCCGGNAACGTTGGCACGCGCCAGGTGTCGTTTGCTGCGGTGGTTAATGGTCGTGTCGTCGGCAATGCTGGGGTACATCCCGTGTCCGACAGCCCGCGTTACAAGCATGTGTGCAGCCTGGGCATTTCGATTGCGGATGCGTATCAGGGGCGTGGCGTTGGCCGTGCGTTAATGAACGCCTGTCTCGACTTCGCAGACAACTGGGCGAACTACGCGCGAGTGGAGTTGACCGTGCATGCCGACAATGCACGAGCGATCAAACTCTATGAATCACTGGGATTCGTGCCTGAAGGTCGGCACCGCGATTTCTCCTTCCGCGAAGGTGGCTACGTCGACGCACTGTTCATGGGGCGTTTGACGTCGGCGCTCGTGCAGAGCGAATGACCGATTCGTCCGTTCGCCTGCGCACGCACATCCCGGGCGATATCGGCTGGGTCATCAGCAAGCATGGCGAAATCTATTTCCGCGAGTACGGATGGGATATTCGTTTCGAATCCTTCGTCGCGCGCATCGCGGCCGACTTCGTCGATCAGTTCGATCCGGCCAGGGACGTCTGCTACATGGCAGTGCGCGGTGCGGGCGATTCAGAGCAACGTCTTGGCTGTGCTTTTGTGGTCAGGCAGGATGATGCGGTTGCCAAACTGCGTATGGTGTTGCTCGCACCCGAGGCGCGCGGGCTGGGCGTTGGCAAGCAACTGGTCCGGGCCTGCATCGACTTCGCGCGAAACGCAGGCTACGAGCGCATGACGCTGTGGACCAACGACGTACTTCACGCCGCTCGGGCGATATATCTGGCAGAAGGCTTCTCGCTGATCGCCGAAGAGCGCCATCATTCGTTCGGTCAGGACCTGGTCGGACAAAACTGGGAACGGTCGCTGTAGTCGGCGGCGTAGCTGCGTAGGCCCAATGTGTTCGTGAGTATTGTCGGGGCGCATACATAATTCCCCATCATTTCTCATCCTGCAGTGCGCGCTGCGCAGTTCTCGTTTCATGTCTGAATCTCCTGTCCTGTTCCGAACCGAGCCCACGTCCAGCAGCCATCTGATTGGCGTTGCGACGCTCAACCGTCCTAAGCAGTTGAATGC
>JGI24770J26754_10001691_pt1 | contig 15552 bp, 12 predicted proteins | sample LakOneMetagenome_FD_26754 | JGI IMG/M metagenome (IMG submission 26754) | reverse complement strand
CCGTCACCGAGTATGTACAGGTGGCCGAAGCGGGGATGACACCGGCGCTGAGTGCCAACGATCCACCTCCGCTGGTCGCAGTCAGCGTGCCCGAGCAGCCAGCCCCCGAGATCACGGCATTCGGTGCGGCCGCGTTGACGACGAGCGCCGGATACGTGTTGGTGAAGGCAACGCCGTTCAGCGCGACAGCGTTGCTATTGCTTAGTGTGATCGTCAGCGTGGTGGTCGCGCTGAGGGTGACTGTCGCCGGCGCAAAGGCTTTGGTCACACCCAGCGGATTGAGCACCGCGCGAACACTGGCGGGCGCCATCACGATTCCCGCGCCGCCCGCGACATCCCAGCCCGCTGCCTCGTTGTCGAGTGCAGAGCCGATCAGCGCAGTCCGTATCGCCGCCGCGGTCGCCGTTGGCTTGGCCGACCATGCCAGCGCGGCGATCGCGCCAGCGTGGGGTGCAGCCGCCGACGTGCCGAAGAAGGTGGTGAAGCCCGGTGTGGTTGTGGTAACGCCGTCCGCAGCGGCGATGTCAACCTTGTTGAGCAGGGTGCCGCCATTGGTACCGAAAAGCACATTTCCGGGCGTGATGGCTGCCCCGGCGGGCGTGTAGAACAATCTGCGCGGGCCGTCCGAGCTGAAGTTTTCTACCGGGTTGGTCGCACCACCGACGAACACGCCACCGCCAGCAGTGGCGACGTTCACCGCCGCGGTCGTGATCGTATTGATACCTCCGTTGTGTCCGAACGTGTTGCCGTTGGTGGCGACCGAGAGGCGGCCGCGTTCGGTGTCAATACGCAGCGCACGCGTTGCCGCAGCGCCCTGATAGTTGACGACAACGATGCGGGCCCCCGTCAGATTGGTGCAGTTGTTGACGAATTCCTGCGGGTTTTGCGTACCCGTTTGTCTCGTCGTGGATTGAAACAGCACGCTGGTTCCGGTGGAGTTCAGGATGAACAAGTCATAGTCGTTACTCGACGCGCCCATTGGATCGCTCCACGAGAGCACGGTGTAGCAAAACGACGTGTTGTAGCTGGTAAAGGTGTTGTAGTTGTTGGCACCAAAGCTGTGCAACATACCCGTTTCTACAATCGGCGTAGCCACCGCGACGCCGTTCACAAAATCGCCCTCCCAGGTGCCCGAGGTGCCATGGGCGAGATTGCCGGAATTGGCGGCGTCGGAGAAATACAGAGCGCCGCTTGAGGTCACTGTGGTGACTGCTTGCGCAATAACGCCTTCCTGAAAGGGTGCTTCGAGGAAGTAAGTCCAGTCGTCGACGATGATGTTGCAGTTGTGCGGTGCGTTGCGCAGTGTCTGGATATTGGCCGCCATCGTAGTCTGCCCGCCCTGCGCGGTCGCAAAGCCCAGCGTGGCACCGGGCGCCATGTCGTAGATGATTTCCAGCATCGCAGTGCCCTCGTCACCGCTGCCGGCCTGCCCGGCAACCACGTCGACCGATGCCGGCAGATCGCCACTGGCCTGGCGCGCAGCAAGCGAGTTGACGCCATCGGACAGTACGCACACCTTGATGCCCGTGCCAGTAATGCCGGTGCTGTGGGATTTGTCCGCCGCATGCGCAACCACGCCCTGCGAGTTCGCCGAGCCTATCTTGGCAATCTCTCGCGGCAGATCAGCGAGGCGCACGCGCAGTTCGTCCGCAGACGGGAAATAGCGCCCGCTGGTGCCCGGATCGAAGGGGCCGATAAAGCGCACGTCGGCCCGCGCCGCAATGGTCAGCAGGTCAGCGATCGGCACGCGGGCGATGATCTCGCCGTGGAGCACGGAACCTTTCACATCACGTGAACCGATCGCCGTAAGCTGGCCCGGCAGATCGGCACCAAGCGCCCCCTGTATCGACACCTGAACGGTATCGTCCGGCGCCACGTGTTCCTGCATGAAACCGGCGACGTAGGACGGTTCAGTTCGGGCGAAGCCAGCGTTGCGAAGCTGCACCGCCCGCATTCCGTAGAGGAGATTGGAGTCGAGTTTGTTCTCCTCCGGACTGCGCGATGCTTTCTCTAGCAAAATCGCCTGAATCTGTGCCAGTCCATCCGGGTGGATCGGGTCTGCTGACGCAGCGGTCATACAGCAGATCGCCATGACGACGGCCCCCAAAGCCGATGCTACGCGTCGACACCTCATTTTTCTGCTCCCGCGTTGATTTGCGCTCGATACAAATGCGGAGTGTTTTCGAAACTTGCCCCGATCTTTTGACCTCAGTATAGGGGCTACGCAGCCGGACCGTTTGCCCGTCTCACCAAACTATGCTGAGCTCGCACATAGTCTGCGAGCCGCTTGCCAGACTCGTCGCTGAAGGTTTCGTCGGTTACTTGCAGGCGGATCACGCGGTCAATACGAAAGCTACGAAAATCATCGCGCGCTTCGCACCAGGTCGCAAGCGTCCAGTGCTCGCCCCAGAAATAGAGCGACAAAGGGCGGACGCGACGTTCGCTGAGTTTCTTGTCGACGTCGGCGTAGACGAAATGCACTTTGAATCTATCGCGAATTGCCCCGCGCAGTAGCTCGAATCGTTCGCCGAGCTGCTTCGGAATGTGAAATTGCGGCACATAGGTTCGACTGGCCTCCAGCCATTGCCTTCGCTCGGGCGGAAGTGCAGTTGCGATCTTGGCGATGGCGGATAACGCGGCGGCACCAAGCTGCGGCGAACTCCACGCTTCGACCATGCGTGCGCCGAGTGTCAGCGCCTCAATTTCTTCGAGTTCAAACATGAGCGGAGGCAACTCGAATCCGCCACGCAGGCGGTAGCCAACACCCGCTTCGCCCTCGATGGGTGTGCCCGTGAGAGAAAGATCGCGGATGTCGCGATAGACGGTGCGTTCGCTGACTTGCAACCACTTGGCGAGTTGTGCGGCGGTTGTCAGGCGACGGCCGCGCAGAAACTGAACGATACGAAACAGTCGGTCTGCGCGGCGCATCTTGGGCCCCGGTCAGGCCGCCAATGCGAGTTGCATTGGCTCAGGTGACGCAGTTTCAGGTACTTCACCAAGCATCTGGTTCGCAATCAGTTCAAAGTCCTCCCGCGACATTTCGAAATGGCCAAAGCGGAAGACATAACCCCAGCGTTTCGGATCGCGGATGAACGAGAGCTTTTCAACCAGTGGACGGATCGGCGTCGCTCGCGCGTCAACAAAGCGGATGTCGCGGCGAAACGGCGCGAAGCGCGGCGCCATTTCGAACACATACACGTCGCTGCCAACGACTTCACCAATGGCGGTGAACTGCTGACACAACTCATCTCCATCAAGCCGAACTTTCGGCGAGTAGTAGACGATCCAGTCACCCGGCGACATACGTTTAAGCGGTGCCGCCTTGCCGTGGCAGAGCTGGCAGAAGCCGCCGGCGACGCCACGGGCGACGTGATCCTGCGAGGCAACACCGACCCAGAATCGGGGTTGCTGCGAAGTGGCGGCCATGATCAGTTCTGCGAGAAAAGGCCAACGCGGTTGCCTTCGGTATCGCCGAAATGCGCGTAGTGACCCATGCCCGGCGGCAGCGCGGTTTTCGGCGTAATGATCGATCCACCGCTGGCGGTAACGCGCTCAAGATAGGGCGCCATGTCGTCGCCAGTATTGAGGTAAACGACCGCACCGTTCGCCGCCGGGACGTAGCCCGCCTGACTGACGACCGCGCCGTTCACCGAGCTGTCACTACCCGGAAAGACTGCGAGGTCACCGCCGATCTTCTCGCGCCTGAGCGACACCTGAAACACCGCTTCATAAAACATTACCGCCCGCTCGAAATTGCTCGCGGGGATTTCAAACCAGACTGCGTTGCCGATCATGATGGCATCCTTGATTCATTGTTGATGACAGGAAGGATTGTTTGCGTCTGCTCCTGACAGCATTGTGTCAGGAGTGAATTGGAAATACAAAACTGGCGTCATTCTCGCCAAACGCGGCCATCCAGACGGTGGCACGGCTTAATTTCCTTATGCCGCAGTTGCTGGTGCAAACTTTCTGGATTCCCGGCTGCGCCGAGAATGACGTCCGGTTGTGGGTACCGCGCCTATCGAGCGTTGGCTGTTGCTATTTCAGCGTGATGCCGAAAATACGTTCACCATTGCGATGCGCAATTTTGTTCCCGACATCGCGCGGCAGCTCGGCGAGCCACCGCTGGTAATAGTCCATGATCTCGCGGTACTGCGCCCAGCGCTCGGTGACCCAGCAATCGGAACCCAGCAAAAAGCGATCCGGATACGCGGTGAACAGCGCGCGCCACTGCTTCGAGAGCTTGCCGCCATCGGTGATGTCGTTGCGGTAAGAGAGCTCGCCCATCAAGCCCGCATGCTGCTTCATCAACGCCGCCACGCGCTCGGCGGGGACACTAAAACCGGTGTGCGCCCAGATCACTTTTGCGTTTGGATTCAGCGTAAAAATGTGCGCGAGCGCCGCTTCGTCGCTATGTGCATGAAGCCATAGATTGTGCTTTTGCGCGAACGCAACGATCTGCGCGAACTCTTTTGATCTTGCTTCGTCGCCGTATAGGTGAAACTCACCAATGCCGCGCACCTTGCCCTTCATCCCGCCTTCGGTGAATTCGCGCTCGATCATCGCGACGATTTCGGGGTTTTTGTGCCATGTTCCGTAGTCAGCACGGTCGCGATAAACGCGAATGAAGGGTACGACGGTCAGAGCTGGATTTGCCGACGGCGCGGCTTTCATCAATAGCACCGAGCCGTCGTTCGGTCGCGATGTTGCAAGGATGCCACGCACATTGCTCTGACGAAAAATCTCCAGCACTTTGGCTGGCGGATAGCTCTCGCGCGCCTCGATGTTGTAGTGCATGTGGGCGTCGAATACGGGGAGCGGTTCGACGGCATGTACGCATGTCGAGAAAAAGCCAAGGCCAAACAATCGAAGAATCGTTCTCACCATCTCGCACACCTTCGTTCTGTTCATTTCGTACCTAGCAATTTGCAGCATAGTCGAAGCGGTTCCGAAATCACACGCTCGTAACCGGAACGGCGCGGTTGATCAGAAAAAGTTACTCGCCGTGGCGCACTTTTGGTTCACTTTACGTCTTTCCTGTGTGGCGTTACTTGCCAAACGGGTGTGTTGACAAAAGAGTGTGGCGCACCTAAGCTTCAACGCGTCAGTTTTATCTGATCCTGTCGCCGCGCAATACGGCGGGCCAAGCGCCCGGTCGTAATCTGCGCTGCATTTTTCTAAAGTTAGGGGGTGTAAGTGAAACGATTGAGAAGACTCGCGACTATCGTCGCGTCAATCGGTATTGCGTGTGCGAGTGCTTTGGCACAAGTCAACGTCGGAGCGGGCTCTAGCTGGTCGCTCGGAGACGCTGCGATCGATTGGGGATGCAGCGACGTCGCCGTTAACGGCACCTTGGACGTGCAGGCTGCTGTCACGGCTAACGCCGATTCGGTACTGATCAACGGCGGGGGGGCCGTCTCGGGCGGAACCGGCACACTCGGCCTCACTGGTGATTTCACCAACAATGGAACCTTCGCCAAAGGCACGGGCACTGTCGCAATCCGTGACGGTTGTGCCAACACAACCTCCACCATCGCGGGCAGCCAGAGCTTTAACGCGCTCGCGGTGACCACATCAACTGCCAAAACGCTGCTTTTTAGCGCAGATTCAACTACCAGCGTCGGCGCGGGTTTGCTGACGCTTCGGGGCACTGCTGGAAACCTACTCAAGATTCGATCCACGAGCCCGGGCTCGCAGGCGCGGATGTTCCTCAACGGAACACAGAACATCGGCTATGTTGATGTTGCGGACAATCGGGGCACGTTGTTTGTACTTGCGCCGGGGGCTCCGGCAGCTTCGAACTCGGTTAATTCGGGCAACGTAATGAACTGGTTTGATGTGCTTCCCATCATTCCCACCCTGTCTACGCTGGGTCTGATTCTGTTGGGCCTCTTAGTGGCCGCGTTCGGCGTAGCCCGCGCCGGTCGTAAACACAACTCTACCTCGGGGCTTGCGCTGTGAACACAGACTACAAGCCCCTAAATCGAGGAACTAAGTCATGAAAATCAGCCTCTTGATCGCACTATCGGGCGCGCTTGCATGTGCAGTCGCATCGGCTCAATTAGCGTCTGACCAGCCAGCGCCCGCACGCCCTTCCGGCGCGACGGCTCTCGCCAGCGCTGCCGCGCCGCTGGTGTCGGACCAGCCAGCACCCGCAAATACAGCGGCAGCGCAAGCGCCGTCTGGTCCGACGACGGTGCTGCCTTCGTCGCAACCTGCAGGCGTACCCAATAGCGGTAGCAAGCGTGCCGTTACTGCCGCAACCCAACGTGCGCCAGCTAGCGCGAATGGCGGACTGTCAAGCCGGGTGACTGCGGGTACCACGTCGACAGCAACCAGCGAGAAGCAGTAGCGCCAGCCCGCTGAGCACAAACCTTATTTCTGTTACTCACCTTTTTTGCATTTCCGGGAGTTCCCATGAAACTTCGTAGTTCAAACGTTCGTTCCTCCGTTCGCGCTCTTTTCGCGCTGTCACCCCTTGTTGCCGGTCTTGCGATGGCTGCTGATGTTGTCGTCGCACCGACGGCAGGCAGCAGCTTTGTCGTGAAAGACACATCAGCGGCAACTGACCGGTTCCGCGTGACTGAAGCCGGGGCAGTATCGATGCCATCAGTACCGGCTGCCGCCAGCAAGTCCATCGCGCTCTGCGCCGACGTGGTGGGCGTCCTCGGCCCGTGCGCCGCCAATGCCGGTTTCTCGCTGCCGTTTGCTGCAACGATTAACAATGCGGCGACGCTGTTTGATGTGACGCAGTCGGGCACCGGTGGCGCGCTTAAGGGTGCGGTCACCAACGCCGCCAATACCGGTGCGGCAGTGCGCGGCGACACGAGCGGCACCGGCTATGGCGTACACGGTCGGGCCACCGGCACTGGCAACGCAGCCTTCTTCGAGATCAGTAATTCGTCAAGCACGTCGACCATCGCAAATCTCACTAGCAATGGCATCGGCAGCGGGGTCACCGTCAATTTGTCCAATGCAAGCAACGGCGCGCGCGCCATTGACGTCATTCAGGCCGGTGTTGGCCCCGGTGTGTTCGCCACTAGCGCGGGCGGAAACGCGGTCTGGGGAATCGCGTCCTCCATCTCTGCAGCCGGTGTCATCGGCGACAACACGTTTGGCGAAGCAGTGGTTGGGCGCAATCGCGGCGCCAACGGTGTCGGCGCGGTCGTGGGCCGCAATGACGACTCGGGCTACGGTGTGCGCGGCTTCAACACCAAGAACGGTATCGGCGTTATCGGTCAGGCCGGTATCTCAGGCGGTACCGGTGTAGCGGGACGATTCGAACAAGTTAACGCAGCNAACNCGAGCAATCAACTCGAATCTTCGGGCAATGGCACGGGTGCCGGCTTATACGTAGTCAACGCGAACCCCGCGGCGACGGATCTCGCGATCTTGCGTAAAGGGGGAACGAACGTCGCACGTATCGACTCCACCGGCAAAGGCTTCTTCAACGGAGGCACGCAGGTAGGCGGTGCCGACGTTGCGGAACTCATTCCCCATGTTGGTCGTATGCCTGTGGCCGGCGATGTCGTGATGATTGACGTTGAGAACCCGATGCACTACCGCGTGGCCGATGAGGCAAACAGCGCCGCAGTAGCTGGGGTAATCGCCACGAAACCCGGCGTACTCATGAATGCGGGCGTTGAAGATGTAGGTGATGCGCCCGCACTGGCGCTCGTCGGACGCGTGCCGGTTAAGGTTACCGACGAGGCTGGCAGCATTCGCGCGGGCGACCTGCTGGTCGCGTCCAGCACGCCCGGTCACGCAATGAAAGCGCCGGCACAGCCTGCTGCGGGAACTATCGTGGGCAAGGCGTTGCAGCCGCACACGCAGGGCGCAGGAAAAGTCGAAATGCTGGTGATGTTGCGTTAAGCCACTAGACGGTGGTTTGACCTTTCGTGAGCATCGAGGGCCCGGTACATCCGGGCCTTTTTTCCGTCATACCCAGCGCTTGCTTCGCTCCACGGCTTTCGCCCAATTCCCCATCATCTCAGCCGCGCGATCTCGCGGCAAGGTGGGCTCGAATATGCGATCAACTTGCCAGTTGCGCGCGATGTCGCCCGCGTCCTGCCAGAAGCCCACCGCAAGCCCCGCGAGATACGCTGCCCCGAGAGCCGTCGTTTCGAGCACCTTCGGGCGCACGACCGGCACACCGAGCAAGTCCGCTTGAATTTGCATGAGCAAATTGTTCGCAGTCGCGCCGCCGTCCACGCGTAGTTCCGTGAGTTTCAATCCCGCGTCCTTTTCCATCGCGTGCAGGACCTCGGCGGACTGAAATGCAATCGACTCAAGCGCTGCGCGCGCGACGTGTGCAATGTTGCTGCCTCGCGTAAGGCCAAACATCGCGCCACGTGCATACTGGTCCCAATGTGGCGCGCCAAGGCCAGCGAATGCAGGCACGAGATACACGCCACCGGAGTCGGGCACTTCGGCGGCCAGCGCTTCAACGTCCGCAGCGGTTTTGATCGCACGCAATCCGTCGCGCAGCCATTGCACGACCGCGCCACCGATGAAAACGCTGCCTTCTAGAGCGTATTGCGGCTTGCCGCCGGAGAGTTGCCACGCCGTCGTTGTCAACAAGTTGTTCGTCGACGTCACGGCCTGTGCACCGGTGTTGAGTAATAAGAAGCAACCCGTGCCATAGGTGTTTTTCGCCATGCCGGGCGAGTGACAGGCTTGGCCGAAGAGCGCGGCTTGCTGGTCGCCCGCGTTGCCTGCGATGGGAACTTCTGCGCCGTCAATGACCGCGTTGCCAAACGCTCCAGACGACGGCCGCACTTCGGGCAGGACCGCTCGTGGAATGTTCAATAGCGCCAGCAATTCGTCGTCCCACGCGTTGGTGTGGATATTGAAGAGCAGCGTACGGCTCGCGTTTGATGGGTCAGTGGCGTGCGTCTTGCCGCCGGTCAGGTTCCAAATGAGCCACGCGTCAATCGTGCCGAACGCGAGTTCGCCCTTTTCGGCACGCGCGCGAGCGCCGGGCACGTTGTCGAGCAGCCATTTCAGTTTGGTGCCGGAAAAGTACGCATCGAGTACGAGGCCGGTTTTTTGTTGAATGAGCGCGGCTTTGCCGTCAGCTTTGAGCTGGTCGCACAAACCTGCCGTGCGCCGGTCTTGCCACACGATGGCGTTGGCGACGGGCTTGCCGGTGGCGCGATCCCAGAGCACTGTGGTTTCGCGCTGGTTGGTGATGCCGATGGCGGCGATGTCGTCGGGGTTTGCGCCGGCTTTGGCAATTGCACCCAGCACGACCTCGTGCTGGGACGTCCAGATTTCGCTGGCGTCGTGCTCCACCCAGCCCGGCTGCGGGAAATGCTGGCGAAATTCCTTCTGCGCACTTGCCACCGGCGTGCCCGCGTGGTCGTAAAGGATCGCCCGCGAACTGGTCGTGCCCTGATCCAGTGCAAGCACGAATCGCTTGAGATGTGCCAAAACCGCCTCCTCCTGCCAGCGTCGCTGCACCGCACAACTTTTCGCCGGCCGCCGCGCTAGAATCATTGTCCCAACACAGTCTACCGCGTCCCCGGACGAGCCACCCTGTGGGCTTCCGCCGTGATCGCGCCCTCCCATGCCGCTGTCTTCCCCTGCTGCCCGCGAGCGACTGCATCTGCGCCGTGTGAGCTATGAAGGCTACCGCCGCGAGGATGGCCTCTTCGACATCGAGGCCCACATCACCGACAGCAAGGACCGCGACTACAAACTCGCCGCCGGAACCCGCAGCAAGGACGTGCCGGTGCACGACATGTGGGCGCGGGTGACCATCAATCGCCACTTTGAGGTGATTGACATCGAGGCTGTTACCGACGAGATGCCGTATCCGGGCCAATGCGACCAGATCGGACCGGACTACAAAAAATTGATCGGCAGCCACCTTTTGAAAGGTTTCCGCAAGGCAATTGCTGAAAAAATGGGCGGGGTGAAGGGTTGCACGCATTTGTCCGAGCTGTTGGGCTACCTGCCGACGGCCGCTGTGCAGACCTTTGCCGGGATCCGCAGTGAAACCGATTCGCACGATGGCAGGAAGCCATTTCAGCTGGATTCCTGTCATGCGCTGGCGACCACCACTGAAACGGTGCGCGTGTACTACCCCAAGTGGTACACGGGCGCTGAAGTTGATGCAGAAGCCGCAGCAGAATCAATGGCGGGCGCCGCGGACTGATTTGCCACGTTACAGAACAAGTTTTCGTCTTACGTCACTACACACACGAGATAGGGGTTGAGCCGTGAAAATTCACGAGTACCAGGGTAAACAAATTCTTCGCGAATTCGGCGTTCCGGTGCCGCGCGGCATTCCGGCGTTCACCGTCGACGAGGCCGTGAAAGCGGCGCAGGAGCTGGGTGGCCCGGTGTGGGTCGTCAAGGCACAGATTCACGCCGGTGGTCGCGGCAAGGGCGGTGGCGTCAAAGTCGCGAAGTCGATCGAGCAGGTGCGCGAATACGCGAGCGCCATCCTCGGCATGCAGCTGATCACGCACCAGACCAGCCCGCAGGGCCAGAAAGTGCGTCGCCTGTTTATTGAAGACGGCGCCGACATCAAGAAAGAACTGTACGTCTCGATGGTCGTAGACCGTGGCACGCAGCGCGTTGCCCTGCTCGCCTCGTCTGAGGGCGGCATGGACATCGAAGAAGTCGCGCACAAGAATCCCGACGCGATTAAAAAAGTGTTCATCGATCCGGGCCTCGGTCTGACCGATGCGCAGTCGGATGAGGTCTCCGGTGCCATCGGCATCCCGGCCGCGTCGTTCGGCGAAGCGCGCAAATGCCTGCAGGGCCTCTACACCGCGTTCATCGACAAGGACGCGTCGCTGGCCGAGATCAATCCACTGGTCGTTACCGGCAACGGCAGCGTGATCGCGCTTGATGCGAAATTCAACTTCGACAGCAATGCGCTGTTCCGTCACCCAGACATCGTCGCCATGCGCGATCTGGACGAAGAAGATCCGGCCGAAATCGAAGCCAGCAAGTTTGACCTCGCCTACATCTCGCTCGACGGTGATATCGGCTGCCTGGTCAACGGCGCGGGCCTCGCGATGAGCACGATGGACACCATCAAGCTCTACGGCGGCGAACCGGCCAACTTCCTCGACGTTGGCGGTGGCGCCACGACCGAGAAAGTGACCGAAGCGTTCAAGATCATGCTGAAAAACCCGAATCTGAAAGCGATTCTGGTCAATATCTTCGGCGGCATCATGAAGTGCGACACCATCGCCGAGGGCGTGGTTGCTGCATCCAAGGCTGTGGGCCTGAAAGTGCCGCTTGTGGTCCGCATGAAGGGCACCAACGAAGACCTCGGCAAGGAAATCCTCGCCAAATCGGGCCTGCCGATCATCACCGCCAACAACATGGGCGAAGCCGCCGAGAAGGTTGTGGCTGCGGCCAAAGGCTACAAGCCTGGTGCACCTGCTGCCAGCGCTCCGGCCACTGCTGCTGCCAAAGCGGCACCAGCCGCTGCTGCCGCAGCAACCGTTGCCAGTGCGCCGCTGGAACCGTCGGCCCCTGCTGCGGGCTGGATGAAGTGGGTGGCGCTGATTGTTTGCGCGATCCTGGCCGGTTTGCTGGTGAAGAAATACAGCGAACCGAAGGAAGTCCCCGTTCCGGAAGCGCCAAAGGCAGCGGTGGAAGCCCCGAAAGCTGAAACACCGAAACCGGCTGCAGAGCCGGCGAAGGCGGATGCGCCGAAGACCGACGCTGCGCCGGCTGACGCCGCAAAGACCGACGCACCGAAAGCCGACGCCGCCAAACCCGCAGCGGAAGCACCAAAGGCCGATGCGCCTAAGACGGACGCCGCCAAGCCCACGCCTGTGCCGGCGCCGGAAGCGCCCAAGACCGATGCCCCCAAGGTTGAGGTCAAGAAAGCCGCGTCCGCCATCGCCAGCGCAGAAATCGCGGCCTAGTAACCCTGGAGAAAAAGCAATGAGCATCCTCATCAATAAAGACACCAAAGTCATCACCCAGGGCATCACCGGCAAGACGGGCCAGTTCCACACCCACGGCTGCGCCGCGTACGCGAACGGCAAGAACTGCTTCGTCGCGGGCGTGAACCCGAAGAAGGCCGGCGAAAACTTCGAGGGCATTCCGATCTACGCCAGCGTCAAGGAAGCCAAGGCACAAACCGGCGCCACCGTCAGCGTGATTTACGTGCCGCCGTCAGGCGCCGCTGCCGCGATTGACGAGGCCGTTGAAGCCGAACTCGATCTCGTCGTCTGCATCACCGAAGGCATTCCGGTGCTCGACATGCTGAAGACGCGCTACAAGATGCAGGGCAAAAAGACCCTGCTGCTCGGGCCGAACTGCCCCGGCCTCATCACGCCGGACGAAATCAAGATCGGCATCATGCCGGGTCACATTCATCGTAAAGGTCGCATCGGNGTCGTCTCGCGCTCGGGCACGCTCACNTATGAAGCGGTCGGCCAGCTCACCGAACTCGGCCTCGGTCAATCGACCGCGGTCGGCATCGGCGGCGATCCGATCAACGGCCTCAAGCACATCGACATCATGCGCATGTTCAATGACGATCCCGACACCGACGCCGTCATCATGATTGGCGAAATCGGTGGCCCGGATGAGGCGGACGCCGCGCGCTGGGTCAAGGCCAACATGAAGAAACCGGTCGTCGGCTTCATCGCCGGCGTCACCGCGCCCGCAGGCAAACGCATGGGCCACGCCGGTGCGCTCATCAGCGGCGGCGCCGACACCGCAGACGCCAAGCTCGCGATCCTGGAAGAATGCGGCTTCACCATCACGCGCAACCCGGCGGAGATGGGCAAGCTGCTCAAGGGCTTGCTGAAGTAATCCGCTTCGGCATTGCCTGAAAAGCCCGCCTTTTGGCGGGCTTTTTTGTGTCCGTTGAACCAGCTGGTGCCACGCGCCTGTCTCACCTTTCCGGCGTCATCCTCGCGAAGCGGGGATCCAGCGCGTAATCCGTGCGATGCGCTAAAAGCGGCGCTTTCCGCCACCCGCCTGGATTCCCGGCCGCGCCGAGAATGACGCCAAAATGGATCAACAGCTCTTTCATCAATCGACCGCTGCATAGGGGCTAGGTGCCAAAAGTGCAATAAATCGACTTTATACAAAAAATGCCAGCATGCCATTATTGAATCGGGCTTTCAGCCAAAAGCTGCCCGTTCATCAGCAAGGCTTGGATACACTCAACGAGCCTCCTGCCCCGACCTCGCGCGCCAAACATGCCCTTTAATTTCCTTCGTTTTCAATTACTCGCGCTTTGCTACAGTCACTTCGTTGAGGGAGTTTGCGTGGTGATCGCGTGTTTGGTCGGAAGCACAGCATCGGCCGCGCCGGGGCAGCTTGATCCAACGTTTGGCGCGAATGGAGTCACGAAGACATCTTTCGCCGGGTTCTCCACTATTCCTTGGGCCGTAGCTGCGCTACCTAGCGGCAAAACGCTGCTGGTCGCTAGCTGCGAATCAGCAGCCGGCAATCGCTTTTGCGCAGCACGATTCGCCGTCGACGGCACACCGGACTCATCCTTTGCAATAAATGGTCAGTATTTGGCGCCAGCGATACTAGGTTTTGACTCCACTCGGGCCCTTGCCTTTTACGAGGATGGGCGGTTCCTGATTGGAGGCGTCTGCAGCCAGTCGATCTCAGCCGGTGCATATCGCGCAAATCTCTGTGTGATGCGATTTCTCCCGACTGGCAATGTCGATCCCACATTCGGATCGAGCGGGGTTGTTGTCACGGGAGGCAGCAGGCTATTCGAGCTAAGTAGTCTCTTGATCACGAGCGACGGTTCAATTCTCGCCGTTGGCAGGTGCAATGACTTTTTCAGCAGTCAATTCTGCGCGGCAAAAGTTAGCGACAGCGGAGCAATCGATACGACGTATGGGTCAGAAGGGGTCGCAGTTGTGCCTCCAAGCAGCCAGCTTGGAACCATCGCTGGCGCGAGTGACGCNGNACTACTTGACGGAGGCCGCGTATTGATGATCGGCATATGCAGCATGGTCCCGTCGGCTTTTCGCAGTGGTTGTGCAGTACGGGTGAGTGCTACCGGCTCGCTTGATGTAGCTTATGGGATGGATGGATGGGTCCGCTTTTGGTTCGGCGGTGCAATCGCGTCGGTTGCGAGAGTTACGCCGCAAAGCGCTGAAACGACGATTTTGGGAAGTTGCAACGAGGGCTCCGGCAATTTACTTTGCTCAGCTCGATTGACAGCAGATGGAACACTTGACCCGACATTTGGTGTGTCAGGCGTGGTCCGCCAAGCCAACGGCTTAATCGAATGGGCATCAGATGCCTTTAGACAACAGGATGACCGGTGGGTCATGGTCGCAAAGTGCCCACGCTTGTCGGACGCGTCCACTTGTGTCGTGCGCGTTGAAAGAGATGGTCTGCTTGACATGACCTTCGGTGATTCTGGCCATGTCTTCCCGTGGACAGAACCTAACAACGATAGTCGTGGTGCGATAGCGGTTGACGCCATTGGAAAAATTCTTGTCGCTGGTTCGTGCATCACGGCTGGCGGCGCAACCGTTGCATGCCTCGCTCGTCTCGAGGGCGGCCCATACCCGACGAAAGATTGCGCGCTCAATGCAGACGGGAATCTCGTTACAAATCCGTCCACCGACGCCATCCTGCTAACCCGCTACCTATTCGGCCTGCGCGGCGATGCGCTCACCACTGGCGCGCTCGGCCTGAATCCCACCCGGACCGGCCAGGCGCTCGAAACCTACCTCGCCTCACTCGATCTTGATGTCGATGGCGACGGTCAGACGCTCGCCACAACCGACGGACTGCTGCTCATCCGCGCGATGCTTGGCCTCACGGGCGACGCTCTCACTGCGGGCGCAACCAACGCGGCGCACCCGAATGTGCGCAACGCGCAGCAGATATTGAGCTGGATTGAGACGACGCACGGCGTGGCCTGTCTGCCATAGCCGCCGGTGCGTGATGGCTAAGTGCTTAGGCGCGCTTGCGGCGGCGCAGTACGACGGCGCCGGCGAGTGCCAGCAATGCTGCGGCGATACCACCACCGCCGACCGGAACCGGCGCGTTTGCCGAGAGCAGGTTGACCGCCACGTTGTCAATCGCCGCCCCGGCGCAGCTGCTGCCGCCGCCCAAAACGCCACCGCGCAGGGTCAGCGTCGTCGACGTCGAGTTGGCCGTGAAGACGAAACTGCGCGTTGACCAGTTCATGGTTGCGTTCGTCGCGCCAGCCGTGTTGAACGTGAAGTTGGCGGTGGTCGGGCCAGCGGTAGCAGTGAGTGTTTTGATGCCGCCATCGGGGTTTCCCGCGAGCGCAACCGACACCCAGTACGTGGAGCCGGGAACGGTGTCGAAGGTTTGACTGACACCGCCGCTGACGCCGCAGGACAGCGTGTCGATGGAACGCGAGCCGTTGGCCGCAGTCCATGCGCCGCTGATGTAATCAATGCCATCGCCGACGACTGTCCAGCCGGTAATCGCGGTCGAACCGGCGGCCAGCGTGTCAAAGCTTCCCGTGTTGACGAGTGTTCCGACTTCGAAACTGCCATTCTGGAAAGGCGCTGCCATGAGGCCCGTCGTGGTCACGGCTGCAAGCAGCAGTGCCGCCAG
>JGI24770J26754_10001689_pt1 | contig 15563 bp, 13 predicted proteins | sample LakOneMetagenome_FD_26754 | JGI IMG/M metagenome (IMG submission 26754) | reverse complement strand
ATGACCTGAACCCGGGAGTCCGCTGCGAATTCTCGCCGATAGACCGACTCGCACAACTTGAGCAGGGCTGACGCCGGATTCGGGGCCCAGCCAGGATAGAAGCCTTCCTTCTCTGCCCTGGTCCCGGACAACGCCCATAAACTGACAATTTCATCGGCCAGCGCCAGACTGCCGCTACTGAGCAGCGAGCGCACCATAAAATTGCATGAGCCCCCATTCGGGTGCAGATTCAGCATGCCCAGATTGTTGGACGTCTCAACCACGCCGGGCACTTGTCGACTCATCCGGCGCACGCCATGGGGCGCAGCATGGAGCGATGCCAGCCATATTTTCTGCTCGGCCAACGACATCACCTGCAACGCTCGGGCGGGCGAAACAACCATGCGAAGCCCTTCATCAATCCCCTGCAACTCACCGCGCAATCTTGCTTCGCTGGCCGCCAGCATGGCAGGCAAGCGGCCCGCCGCCGCCACAGGCACCGCAACCATCGCAAAGGCCTCACGTGGCAAGGCATTTCGAGCCGATCCGCCCTGCAGTTCGGAAAGCCGCAGCGGCATCTCCATGCTCAATTCCTGCAACGCGCGCACCAGCAACTTGATCGCATTGCCCCGCTCTTCGTGAATATCAACCCCGGAATGCCCGCCCCGCAAGCCGCTCAATTCAATCCTGAAGACCTGATAGTCGGCGGGAACGGCCTCGGCCATACCGTCTCGCTGGACGTTAACATCCAGCCCGCCAGCACAACCGAGGTAAAACTCGCCCCATTCCTCAGTGTCCAGATTCAGCATCAAACTGCCCTGAAGCATGCCTGCCTTCAGCCCATGGGCACCACCCATGCCGGCCTCTTCATCAACGGTCAGCAAGGCTTCCAAAGGTCCGTGCACCAGATCCTGATCTTCAAGCGCTGCCAGAATAAGCGCGACACCGATGCCGTTATCCGCGCCCAGCGTCGTCTTGTCGGCCACCAGCCAACCATCGCGCCATTCCGGGACGATAGGATCGCGTGAAAAATCGTGGGCGCTATCCGAATTCTTCTGGCACACCATATCCAGATGTGCCTGCAGCACGACACCCGGAAAACCCTCACATCCCGGGCATGCCCGCTTCCGGACGATCAGGTTGCCCGCAGCATCGATCGACGTATCAAGCCCCTGGGCCGTCGCCCATTGCAGAATAACTGAACGCAATGCGCCCTCATGCTTGGAAGTGCGTGGAATGGCACACAGGGTCGCGAAGTGCCTCCACACCATGGACGGTTGAAGACCGGAAAATACGGAATTTGTCATCTAGCGCCAACTCCAAATGTGAAAACCCCCGCAGACCTTGCGGTGTGCGGGGGTTAAATTCTGGGGCGACTGATGGGGCTCGAACCCACGACAACCGGAATCACAATCCGGGACTCTACCAACTGAGCTACAGCCGCCGCTGAAGAAGGCGCGCATTGTACGAAGTTCCGAAGACTCTGTCTACAGGCAAAGATACATCGATGACAAAGATTCGTGACACGAGGTAGAAGCGCACTGCATTGGGGCTCCCATGATATTATTGTCAGCTTTATTTTTTCGGCTCTGTAGTCACAAGGAACTCTCATGGAAGCAACCACTGCACAAGCTAACGAACTTGAACGCCGCGTCGACCTCTCCATCGCCATCGCCGATGTCGAGAAGGAAATGGAACAGCGCCTGAAGCGTATGGGCAAGAACATGAAGGTGCCTGGCTTCCGCCCGGGCAAAGTGCCGTTCAATATCGTCAAGCAGCAGCATGGCGACCAGGCGCGTCACGAAGTGCTGTCCGAACAACTCGATCGAGTCTTCGTAGAAACCGTGACCGCCCAGCAGATGCGTGTCGCCGGTTATCCGCGCATCGAACCGAAAACCACCGAAAGCACAACCCACATCGAATTCTCCGCTGTTTTCGAGGTATATCCGGAATTCACCCCCGGCGATCTGTCGACCGCAGAAGTCGAACGCCCGGTCCTCGAGGTAACGGATGCCGAAGTCGACAAGACCTTGGACATCCTGCGCAAGCAACGCGTCAGCTATTCCGATGCCAACCGTGCAGCTGCCAAGGAAGACCGTGTTGTCATCGACTTCCTCGGCAAGAAGGATGGCGTGCCATTCCAGGGCGGCCAGGCCAGCGATTACCCCTTTGTACTCGGCCAGGGCATGATGCTGCCCGATTTCGAAAATGCCGTTGAAGGCGCCAGTGCCGGCGACTCCAAGACTTTCGACCTGACCTTCCCAGCTGACTACCACGCTGCAGACCTGGCCGGTCAGACTGTTCAGTTCGAAGTCACCGTCAAGCAGGTGCAGGCCCCGGTCCTGCCGGCCCTGGACGCCGAATTCGCTACAAGCATGGGTATCGCCGACGGCGACGTGACCAAGATGCGCAGCGAAATCGAAGCCAACCTTAAGCGAGAAGTTAAGCGTCGCATCGAAGGCAAGCTGAAGGACCAGGTCATGGAAGCACTGATCAAGGCCAATCCGATCTCTGTACCGACTTCCTTGGTCGACATGGAAATCCAGCGTCTGATGCAAGCTGCCCGCCAGGACATGGAACAGCGTGGCATGAAGATCAAGGATATGCCGATCCAGCCAGAATGGTTTGCTGACCAGGCCAAGCGCCGTGTCATCCTTGGCCTGATCCTTGCTGAAGTTGTCAAGACGGAAAAACTTCAGGCTACACCGGAGCAGGTTCGTGCCATGGTTGAAGAAACCGCCCAAAGCTACGAGCATCCGGAAGAAGTTATCCGCTGGTATTACGCTCAACCGCAGCGCCTTCAGGAAGTTGAAGGCGTCGCCATCGAAAACAATGTGGTCACCTGGGTGCTGAGCAAGGCCAAGGTTAGCGACAAGGCTGCAATTTTTGATGAATTGATGGGTCAGAAGCAGTAATCTGGACCTTGTCGCGAAAGCGACAATCGTCTTGAATGTAACCAACAAGCAACGCACAAGGGCTGACATGAATATCGACAACGCAAGCAACTGGGATCCACAGGCACTCGGCATGGTCCCCATGGTGGTGGAGCAGAGCGGCCGCGGCGAACGCGCGTACGACATCTATTCGCGCCTCCTCAAAGAGCGCGTGATTTTTCTTGTCGGCCCTGTCAATGACGTTACCGCCAATCTGGTGGTTGCTCAATTGCTGTTCCTTGAAGCAGAAAACCCCGACAAGGACATCTATTTCTACATCAACTCACCGGGCGGATCNGTGACAGCCGGCATGTCGGTCTACGACACCATGCAATTCATCAAGCCGGACGTATCGACGCTGTGCATCGGTCAGGCTGCCTCCATGGGTGCCTTTCTGCTTAACGCTGGCGCCAAGGGCAAGCGTTTTGCCCTNCCGAATTCCCGCGTGATGATCCACCAGCCGCTNGGCGGCTTTCAGGGTCAGGCATCGGATATCGCCATCCACGCGAAAGAAATCCTTTCAATTCGTGATCGTCTGAACCGAATCATGGCCGAGCACAGCGGTCAACCGCTTGAGCGCATTGAAAAAGACACCGACCGTGACAATTTCCTTTCGGCCGCCGAAGCAGCAGAATACGGATTGATCGACAAGGTACTGACCCGCCGCGACGCGGCTTGAACGGAGACCTCAGATGACTAAAGGCAGCCCGGAAAAACTTCTTTACTGCTCCTTCTGCGGAAAGAGCCAGCACGAAGTAAAAAAACTGATCGCCGGTCCGTCGGTGTTCATCTGNGACGAGTGCATTTCACTCTGCAACGACATCATCCGAGACGAACTCCCNGAAGAAGCCGCCAAGGCGGGTCGCTCCGACCTGCCGACGCCGCGCGAGATCTGCTCGATTCTTGACCAGTATGTCATCGGCCAGGAAGTTGCCAAGCGCATTCTCGCCGTGGCGGTCTACAATCACTACAAGCGTCTGCGTCACACCGCGAAGAATGCCGGCGAAGTAGAACTGGCCAAGAGCAACATTCTGCTCGTCGGCCCGACAGGTTCCGGCAAGACATTGCTCGCCCAGACACTGGCTCGCCTGCTTAATGTACCTTTCGTCATGGCCGACGCAACGACGCTGACTGAAGCCGGTTATGTCGGTGAGGACGTCGAAAACATCATCCAGAAGCTGCTGCAAAAGTGCGACTACGATGTCGAAAAAGCCCAGCAAGGCATCGTCTATATCGACGAAATCGACAAGATTTCCCGCAAGTCTGACAACCCGTCGATCACCCGTGACGTTTCCGGTGAAGGCGTTCAGCAGGCTCTGCTCAAGCTAATCGAAGGCACGGTCGCTTCGATTCCGCCTCAGGGCGGTCGCAAGCATCCAAATCAGGATTTTGTTCAGGTCGACACGACCAATATCCTGTTTATCTGCGGTGGCGCATTTGCCGGCCTGGAGAAAATCATTCTCAATCGCTCTGAGCGTGGTGGCATAGGTTTCGGTGCTGAAGTGAAGAGCAAGGAAGACAAGAAGGCTGTCGGCCAGGTACTGCTCGACGCTGAGCCCGAAGATCTGATCAAGTTTGGCCTTATCCCCGAGTTGATCGGTCGCCTGCCGGTGGTCGCCACTCTGCAGGAACTGGAAGAGCCAGCCTTGATCCAGATCCTGACGGAACCAAAGAACGCGCTGATCAAGCAATACCAGAAGCTGTTCAGCATGGAAGACGTAGAACTTGAAGTCCGTCCCGGCGCCCTTTCAGCCATCGCCAAGAAGGCACTGGCTCGCAAGACAGGTGCTCGCGGCCTGCGGTCGATCATTGAACATGCATTACTCGACACGATGTACGAACTCCCGGGCATGGAGAATGTCGAAAAAGTAGTGATCGATGAAAACATGATCACTGGTGATACTCCACCCTTGCTTATTTACGCCGATCAGCCAAAGGTTTCCGGCTCGAACTGAGTCGGTACTTGAATTGCGGTTCCCCGCCCCCACGTAGGGAGCATATACCTATTTCAAAGGCATCGTAATGTCGAACCCCAACACGCTCCCGGAATCCGTAGAACTACCATTGCTGCCGCTGCGCGACGTCGTGGTCTTTCCGCACATGGTCATTCCTTTATTTGTCGGCCGGCCAAAGTCCATCAAGGCGCTCGAAATGGCCATGGAAGCGGGCAAGAACATTCTGCTCGTTGCCCAAAAATCAGCCGCCAAGGATGAACCCGAACCGGAAGATCTCTATCGCATCGGCTGCATGGCAAACATTCTGCAGATGCTCAAGCTGCCTGATGGCACGGTCAAGGTGCTGGTTGAAGGCACGCAACGAGCCCGCGTAGAAGCCATAGAGGTGCAGTCCTCGGTATTTATGGCCACCGCTTCGCCCATTCCGCAGCCCGGTGTCGAAGACCACGAAATCGAGGCAATGCGCCGAGCGGTAGTCGCTCAATTTGACCAGTTCGTCAAACTTAACAAAAAGATTCCACCCGAAGTCCTCTCCTCGATAGCCGGTATCGAAGATGCTGGTCGCTTGGCTGACACGATCGCTGCACACCTGCCGCTCAAACTCGAGCAGAAGCAGGAAGTGCTGGAGATGGAAAGCATTCGGGATCGAATCGACCGACTTCTTTCACAGCTTGAAGCTGAAATTGACATTCTTCAGGTCGAAAAACGCATCCGTGGCCGCGTCAAACGGCAAATGGAAAAGAGCCAGCGCGAGTACTACCTGAATGAACAGGTCAAAGCCATCCAGAAGGAACTTGGTGAAGGCGAAGAAGGTGCCGATCTTGAAGAACTGGACAAAAAGATCAAAGCAGCCGGTATGAGCAAGGAAGGACAGGCCAAAGCAGAGGGGGAGCTGAAAAAGCTCCGCCTGATGTCCCCTATGTCNGCNGAAGCTACCGTTGTCCGCAATTTCATCGAAACACTAATCGGTTTGCCNTGGCGCAAGAAGACACGGACCAACAAGGACCTGCATGCCGCNGAGAAAGTCCTNGACGCAGACCATTTTGGTCTGGAGAAGGTCAAGGAACGTATCGTTGAATATCTCGCCGTTCAACAGCGCGTCGACAAGGTCAAGGCCCCTATTTTGTGTCTCGTTGGCCCTCCTGGTGTGGGCAAGACTTCGCTTGGCCAATCCATTGCCAAGGCGACGAATCGAAAATTTGTTCGCATGGCCTTGGGCGGGGTTCGTGACGAAGCTGAAATCCGTGGGCACCGTCGCACCTATATAGGCTCCATGCCTGGAAAAATTCTGCAGAGCCTGACCAAAGTTGGCGTGCGGAATCCGCTTTTCCTCTTGGATGAAGTAGACAAGCTTGGCCAGGATTTCCGGGGAGACCCCTCATCTGCATTGCTTGAAGTCCTCGATCCGGAACAGAACCATACCTTCCAGGACCATTATGTAGAGGTCGATTTCGACCTCTCAGACGTCATGTTCGTCGCTACGGCAAATACGCTGAACATCCCGGCCCCCTTGCTGGACCGGATGGAAGTCATACGCTTGTCTGGCTACACGGAGGATGAGAAGGTCAATATTGCAATGCGCTACCTGCTGCCCAAGCAGATCAAGAATAATGGCCTGAAGAAAACAGAAATTGCNGTGGCCGACAGCGCTATTCGCGACATCGTCCGCTACTACACGCGNGAAGCTGGTGTTCGTGCGCTGGAACGCGAAATTTCCAAAATATGTCGCAAGGTCGTCAAGACCCTCGTATTAAAGAAGCGCGACACGAAACTTGCGGTCAATGCCAGAAACCTCGATAAATTCCTGGGCGTACGTCGCTACAGCTTCGGCATGGCCGAAAAAGAAAATCAGGTTGGTCAGGTAACTGGTCTGGCATGGACGGAGGTTGGTGGAGAGTTGCTGACAATCGAATGCGCCATCATGCCCGGAAAGGGCAACATCATCCGCACAGGATCNTTGGGTGATGTCATGAAAGAATCAGTCGAAGCAGCCCGCTCCGTNGTTCGTGCCCGTGCTCGTCGCCTTGGTATNAAGGACGAAACATTTGAGAAAACGGATATCCATATCCACGTTCCTGAAGGCGCAACACCCAAGGACGGGCCGTCGGCAGGTGGTGCAATGACTACAGCGCTTGTTTCGTCCTACACGGGCATCCCGGTTCGATGCGATGTGTGCATGACGGGTGAAATCACGCTGCGCGGCGAGGTTCTCCCAATTGGAGGCCTTAAGGAGAAGCTCCTTGCCGCAGTTCGCGGTGGACTGAAGATGGCGCTGATCCCGGAAGAGAACGTCAAGGACCTTACCGAGATTCCAGACAACATCAAAAACAAAATCGAAATCATTCCTGTCAAATGGATTGATCAAGTTTTGGAGCGCGCGCTGGAACGCATGCCCGAAGCACTTCCCGAGCCAGCAGTTGCCGACGCTGGCGTTCAGTCCGCTGCGGAGTCTGCTGCGCAGACTGTGCTTACTCATTGATTTTCAAGGAAAGGATGCTGTCGTAATATGTCGGGCATCCTTTCCGAGGAATACGCGCACTGATAACTCTCTGTAAATCCGCTTGACACAAGGATTTCGGCAGAGCTATAAATTCGTCCTCACAAACTTTTTACCACTTCAAATTGATTTTAGGGGACGTAAATGAACAAGACTGACCTGATCGACGCCATTGCTGCGCAAGCTGATATTTCAAAGGCTGCCGCTGGCAGAGCACTGGATGCCGCGGTTGACTCAATCAAGAGCGCACTTAATGCCGGTGACTCAGTCAGTCTGATTGGCTTCGGTACATTTTACGTTGGTGAACGAGCCGCTCGCACGGGTCGCAACCCTCGCACAGGCAAGACATTGGAGATCAAGGCGGCCAAGTCACCGAAATTCCGCGCCGGCAAGGGCTTGAAGGATGCTTGCAATTAATTTGCTATTGGGTGCTTAGCTCAGTTGGTAGAGCGTCGCCCTTACAAGGCGAATGTCGGGGGTTCGAACCCCTCAGCACCCACCAAATGCCCGCAAAGGCAAATCAAACCCCGCCCACGAAGCGGGGTTTTGTTTGATAATGCTGCCATGACACCTACAGAAATCGTTAACGATCAGGACAAGAAAGGTGAAGCGCTAAAGAGCCAACGCTTCCAAATGCTGACCGATATTGCCAAGGAGCTTTCCGGTGAGGTAGTCTTTCCGACCTATTTCGATGCGGTTCTACGTCTACGCAAAGTTTTGCACGATCCAGCAGAGAGTATTGCGAATATCGCCCACGCAGTTTCAGTTGAGCCGCTGATTTCTGCAAAGTTGCTGCACCTGGCCAATTCAGTGGCATTCAATCCAGAGGGGCGCGAATTGGTAGACCTTAAATCTGCCATTTTGCGACTTGGTCTCAATGCCGTACGGACCGCCGCTCTCAGTATCGTCATGACTCAGTTGATGCGTGCCAAAGGAATGGCAGAGTTTTCTGATATGACCCATTCATTATGGGAACATTCGATCAAAAGTGCTGCCGCAGCCAATATCATCGCCCGGAAAATGACCCGTCAAAATGCTGACGAGGCTATGCTGGCGGGTTTAATACACGACCTTGGCGCGTTCTACATGCTCTATCGCGCTACGCAATACGAGGAGTTGCGCCATCGCCCGGAAAGCATCAAGTATCTAATTGTTCAATGGCACGAAAGCATCGGCGTTTCATTGCTAAACGCGTTGGGGCTACCTGATGAAATTGTCGAAGCGACAATTGACCATGACCACATGCGAAGTACCCCAACAACACTCAGGAATTTGGCTGACGTTATATTCGTCGCCAATATGCTCAGCGGTGGGCACTATGAATGGCTAATGCAGGACCAAGATCAATTACCCCCCGAACTGAAGTCAATTGAAGAGCAATATGGACATCTTCGGCCGGAAATTGACGCACTAGCGTTAGAGATGCGAAGTAGTTTTTCTTGAAAGCCCGATCACCGCTTGCGGCCATGACTGGTGTTTACCTGCGTCGACGCCAATATGCCACGCAAAATATTGATTTCATCTTTCTCGAGACGCACGCGACCGTATAGGCGGCGTAGCTTTGGCAATAAACGTCCGGGCTGCTCAGGATTGAAGAAGCCCGTATCGGTCATTACTGCCTCCAGATGGGCGTAAAAGCCCTCGACTTCATCGTGTGTTGCCATCGGGGAAGAAAACGGGGTAACGCCTTGCTCAATTGCCGGCGGCCGAGAATCAAAGGCTGCCATCCGACATTCATAGCAGAGCACTTGAACGGCTGAACCCAAGTTTAGCGAACTAAATTCGGTGTTAGTGGGAATGCTCACTGCGGCATGACAATGCAGAATCTCTTCATTACTCAAGCCTACGGTTTCGTTGCCAAAAACCAAGGCAACGTCACCCTGACCCGCTTCCATCAATAATCGTGCGACTGTTTCGCGGGGTGCGCCAATAACCGGCCCTATGTCACGTTGCCTGGCGGAGAGCGCGACAACATATGATGCACCGACAAGTGCGTCTTTGAGCGAGGAGGTAACCGTAGCATTTTCCAGCACGTCAACCGCGCCAGTCGCGCGGATATCGGCCTCTTGATCTGGAAATTTTTTGGGCTCCACAAGATACAATTTTGAAAGACCCATTGTCTTCATTGCTCTTGCCGCCGCACCTATATTGCCAGGATGGCTCGTTCGGCAGAGAACAACTCGAATACGCGAAAGCAGGACTTCAGGGTTCATGGTGTAAAATTCCATCTTTCAAATAGATCTCGGGTGGCCTTGCCCCCGTAAAAGCTCTTTAAGCTCATGCATCCAACCCTGAATATCGCCATCAAGGCAGCGCGTCGTGCTGGCCAAATCATCAATCGCGCGTCTAATGACCTGGATTTGCTCAAGGTCACCACCAAACAGCCAAACGACTATGTAACCGAGGTTGATAAGGCGGCGGAAGCTGCAATCATTGAAACGCTGCTAGATGCCTATCCCGGGTATGGCATTTTAGCAGAGGAGTCCGGAACAACTTCCTCTGGCAATGGCGACAAAGAGTCCGAGTATCAGTGGATCATCGATCCACTCGATGGAACCACCAATTTTATTCACGGCCTCCCTCAGTACGCGGTATCGATTGCATTGGCAAAAGCCGGGGCGATTGAGCAGGCAGTTGTTTTCGATCCCAATCGCAACGAACTTTTCACCGCCAGCAAAGGCGCTGGCGCATTCCTCAATGAGCGGCGCATTCGCGTATCCAAGCGAACCAAACTGCAGGACGCTCTGCTCGGCACTGGCTTCCCTTACCGTATGTTCGATCACATCGATACCTACATCGCGATCTTCAAGGAACTCACTCAGAAGACTGCTGGCCAACGCCGCCCAGGAGCAGCCTCACTTGACCTGGCATANGTCGCCTGTGGCCGTTACGATGGCTTTTGGGAATTCGGCCTCTCCCCATGGGATATGGCCGCCGGCGCATTGCTAATCTCAGAAGCCGGCGGATTGGTTAGTGATTTGCGGGGTGATGCAACCTATCTGGAATCTGGCAATCTGGTCGCCGGCACACCAAAAGTATTCGCCCCTCTACTAAAACTGATTCAAGACAAGCTACCGGATTCGATTCGGGGCTGACAAAATCCATACAAAAAGGCACCCGAGGGTGCTTTTTTACAGCCATGTATCACCGAAATAAAATATAGAAGGCCTAGCCTTTTCCGTCACTCAACGCTAGTTATTGTGATTGCTACTGGCACCCATCGCACACGCAGGCCGTACTCCATACGATTTGATATGTCCAGATCTGTGCGCTTGATCGAATAGTTCCTTGCCAGTTTCCGCTATGGACCTTTCGAATCGAGAACTTTGCTGGCGGTCCGTCAGAATGCGTCAGCAATCAACTAAAACGACCCGTCGGTATCGTCGGTTCCAACGATCGGCATCTCGAGTCGCGCATCCGGATTGGCAAAATAACAATCCAAGGCGTCCTGCAGGTTTTCAATCGCCGCTTCCTTCGTCAGGCCATCGGTTGAAATGTCTAACTCTAAGCAACGAGCAATAAAAATATCGCCTTCAAGATCAACAGTGAAATTCAGCTTTTTTACCATAGAGTTAGTCTCGTATATTTGACAACGAATCTATGGGGGCTCGACCCAATCAATTTCGTCCAAGCAACCACCACGAAGACCATGTTAACAACAAAAAGCGCCCTTGTAGGGCGCTTTGCTGTTCAGTTCTTGGCGGAGGAGGCGGGATTCGAACCCGCGGTAGGGGATTACCCTACACACGCTTTCCAGGCGTGCGACTTAAACCACTCATCCACCCCTCCGGAAGCCGCGCATTGTAGCAGATCAGCGGCTTTGGTCAAATAGACTTTCGCAATAANGCGAGTCCTANCCAGAGAAATAGCAGTATTACGAAGCTAAATACNCCGCCAGCAACAGGACCGGTTGATGCCGGCAATAGATAGGTAATAAGCTTGCGTGGGGCTTTGGTAATCAGAACAAAAAGCTGATANATATAATTGTCCGCCCTGTTACGCCCGGCCAGGAGATAAAGAATTCCCTGCCCAACCAGGCATAGGCCAAGCATTTCTATGACAGACCTGGTAGCACTAATCAGAAACAAGGTCACTGAACCCCTTCAATCGTCGTCAATGCCAAACTCCGCATCGATTCTTATCATCTGCCGGTTATACCACCAGATAATGAGCAGATAAATCAACAAAGTACCTTGCGCAGCCATGTAAAAGCCGAACGGAAAACCGAGAATAAGGATTTCATTGACATCCCTGGCGAACCACGTCAGGCCAAACGTGATGACTAGCCAGACTGAGATCAAGGAGAACGTCAGGCGCCTGGTTTTTCGCCAGTAGGCGTTGGATTTAGGCATTAGTGCTCACCAACGTTACGGAAGCGGATCGTCTTGAGAAAGCTGGCCGCCCGGGGATCTGGCCTCGTCAATAGACTGACTATGACGATCGTCACAAATCCTGCAAAGACGCCAAACAGCCCTCCCGAAGTGGATTGAACGTGAAACCACGGATCCATGTTAAAGCCACTGATACCAAGCATGGGAATGCTGTCAAATTCAACGCGCAAGATGTAGTAGATGGTGAGAGTTATCCCCACCAACATCCCGGCAAGAGCCCCTGCACGCGTCGCTCGCTCCCAAAAGATACCCAGTACCAGTGCAGGGAAGAATGCTGAGCCAGCGATGGAAAATGCCCAAGCCACCATGGAAAGAATAGTTCCTGGTTTTTGAGCAGCAACAGTCGCGGCTAAGACTGCCACGACGAGCAACATCGATTTCGAGATCACCAGGCGAAATTGCGTTGAAGCGTCAGGTCGGATAATTCGATAGTAGACATCATGAGACAGCGCGCTGGTAATGGTCAGCAGCAAGCCATCCGCCGTAGACAAGGCTGCCGCGAGCCCCCCTGCCGCGACAAGGCCTGAGACGACATAGGGCATGCCAGCGATTTCCGGGGTAGCCAGGACGATTACATCGGGATTTAATGACAGTTCGGCCAACTGCAGAATTCCATCCTTATTGATGTCCTCAATGCTGACCAATCCGATTTTGGCCCATGCCGCAACCCAGCCGGGCAGTTTGGTTATGGGGATATCAGCAAGATGGGACAAGACTTCGTATTTTGCGAATACCGCATACGCCGGTGCAGTGATGTACAGCAGCAAGATAAAAAGCAGCGACCAGAAGACCGACTCGCGGGCCTGACGCACCGTTGGCGTAGTGTAGTAGCGGGTCAGAACATGCGGTAAGGCAGCGGTGCCAATCGTCAGACAAAAGATGAGCGCCAGAAAATTGATTCGCAGGATATCTCTCTCCTCGGGTGTTTCGCCGGGAAAGGCCTCGCCGTGATGAATGGGTGGCTTGCTACGGTCAACGGCGGAAAACATGGCATTTTCCCAACGTGCTCTGGCCTCATCGGAATCATGCGGAAGATCTCGGCGCTGCCTTTCAAGAGCCACAATGTCTTTCATCTGTGCATCGCTGGCTTTGAGCTGATTGATCTGTACTGATAACAGTTCTCGCTCGAAGGTCAGAGAATGGGGCAACTGCATGATTTTTTGGGCATACAAATCAGCTCTCTCACGGTAGAGCTGCCGTACTTCCAATTCCGCCGGTGTCTGGAAGAGACGATTTTCCAACTGGGTCACCTGTTGCAACACCTGCCCGTATACGAGTTGCGGCACCGGATTTCCGGTGACGTTATAGGACAGAATGGCAACCGGCGTAATGTAGGCGACGATGAGGATCAGGTATTGTGCAACCTGCGTCCACGTTACGGCCCGCATCCCCCCCAGAAAGGAGCAAACCAGGATACCCGCCAGTCCGACGAAGACACCAATCTCGAATTGAAGGCCGACAAAACGGCTGGTGATCACCCCTACCCCATAGATCTGGGCCACCACATAAACAAAGGAGGCCAGGATGGCAGCACCGACTGCGACAAGACGAATGGCATTCCCGCCATAGCGGGCACCCAGAAAATCGGGAACGGTGTATTGGCCGAAACGCCGCAGATAAGGTGCCAGCAACAGCGCAACGAGTACGAACCCCCCCGTCCAGCCAATCACATAGGCCAAGCCCTGAAAACCTGACAAATAGAGCGTGCCCGCCAGACCGATAAATGATGCGGCACTCATCCAGTCAGCGCCGGTCGCCATGCCATTGAAGAAAGCGGGGACGCGCCGGCCGGCTACGTAGTATTCAGAAACGTCTGAAGTGCGGCTGACAATGCCGATGACGGCATACATCGAAATGGTAAAAAACAGGAAGGAATAGCCAATCCAGCGTGGCGACATCCCATTTTTCTCCAGCACGGCAAGCATCCCGACAAACGACAGGAAGCCCCCTGTGTAATACAGGTAATAGCGCTGCAGTTTGGTCAGGGAGCCCACTGCCCTTTGATGCTAGTGATTTCGACGGAGGAAACTGCTGGCCAATGATTCCCCAATCAGCCGGCTCGCGGTGTCGATCTCCTTGCTCACGGCACGGACAGTCAGCATCTGAAAAATGCGGGACAACAACAGTGTGTTGGCCATGGCGTCGCGCCGACCGCTACCGGAATCGAGCTGGAAGGCATCAATCCAGTGATCCAGCGGCATCACCGTATGCCCCTTATCCTCGAACATCGCTGGCAACAACCAGGCAAGATCTATCCATTGAGGCTGGAAATTAAGGTTTAAGCGTTCCTTGAAGGCACGTTGCAGGAAACCTCCCACGTAGGGAATGTGATAAGTAACCAGGGGCGCCTTGGCAGCGAATAACAAAAACGCGGTTAATTGCCGGTCGACCGCAGCGCCTTCGCCATCCAGCGTCGAAAAATCGACATAGAAGGTATCATCAGGCTGAACCGCCCCTTTCCAGACAGATGTCGCAGCAAGACCGAGCAATTTGTCGCTGTCAGGATCGGTGCCGCTGCTGACAATGTCGACCACGACATANCGCGTGTGAAAATGCAGCTCATCCATNGCTGGCGCAGCGCTGCGCCGCCAGGCTTCCAGTGAAGCCTGAACGTCGTCAGGAAGGCTTGTGGGAGCACCGCCCCGAAANAGAAATTTCTTTAGACCGAGCATGGTCATTGCACCTGGTANTCNAGTTTAAGGCGGGTCTGAATTTTTCGGGCCTGGCGGAAGGACTCCTTCAGAATGCGACGATCCAGTTCGTTCAAGGTCTCCGGGTCGATCAGGTTATCCCCTTGCGTACCGGGCTCTCCTTCGAGATATTGATGTTGCAAACGCAGCAATTGAATGAAATTCATTCCCTCAAGCACGGCATTGATTTCTTCGCTGCGAATGGACAAGCGCTGCGCNGATATCCGCAAGCGCTGGATCGTGTTGGTATTGTGCACCCCACTTGCCATCGCGTAGATGCGGGCGACGTCGACAAAGATTCGCGAGCCATATTTTTTTAGATCGATCTTGCCGGGATGACCAGGCTCAAGATCTGTCAGAAAATCGCGGATCTTGCCAAGAGGTGGCTCAACATCGAGGGCATTCTTCGCCATGGCACGCAGGAACATGGGATTGACTGCAGTTTGCGCCAGCAGGTGTCGACGCATGGCATCCGCCAGTTCCGCCTGGCCAAACAAGGGCCGAAAATCGAAAAATATGGTGGCGTTAAGCAAGGCATCGGGTTGCGGTATCCGAATCCACGTTGAAAACTGGTCCTTCCATTCGTCGAGTGTCAGGCACCATTGCGGATTGCTTGCCATGATATTGCCCTTGCAGAGCGGAAAGCCACAGCGATCAAGGTCCTTGTTCACGTCAAGGGCATAAGCCAGAAAACGTTGCTTCAATGCATCNATCGATGCCCCTTCCGGCGGTGCAAATACAATACCGTTATCCTGATCGGTACTGAAGGTCTGCTCGTCACGCCCCTCGGAACCAAAGGCCAGCCACGCCCATTCAATCCCGTCAAAATTATGATTGTCCAGATTGAGCTGAATGACTCGACGGGTCAGCGCATCATTCAACGCTGAGATGAACTGCGTCAGTTGCTCGGCACCAACCCCCTGGGCCAGCATGTTGAAGGACAGCTGCCGAACGTCAGCGGCGGCCTGCTGCAACGCCTCGACATTTTGGGCACTATCGATGGACTGACGAATCTGGCGCAGACCAACACGTTGCAGCGAAAACAGATCACGTTCGGAAACGACCCCGGTCAGCTTGCCCTCGGCATCAGTCACCAGTACGTGGCGAATACCATGGGT
>JGI24770J26754_10001687_pt1 | contig 15567 bp, 13 predicted proteins | sample LakOneMetagenome_FD_26754 | JGI IMG/M metagenome (IMG submission 26754) | reverse complement strand
TGGGTGGTCTCCGGGTCGAGAGCGCTGGTGGACTCGTCGGCCAGCAGGATGCTCGGCTGTGTGGCAAGTGCCCGGGCGATGCCCACGCGTTGTTTCTGGCCGCCGGAAAGCTGGTCGGGGTAAGACCCCGCCTTGTCGCTCAGCCCCACGAATTCGAGAAGTTCCGCAACGCGCGCATCGCGCTCGGCCTTGGAACGTCCGGCGACTTCGAGCGGATACGCCACGTTGCGCGCCACGGTGCGGGAGCCCAGCAAGTTGAACTGCTGGAAGATCATGCCGATACCCAGNCGCACCGCACGCAGCTCACGTTCCTTCATCAGGGCGATGTCCTGCCCGTTCACGAAGATCTCGCCGCGGGTGGACCGTTCGAGCGCATTGATCAGCCGGACGAGGGTGCTTTTGCCCGCTCCGGAATACCCGATGATGCCGTAGATGTCTCCCGACTCGACGTCGAGGCTGACATCATCGATGGCAGTGACGGCACCGGCCCCCTTGCTCGAGGGCGGATACACCTTGCTGACGCCACGCAGACTCACGATGGCCATGTNGAAATCCTTACTTGCTGCNTACTGAANGGTTNATCCGGGGCTGGGACCTACTGCTGGGCAGCGGTCTCCTTCTCAACGGCTGCCCGCGATGCCTCAAGCTCCGAGACCGGCGTGGTCAGGAGCACGGCGGTGTCGCCCGACGCATTTCGGACGCCGTCCTGAACAGCCTTCGTGGTCTGGTAGATCTGCACGAGCTCCTTGTACGTGGCGTTGTCCTTGTCCTCACCACGCGCTGCGAAGACATTCGCGTAGGGCACTGACTGGGCCGCCGCAGGGTCGTCCTGGGCAAGGACATCGGAGAAGCTGAGGCCGGCCTTTCCGACGAATTCGTTGTTGACGATCGCCGCGGCGACATCGGGCAGCGAGGTCGTGGTGAGTGAGGCTTCGAGCGCGGTCACCTTGACGCGCGACGCGTCGGTGTCGATATCGTCCAACGAGGATGAGATGGTGCCGCCGTCGGTGAGTTCGATGAGTCCGGCGGACTGGAGGACGACGAGCGCGCGGGCCATGTTGCTCTTGTCGTTGGGAACCGCGACGGTGTCACCCTTCTTGATCTGGTCGACGTTGTCGTACTGGGTGGAGTACAGGCCCAACGGATAGATCGCCGTGGCGCCAATCGCGGTCAGGTCCTGCTTGCTGGCCACATTGTAATTGGCCAGGTAGACGATGGTCTGGAACTGGTTCAGGTCGACTTCTCCTGCAGTCAGCGCGGGGTTGGGCTGCTCGTAGGTCGCGAAGTTGACGAGCTCCACCGTGATTCCGGCATCGGCTGCGGCTTCCTTGTAGACGTCCCAGTACGGTTCGCTGGCGTCGACGACACCGATCTTCACCACGTCTTCTCCGCCCGCTGCTCCGGCGCATCCGGCCATCAGTGCGACGAGGGGAACGACCGCCAGTGCGACCAGCAGAGTCTTCTTCAGGGAACGGGGCGTCTTCACGAGGTGGATCTCTTTCATGTGTGAAATCCCCGAGAGCGCCGATCACGCCTGAAGGCGCACCGACTGATGGGCACAGCTATTTCGGGCACAGAGCTGCCCCGGAGGTTCGGGGTGGGGGTTCTGTACCGCAGCTCTGCGAGGCACAGTACAAGCCTAACCGTCGAAGCTTCGACCCGCGTCGCCGCAGGTCATGCGGCGACGCAGAATCTGCGACATCAGCTCTCGAGCAACTCGGAAAGTTCGACCCAGCGAGTTTCCAAGGTGGCGATGGCGCCTTCAAGCTCGCTCAGCTTCACGCCCAGCTGGCCCAGGCCGGAGAAATCAGACTGGTCGTGGGCGGCAATCTTCTCGTGCTTGAGTACGATGCGCTCCTGCAGTTTGGCGACCTTACGATCGATGGAGGCGAGCTCTTTCTGGGCGTTGCGCAGTTCGGCACCCCCCAAGGATGACTTCTTCTTAGCCGGAGCGCCGGCATCCGCTGGAGAACCCGACGCCGGCCCCGCGACTGCCTTGCGGCGCACCTCGAGGTACTGGTCCACTCCACCGGGAAGATGGCGGAAGGCCCCATCCATCACCGCGTACTGATTGTCCGTAACACGCTCGATGAGGTACCGGTCGTGCGAGACAACGAGCAGGGTGCCCGGGAAGGAGTCCAGCAGGTCTTCCATGGCGGCGAGCATGTCGGTGTCGAGGTCGTTAGTCGGCTCGTCGAGGATGAGAACGTTGGGCTCGTCAAGCACGATCAGGAGCAACTGCAGACGACGCTTCTGACCACCGGAGAGATCTTTCACCCGCGTCGACAGCTGCGCACTCATGAAGCCCATGCGCTCCAGCATCTGGCCGGGCGTGATTTCCTTGCCCGCAGCCATGTAGCTGGACTTCTGACGCCCAATCACCTCGCTCACCTTGTCGTTCGCGATGTCGTCGAGTTCGAAGAGCTGCTGGGTGAGCACCGCAACCTTGATGGTCTTGCCGCGCTTGACCGTGCCGCTTGTGGGCTGCATCGTTCCGGCCACGAGGCCGAGGAGGGTGCTCTTGCCGGCACCATTGACACCCATGATGCCGGTGCGCTCCCCCGGTGCGATGCGCCAGGTGATGTCATTCAGCACGGTCTTGACCGCATGGGCGTCGCCCTTCACCGGGAAGGTCACCGAGATATCGATGAGGTCGACGACGTCCTTGCCGAGGCGCTGCATGGCCATCGACTGCATCGAGACGGTGTCGCGGGGCGGCGGCTCGTTCTCGATCAGTTCGTTTGCGGCCTCAATGCGGAACTTGGGCTTGGCGGTGCGGGCCGGAGCACCGCGGCGCAACCAGGCCAGTTCCTTCTTCATGAGGTTCTGGCGTTTGGCTTCGGAGACGGCGCTGGAACGGTCGCGCTCGACGCGCTGCAGAATGTATGCGGCGTAACCGCCCTCGAAGGGTTCGATGACGCGGTCGTGCACCTCCCAGGTGATGTTGCACACCTCGTCGAGGAACCACCGGTCGTGGGTGACGACCACGAGTCCACCGCTCTGCGCGGCCCACCGCGTCTTCAGGTGTCCGGCAAGCCAGGAGATACCCTCCACATCGAGGTGGTTAGTGGGCTCATCCAGAAAAATCACGTCATAGTCGCCGATCAGCACGGCGGCAAGGGCGACTCGGCGGCGCTGCCCACCGGACAGGTCGTCGACGAGGGCGTCCCAGGGAATATCGCGAACCAGGCCGCCAATGACGTCGCGAACCTTGGAATCGCCCGCCCAGACGTGCTCCTCGATGCCACCGACGATCGTGTGGCCCACGGTCTGGCCCGAGGCGAGATCGTCGGACTGGTCGAGCATGCCGATGGTGACGCCGCGACGTCGGGTCACGCGTCCCTCATCGGGCTCCATGCGTCCAGCCAGAAGGCGCATCAGGGTGGACTTACCGTCGCCGTTGCGTCCGACAACGCCGATCCGGTCCCCCTCGTTGAGGCCGGCGGTGACGTTGTCAAAGATGACGCGGGTGGGAAATTCGAGGTGCAGGGACTCAGCCCCGAGCAAATGTGCCATAGCCTACAAGTTTACGGCACGTTGGGACACGCCCGGTCAGCTGCGCCGGTTCAATCGTTGATCAGCCTGGCGCCGTGCACCGGCCCCGTCGCCCGCACCACGCGGAGGCGGGACGCGGAGAGTGCGACCTGCAGTTCAAGGGCGCTGTCGGCATCCGCCACCAGGAACGCCACCGTCGGACCGGAGCCGGAGATGATACCGGCCAGGGCCCCGTTCTGCTCGCCCAGCTGAATGACGGAGCCGAGTCCGGGAGCGAGGTGCAGCGCAGGCGCCTGCAGGTCGTTGTGCAGGACGTCGGCAAGCATGTGCGGGTCGCCGGCGCGCAGGGCGAGCAGGACGCCGGCATCGACGGTGGGCTGCGCCGCGGCCGGAAAGATGTCCTGGGCGTGCCGATCACGATGACGGTCGAGTTCCTTGTAAACCGCCGGGGTGGACATGCCGAACTCGGCCAGCGCCAGCACCCACTGGAACTTGCCCTTGGCGAGGGCTGGACTCAGCTGGTCACCGCGGCCGGTGCCCACGGCCGTGCCGCCCGTGAAAGCGAACGGCACGTCGGCGCCGAGGCGAGCACCGATTGCGAGCAGCTCATCCTTGGTGGCGTTCGTTCCCCAGAGGGCGTCGCAGGCCAGCAAGGTGGCGGCGGCATCCGCGGAACCGCCGCCCATCCCGCCCGCGATGGGCACGTTCTTCTCGATTTCGAGGTGTACTCCCCCTCGATAGCCCGCCTTGCGGGCCAGCGCGCGGGCGGCTTTGATGGCCAGGTTGCTGCCTCCGGTGGCCAGTCCAGACGTATCGATCGAGCCGCTGAACTCCACCGAGAAATCGCTTGCCGGGTACGCGCGCACCTCTTCGCTGAGCGAAACGGCTTGGAAGGCCGTGGCCAGCTCGTGGTAGCCGTCCTCCATCACCGCCCCCACCTTGAGGAACACGTTGATTTTGCCCGGCGCTCGTGCGTGCACAACCTGGGTGCCAGCCGCCGTCGTCGTCATGCCTTTAACCTAGCCCAGCCTGCGCCCGCCGGCCGACGGTCGGCGCCTGGTTCAGGAACTGACCCAGGCCCGGGCCACGGCGAGAAAGTCGTGCACGGTGAGTTGTTCACCGCGGGTCGTCGGATCGATTCCGGCACTCTGCATGAGAGCGGATGCTGTGGCCGAATCTCCGAGCACCACCGAAAGCGACTGCCGGAGCATTTTGCGGCGCTGTTGGAAAGCGGCGTCGACCAGGGCGAACGTGGCCAGGCGCAGCTCCTCGCTCTCGAGGGGTTCGGCGCGGCGCTCGAAGGCGATCAGGATCGAGTCGACATTGGGAACCGGCCAGAATACCTGACGGCTCACCTTGCCGGCCGTGCGGAAGGCTCCGTACCATGCTGCCTTGACGCTCGGGCTGCCGTAGACCTTGCTGCCCGGCGGGGCCGCGAGACGCTCGCCGACCTCCGCCTGCACCATGACCACGCCGGCGTGGATCGACGCGAAGTTCTCCAGCAGGTAGAGCAGCACCGGCACCGAGACGTTGTACGGCAGGTTGGCCACCAGTCGGGTCGGGTCTCCCGGAAGTGACTGGATCTTCAGGGCGTCGGCCCGGATGACGGTGAGCGGGGCGCCCGGCTGCATGAGCTCGACGGTAAGCGGAAGTTGCTCGGCGAGACGGTCGTCGATTTCGACGGCCACGACGCTCGCGCCGGCCTCCAAAATGCCCAGCGTCAGCGAGCCGAGTCCGGGTCCGACCTCGACCACCACGTCTCCGGCTGTCACCCGCGCCACCCGCACGATCCGGCGCACGGTGTTGCCGTCGATGACGAAGTTCTGACCCAGTTTCTTGGTGGGGTTCACTCCGAGCATCTCCGCGAGGTCGCGGATCTCCGCCGGGCCGAGCAGTTTCTGCGGGACCTTGTCCGGAGTGGACTCCGGAATCAACGCGCCGGTCATGCGAGGCCGCCGACCGGCGCCACGCCGGAACGGTCGACATCGTGCGCCGCCGTCACCGGTTCGGCGTCCCAGCGCCCATAGACGAGCTCGGTGTTGGACGTGATTTGAGCAGACAGCAGCGAGACATCCGTTTCAAGGTGGGTGGCCATCGCACGCAGGGTGTTCGGCAGCAGGTACGGGGCATTCGGGCGGCCTCGGTAGGGCATCGGGGTGAGGAAGGGCGCGTCGGTCTCCACCAGCAACAGGTTGCGCGGTGCCACCGCGAGAGCGGCGCGCAGGTCATGCGCGTTGCCGAAGGTGACATTGCCGGCGAAGGACATGTACCAGCCGTGCTCGGCGCAGATGCGCGCCATCTCGGCGTCCCCCGAGAAGCAGTGGAACACCGTGCGCTCCGGGGCGCCGACCCGCAACAGCGTGGCGATCACCTCGGCGTGCGCATTACGATCGTGGATCTGCAGGGCGAGGTTGTTCTGCTTCGCGATCTCAATGTGCGCCTCGAAGGAACGGTACTGCTCGGCGTGCCCGGGTTCTTCGGTGCGGAAGAAGTCCAGTCCGGTCTCGCCGACGGCGACTACGCGCGGGCGCGCGGCGAGTTCACTGATCTCGGCGATCGCATCGTCCAGGGTGCCGGCCGCCGCATAGACAGGGGCCTCGTTGGGGTGAATCGCCACGGCAGCCAGCATGCGCGGCTCGATCAGGGCCATCTCGGCGGACCAGCGCGATGTTTCCCGATCGCCACCGACCTGGATGACTCCGCGTACGCCAACGCTTGACGCGCGGTCGAGCTGCTCGGTATAGCCCAGCGGATTCTCGCCGTCAGCGATCTCGAGGTGAGTGTGGTTGTCGTAAATCGGCACCGACAGGGGTTCCGGCAGCGGCGGGTAGCTCAGGTCCCGCCCGGCACCCTTGTCTCGCTGCCGGATCGGTGCACCGTCGCTAGCCAACGGTCGACTCGATCCGGGGAAAGAGTGGTTCAAGCGCCGTCACCTGCGTGCCGCCGGCCCAGTCCCACGCGCGGTCGATGCGCTGCTCAGCCAGGGCGCCGCTGCCACCGAGGGCGCTCCAGAGCGTGCCGGTCGCCACCGGGATCACCGGTGAGAGCAGCACGGTGAGCGTGCCCAAGCCGCGAACGGCCGTGTGCAGCACGGTTTCGAGGCGCGCGCGGCTGGCCGGGTCCTTGGCCAGCGCCCACGGCTCTTGAAGGGTGATGTAGCCGTTGAGCTCGTCGACGAGTTCCCACACGGATGCGACGGCCTCGTGGATGGCGAGCCGATCGATGAACGCCGCTGAGGCATCCGTCACCCGCTTCTCGGTTGCCCGGATACCGAGGTCCGCCTCGGTGGGCTCGCCGCCGACGGGGACCTCCCCGTCGCAGTACCGCAGGACCATGGCGATCACCCGGGAGGCGAGGTTGCCGAAGCCGTTGGCGAGTTCGGACTGGTACCTGGCCGAGAGGTCCTCCCAGGAAAAGGAGCCGTCCTGGCCGAAGCTGATGGCGCGCATGAAGTAGTAGCGGAAGGCGTCGGAGCCGAAGGTGTCGGTGATCTGGCTCGGGGCGATGCCGGTGAGCTTGGACTTGCTCATCTTCTCGCCGCCCACCAGAAGCCAGCCGTGGCCGAATACCTGTCGGGGAACGGGAATTCCCGCCGCCATCAGCATGGCCGGCCAGATGACGGCGTGGAAGCGCAGGATGTCCTTGCCCACGATGTGCGTGGCCGGCCAGCGGCTCGCGAAGGCTTCGTCATCCTGGCCGTAGCCGGCGGCGGTGATGTAGTTCAGCAGGGCGTCGAACCAGACGTAGACGACGTGGGACTCGTCCCACGGCACCTTGATGCCCCAGTCGAAGCTCGAGCGGGAGATCGACAGGTCGCTCAGGCCGCGCTTGACGAAGGAGATGACCTCGTTGCGGGCCGACTCGGGCTGCACGAAGTTCGGGTTCTCTTCGTACAGGGCCAGCAGCCGGTCGGCGAAGGCGCTCATCTTGAAGAAGTAGTTCTTCTCGTGCAGCAGTTCGACGGGTTTGGAGTGGATCGCGCACACCAGCACGCCGGCGTCTTCGCCGGTGCCGTCCACGAGATCGGAGGTGGGCTTGTATTCCTCACAGCCCACGCAGTAGTACCCCTCGTACTCGCCCGTGTAAATGTGTCCCTCGGTCTGCAGGTGCTGCAGGAACTTCTGCGCGTTCACCTCGTGGCGCTCGTCGGTGGTGCGGATGAAATCGTCGTTGGCGATGTTCACCGTCTCGAGCAGCGGCTTCCACGCGGTTTCGACCAGGCGGTCGGCCCATTCCTTCGGCGTCACGCCGTTGGCGGTGGCCGTGCGCAGGATCTTTTGGCCGTGCTCGTCGGTTCCGGTGAGCAGCCAGGCGTTCTCTCCCGACTGGCGGTGCCAGCGGGCGAGCACGTCAGCAGCCACCTCGGTGTATGCGTGCCCGATGTGCGGGACATCATTCACGTAGAAAATGGGCGTGGTGATGTAGAAAGAAGAGCCGTCGGACATGGCTTCATCTTAGGCGGAGACGACCGGGCCCCACGTCGTGTGACGTACAACGCGGCTCAAGGCCGGGGGCGCATCACCCCAGCGGGAAGTCGGAGCGGTCGGGTTTGGCATCCGCTTTGCCGGTCTTGGCCTGCAGCGCACTCTCGTACAGTTCCCGCTTGCCCAACCCGCTGGCCACCGAGACGTCGGCCGCGGCTTCCTTCAAGCGGGCTCCGCCGGCCACCAGCACCAGCACCTCGCGCACGCCGTCCGCCAGGTTCAAGACCTTCTTTTCCGCCCCGGCCACCACGATGCAGATCTCGCCGCGCACGCCCGGCGCGGCCCAGTCGGCAAGCCCGGCCGCCGTTCCACGCTTGACTTCCTCATAGAACTTGGTCAGCTCGCGGCAGACCACCACCCGGCGCTCGGCGCCGAGCATGGCCGCCATGTCGGTGAGGCTCGCAGCCAGCCGATTGGGCGATTCAAAGAACACCATCGTGCGACGCTCGTCAGCGAGTTCCCGGAGAGCACTCACGCGTTCGCCGTGCTTGCGAGGCAGGAATCCCTCGAACGTGAATCGATCCGTCGGCAGCCCCGACACGGCCAACGCCGTGAGCACGGCAGACGGCCCGGGCAATGCCGACACCACGACACCGGCTGCCACGGCCGCGTCGACGAGGTGGAAACCGGGATCGGAGACCGTGGGCATGCCCGCGTCGCTGAGCACGAGCAGGTCGGTGTCGCGGGCCAGCTCCACCAGCTCGGCGGCCTTGCCGCGCTCATTGTGGTCGTGCAGACTGATCAGTCGCGGCCGGTTCTCGATGCCGAGCGCCTTGAGCAGGTGGATGGTGACCCGAGTGTCCTCCGAGGCGACAACTGTTGCGGTGCTGAGCGCCTCGACCAGGCGCTTGGAGGCATCCCCGAGGTTTCCGATCGGTGTGGCTGCGAGGATGATCATGAACCCATTCTCTCAGGTCAGGTGATCGTCAGTACGATGGGACGGTGCTCGCTACTAGTCGATGGGTCCGGTGGGCTGCCCCCATTCTCGTCGTTGTCCTGGCGGCCGCGTTGCGGCTGTGGAACCTCGGCTCCCCGCATTCCCTCGTCTTCGACGAGACCTTCTACGTGAAGGATGCCTGGACCCTCTTCAACAACGGGTACGAATCGACCTGGCCCGACGGGGCCGACGCGCTCTTCGCCGGCGGCCAGACAAACGTCTTCACCACGGATCCCTCCTTCGTCGTGCACCCCCCGCTCGGGAAGTGGCTGATCGCCCTCGGCATGGCGGCCGTCGGTCCGGCCAGCAGCTGGGGATGGCGAATCTCCACGGCTGTCATCGGCATTCTCGCCGTGGTGCTGATCATGCTGATCGCCCGCCGGTTGTTCGGATCTCTCACGCTGGCCACGATCGCCGGTTTCCTGCTCGCGATCGACGGCCACGCCATCGTGATGTCCCGGGTGGCGTTGCTGGACAATTCGGTGATGTTCTTCGCCCTGTTGGGTTTCGGCGCCATCCTCCTCGACCGGCCCTGGCATCAGCAAAGACTCGGTGCCTGGCTGGACCGGCGGCGAGCCGTCGGGTTGGATCCGCATTGGGGACCCACCCTCTGGTGGCGCCCGTGGCTGATGGCGGCGGGGCTGGCGTTCGGACTGGCCTGCTCGGTGAAGTGGTCGGGAATCTACTTTCTGGCAGCGTTCGGCGTGTACACGGTGGTCGTCGATGCGCTCGCCCGACGGCGCGCCGGCGTCACCTTCTGGGCGAGTGCCGCCATCCTCAAGCAGGCGCCGGCCAACCTCCTGCTGCTGGTGCCGATCGCCCTTGTCACGTTCCTTGCATCGTGGACGGGTTGGTTCCTCACCCGTGGCGGCTACTACCGCACCTGGGCCGACTCGGTCGGTGCTGCCTGGACGGGTCAGCTGGCATGGGTTCCGCACACCGTCCAAAGCTTCTGGCACTATCAGGTGGCCGCGTACACGTATCACGTGGGCTTATCCACGCCGCATCCCTACCAGGCCAACCCGCTTACCTGGCTGTTCATGATCCGCCCCACCAGCATGTACTACGTCGGCACGAGCCGCGGGGAGGATGGCTGCCTCTCGGACAGCTGTTCGGCAGCCATCACCTCGGTGGGCAATCCGCTGATCTGGTGGGCCGCCACGGCCGCCCTGTTCTATCTGGTGTACCGGCTGGCCCGCTATCGCGAATGGCGCGTCGGACTGATCATGATGGGCATGGTCGCCGGGTATCTGCCGTGGCTCATGTACCTCAACCGCACGGTTTTCCAGTTCTACACCATCGCTTTTGAACCGTATCTGCTGCTCGGGCTCACCTTCGTGATCGGGCTTCTGCTCGCCCGCTCGCCTGAGTCGCCCGGTGTTCACCCCACGGCGCCCACACCCGTGATCGGCCGCAGAATCGTGCTGGTCTTTCTGATTTTGTGCGTTTTGATCAGCGCTTTCTTTTATCCACTCTGGACCGGAGCCCAGACCTCCTTCACCTTCTGGCAGCTCCACACCTGGATTCCCAGTTGGAGATGAATGATGCTTGATATATTCTCAAACAGGCATATAATGACTGGGAATAGTGTGTGAAAACTTGGTGTTGGGAGGGGTCCCGACCCTAGACTGACGGTATCTGCTTTACGAGTAATTGCTCACAACCGACTGGGAAGTCTTATCTCTCAAAAAAGGCCTCATGTCGGAAATAACCGCCGCACCCGCGGTCCGTATCGTTCGGACTCGTCCGGGTGGAGACAATAAGAACCCCACGAGTGAGTACTCCTCGTTGTTGCACACTGTGCGCAATCTCGGGCTGCTGGGCCGACGCACCGGCTTCTACTGGATGGTCTTTTCCATTCTCGTCGTGGCAACCGCCGCGGCTGCGACCGGCTTCGTGCTGCTCGGCAACACCTGGTACCAGCTGCTGATCGCGGCCGCCCTGGGCATCATTTTCACGCAGTTCGCCTTCCTGGCCCACGAAGCATCCCACCGCGCCGTGTTCAAATCCGGCAAGGCAAACGACCGGGCCGGACGCATCCTGGCGAACCTGTTCGTGGGCATCAGCTATGCCTGGTGGATGACCAAGCACAGTCGTCACCACGCCAACCCGAACGTGATCGGCAAGGACCCCGACATCGAACCCGACTTCATCGTGTTCCGTGAAGAAGACGCGGCCAAGGTCAGCCGAATCGGCGCGCTTGTGACCCGCAAGCAGGGCTACTTCTTCTTTCCGCTCCTGATGTTCGAAGGCTTCAACCTGCACGTGCAGGGCTTCAAAACAGTATTCGGCAAGCACAAAGTGGACAGCCGCGCTGTGGAAATCACCATGCTCGTCACCCGAGTGGTGCTCTATGTCGCTGTGATCTTCTTCTTCCTTCCGCTGGGAATGGCTTTTGCTTTCATCGGTGTGCAGCTCGCGGTGTTCGGCGTGTACATGGGCGCATCCTTCGCCCCCAACCACAAGGGCATGCCTCAGCTGCCGGCCGAGAGCAAGGTCGACTTCCTGCGCCGTCAGGTGCTGACCTCACGTAACATCCGCGGTGGCACGTTCATCGACACGTACATGGGTGGCCTGAACTACCAGGTCGAACACCACTTGTTCCCGAACATGGCACGGCCGCACCTGCGGAAGGCACAGGAGATCACCAAGGAATACTGCCTGTCTCACAACATCAAGTACACCGAGACGGGTGTGTTCGAGTCCTACGGCATTGTCATCGAATACCTGAACCGAGTCGGTCTCGCCGCCCGCGACCCGTTCGACTGCCCGATGGTGGCCCGCTTCCGTTACCGGTAGTTTTCTCTCTCATGAATGCCGCTCGTCCTCCGGGAAGAGCGGCATTTGTGTGCAACCGGCCCGTTACAGCTGGCAGCGCGGAGCCCGCATGACGCCCAGCGGGCAATAAGCTGGAACCCATGTGGCTGCCTGGCGTTCTCGTGGCGGTCTCCGCCGCAGCAGTCTCCTGGGGCGTTCATGCCTTGGTTCCTGCGGCTCCCCTGCTGACCGTGGCGGTCGTGCTGGGAATCACCGTGGGTCAGCTGCCCGCGCTGCGCAGCGCGCTCACCGGCGTGCTCGCTCCCGGACTCAGCCTCGCCGCGCGCCGCTTCATGCGTCTGGGAATCGTGCTGCTCGGCCTCAAACTCAGTCTCGGCGACGTGGCTGGGCTCGGTTGGATCACCATTGCCACGACCGTGACACTCGTACTGGTCACCTTCGCCGGCACCCTGGGGCTGGGCCGACTTTTCCGCCTACCCGGTCAGCAACCGCTGTTGATCGCCAGCGGCTTCTCCATCTGTGGCGCCTCCGCGATCGGTGCCATGAGCGGGGTCGTGAAAGCGAAAGACGAGGATACCGCCACGTCCATCGCCCTCGTCACTCTGTGCGGCACCCTGGCAATCGCCGTACTGCCCGTACTGTGGCATCCGCTGAATCTCTCGGCCGCCGAATTCGGCCATTGGGTCGGCGCGGGCGTGCATGACGTGGGCCAGGTCGTGGCCACGGCTCAGGTGGCCGGTCCCGCCGCCCTCGCCATCGCCATCGTCGTGAAGCTCACCCGCGTGCTGATGCTGGCACCGATCGTGGCAGTCGCCTCCGTCGCCCAGCGCCGACGTGACGTACTCACCGGCGATTCGTCCGCCGGGGTGCCGCTCATCCCGCTGTTCGTGGTGGGGTTCATCGCGGCCGTGGTGCTGGGCAGTGTCGTGCCCCTGCCCGCTCCGGCACTCGAGTTCGCGGACGCCGTGCAGACCGCCCTGCTGGCGATGGCCCTGTTCGGGCTGGGCTCGGCCGTGCGGCTCGTCAAGCTCGTGCGCACCGGCTGGCGCGCCCTGGCGGTGGGCCTGCTCTCCTGGGTGCTGGTGGCAGCCCTCGCCTATGGGGCCGTTCAACTCGGTTAGGCGAAGCCCCCGAGCCGCGGCCCCGTCGCGGCACTCCTCCGGGCGGCCGGCACCCGTTCAAACGAGGGCCCGTCTGCCAGATGCGTGCTACGACCGTCTGAACCGGTTCTACGCGTCAGTGGCTGTCGTCCACGAGCTTGAGGCCGATGACGCAGCCGATCAGGCCGAGGATGAGCAGTACCTTCAGGAGCGACGCCGGCTCGCCACCGAACGTCATCGCCCAGGTCACGGTGAGGGCCGCACCGATGCCCACCCAGACGGCATATGCGGTACCGATCGGAATATCCCGCATCGCGAGGGCAAGGCCGCCCATGCTCAGCAGCAGGCCCGCGCCGAAGACGACCGATGGCCACAGTTTGCTGAAGCCCTCCGATTTGCCCAACGCTGTGGCCCAGACAGCTTCGAGTACTCCCGAAGCGACGAGGATGATCCAGGACATGACGACTCTTCTGGCCAGTCTTGTCGCGTGCCGGGTACTGAGCCCTCGTCCGGAGACCCGGAAAGGGCCTTGATTCAAGGTTCTCACACATCGGACCGCACCGGGCGGTCTCTGAGTTGCGCAAGGTTACGCACCCGTGCCCGGTCCGCTGCCAGGGACGCTAGCGTGGACGCATGGCAGATCGCGAGTATGGCTTCTCAACCCGTGCAATTCACGCGGGCAACATCCCCGATGCGGTGACCGGGGCCCGCGCCCTGCCCATCTACCAAACCAGTGCGTTCGTCTTCGACGACACCGCGGATGCTGCGGCGCGCTTCGCACTGCAAAAGTACGGCAACATCTATTCCCGAGTGGCCAACCCCACCGTAGCCGCATTCGAGGAGCGCGTCGCGAGCCTGGAAGGCGGACTCGGCGCCGTCGCCACCTCAAGCGGGCTCGCCGCGCAGTTCATCACCTTCTCCAGCCTCGCCGGCACGGGTGACCACATTGTCTCCAGCGCCAACCTCTACGGCGGCTCGATCACCCAGCTCGACGTCACCCTGCGCCGTTTCGGCATCGACACCACGTTCGTGCAGAGCGCCGATCCGGCCGATTACGCGGCGGCCATCACCGACAAGACCAAATTCATCTTCTCCGAGACGGTGGCCAATCCCTCGGGTGAGGTGGCCGACATCGAAGGTCTCGCCGCCGTCGCCCATGCGGCCGGCATCCCGCTCATCATCGACTCCACCATTGCCACGCCCTACCTGTGCCGACCGATCGAATGGGGCGCCGACATTGTGATCCACTCGGCCACCAAGTTCCTCGGCGGACACGGCACCACCCTCGGCGGCGTGGTGGTGGAGAGCGGCCGATTCAACTGGGACAGCACGAAGTTCCCTCTCTTCACTGAGCCGGTCCCCAGCTACGGCGGACTCGAATGGTCGGGCAATTTCGGCGAATACGCCTTCCTCACCCGGCTGCGCTCGGAGCAGCTGCGCGACATCGGCCCGACGCTCGCCCCGCACTCCGCCTTCCTGCTCGCCCAGGGCGTGGAGACGTTGCCGTACCGCATGCAAGCGCATATCAACAACGCCCGCACCGTCGCCGAGTGGCTGGACGCCGACCCGCGCATCGACTACGTGAACTGGGCCGGGCTGCCGAGCCACCCGCACCACGAGCGCGCTAAGAAGTACCTGCCGAAAGACCCGGGTTCGGTCTTCAGCTTCGGCGTGAAGGGCGGTCGAGATGCCGGCCGCACCTTCATCGAATCGGTCGACCTGGCCAGCCACCTGGCCAATATCGGCGACGCGAAAACCCTTGTCATCCACCCCGCGTCTACGACGCACGCCCAGCTCAGCGAGCAGCAGTTGGTCGCCGCCGGCGCCCTGCCCGGCCTCGTGCGCATCAGCGTGGGCATCGAAGACGTGGAGGACATCATCTACGATCTCGACCAGGCCCTCACCCGGGCCGCAGGAGGTTCACTATGACGGAAACAATCACCGACGCCGCGACCGAAACTGAAACGGTGCGGCTGGTGAACGGCCTGAGTTGTTCGGTGCCTGCAGACTCGCCACTGGCGAAACTGCTCAAGAGCCAGCGCACCTGGGAAGGTCCGGATGCCAAAGCGCGGCTGAAGATCCTGCGCGCCGCCAAATCGATCGCCGTCGTGGGCGCCTCGTCCAATCCCGCCCGGTCGAGCTACTTCGTCAGCACCTACCTGCAGCAATCCACCGACTATCGGGTCTACTTCGTGAATCCGAACGCCGACACGATCCTGGGTCAGAAGGCCTACCCGTCACTTGCCGCCCTCCCCGAGGTTCCCGATATCGTGGACGTCTTCCGCCGGGCCGGCGACATCCCAGCGGTCGTCGATGAGGTTCTCGCCATCGGCGCACCCACGATCTGGGTGCAGTTGGGCATATGGAATCAAGACGCCGCCGAGTATGCCGAGTCGAAGGGGCTCACGGTGGTGATGGACCGCTGCGTCAAAATCGAACACGCCCGCTTCCACGGCGGGCTGCACCTGCTCGGTTTCGACACCGGGCAGATCACCGCGCGCAAAGTCATCCGCTGATCCCTCGGCATCACGGCGGAGCCACCCACGGTCGAAATCTGGATGTCCACCCGCAACCCCTGCCGGCCAGCGGGCCAGTGGTCGCCGACGTTGTTTCGAGCGTGCCGTGATCACGGGGAGAAAAATACACCCATTCGGGGGGTAATTGAGTCTTTCTCAGTTAGAGTCTGAGTATGAACACCAGCAGTTCCCGGTCAGGACTTCGTGGATCCCGACATATCGCCCTCCTCCTGGCCGCACTGGTCGTGTCACCCTTC
>JGI24770J26754_10001684_pt1 | contig 15581 bp, 17 predicted proteins | sample LakOneMetagenome_FD_26754 | JGI IMG/M metagenome (IMG submission 26754) | reverse complement strand
TTTAACGCTACGAAGCCAATATCTTCATAAGCTCTTCCGATTTCATTTACAAATTTTTGTTTACGTGCCGGATCATCCGACAGGAAATCACGTAAGTCAACACTTGGAATTTGTTGCATACTACTAAAACTTTTTTGTTAATAACTTCAATTGGAAAAATTCCAATCATATCTACAAATGTAACTAATTTTTAAATTCAAATCATCAAAGTTATTAACATTTTTAGAAGCATTTTCCTGCTATCCGCTCTATCTTTTACACCTGACAGGTTTATTAAAACCTGTCAGGTGTAAAAGGATGCCGCTGCTATCAGGGCTAGGGTTATAGTATTTCATAAGAATTTGTTGGTTAATGTCAGTTTTTTATACAATTCATCAAAAACAAATAAAAACACAAACAATTCCGCAAAAACTTTAGGAGTAACGATTCAAAATTTTATATTTTTGCAATGCTTAAAAACAAACAAATGAACTTTAATAGAAAAGATTTGTCTAATATTCAATTATTAGATTTATATAAAAGACTTTTAAAACCCAGATTGATTGAAGAGAAAATGCTCATCCTTCTGCGTCAAGGTAAAGTATCTAAATGGTTTTCAGGTATCGGGCAAGAGGCGATATCAGTCGGAATTACTGCCGCTTTAGATCAAGATGAATATATCTTACCAATGCACCGAAATTTAGGGGTTTTTACCGGTCGTGATATTCCGTTGCACCGCTTATTCTCGCAATGGCAAGGTAAAAAAACCGGATTCACAAAAGGTCGCGATAGAAGTTTTCACTTTGGTACACAAGAATTCAAAATCATCGGAATGATTTCGCATCTTGGTCCGCAACTAGGTGTGGCTGACGGAATCGCATTAGCCAATAAATTAAAGAAAAACGGAAAAGTAACCGCTGTATTTACGGGTGAAGGTGCCACTTCGGAAGGCGATTTTCACGAAGCATTAAACATTGCTTCCGTATGGGATTTACCTGTTTTGTTTGTGATTGAAAACAACGGTTACGGATTATCAACACCAACCAACGAGCAGTACCGTTGCGAAAACCTTGCCGATAAAGGCATTGGTTATGGCATGGAAAGTCATATCATCGATGGAAATAACATTTTAGAAGTATATACCAAAATAGCGGAACTAAAAGCATCTTTAGCCGAAAATCCTCGTCCTGTTTTATTAGAATTTAAAACTTTCAGAATGCGTGGTCATGAAGAGGCGAGTGGTACTAAATATGTACCTCAAGAGCTAATGGACTTATGGGCCATAAAAGATCCAATTGCTAATTATAGAGATTATTTGCTTTCGGTTAGCGTACTTTCAGAAGAATTGGATGCCGAATTTAAAGCAGCTATCAAATCAGAAATTGACGAACATTGGGCGATTACGCAATCCGAACCCGATATTGTTGCCGATTTAAGTGAAGAATTAAACGATGTATACAAACCTTATGATTTTGAAGAAGTTAATCCTTCTAGCGAAGTAGAAAATATTCGTGTAGTTGATGCTATTTCTCAAGCACTCAAACAGTCCATGGAACGACATGAGAATGTTGTGATTATGGGACAAGATATTGCTGAATATGGTGGGGCTTTCAAAATTACAGAAGGATTTGTTGAACAATTTGGAAAAGACCGCGTGCGTAATACACCCATTTGCGAAAGCGCCGTAGTGTCTGCCGGAATGGGTTTGTCTATTAATGGGCATAAAGCCATTGTTGAAATGCAGTTTGCCGATTTTGTTTCTACAGGTTTCAATCCGATTGTGAATTTATTGGCAAAACAACATTACCGTTGGAATGAAAAAGCCGATGTAGTTGTGCGAATGCCTTGCGGTGGTGGCACTCAAGCTGGACCGTTTCATTCGCAAACGAATGAAGCTTGGTTTACCAAGACACCAGGATTGAAAGTGGTGTATCCAGCATTTCCATACGATGTAAAAGGTTTATTAAATACAGCTATCAATGATCCAAATCCGGTGATGTTTTTTGAACACAAACAATTGTACCGTTCGGTATACCAAGATGTTCCTAAAGATTATTANACCATTCCATTTGGAAAAGCATCAGTAATCAAAGAAGGTGCTAATGTAACCATTATTTCTTTTGGAGCAGGTGTGCATTGGGCCTTGGAAACCTTATCGAGAAATCCTGAAATTAAAGCAGATTTGATTGATTTAAGAACGCTTCAACCCTTAGATACGGAAACTATTTTTGCCTCAGTTAAAAAAACAAACAAATGCATCATTCTTCAAGAAGACAGCTTGTTTGGAGGGATTTCTAGTGATATTTCGGCAATGATTATGGAAAATTGTTTTGAATTTTTGGATGCGCCAGTTCGTAGAGTAGGTAGTTTGGAAAGTGCCATTCCTTTTGTGAAATCATTGGAAGATCAATATTTGCCTAAAGTTCGTTTTGAATTAGAATTAAAAGAACTATTGGCTTATTAATAATGAAACCTTTAGTAGAAAAGTTATTGCTTAAAGAAGCATCAATTCATAAAGTGCAATACGATACCGAATGGTTTTATTATTTGGAAGACATGAAGTTGTATCTTAAAGAAGATTTATCACAAGTAGAATGTATTCATTTACCAATGATTATTGACGGTGAAGAAGAATTTGTTAAGTGCTGTACTTTAGAAGATATTTTAAGAAACAGAAAAGAAATGCAATAAGAAAAGGCACTTATAAGGTGCCTTTTTTGTGTTTTATAACCTAATTGTTTTCAACATATTTTTTGAAATGATTTAAAATAGCTTGCCAACCACCGCGTTGCAATTCGATTGAATTTTGATTTTCAGCTTCAAAAGTTTCCACAATTTCAACGGTACCTCCAATAGCGATAAAATCTATAGAAGCCATTCGTCCATCATCCATTGTATATTTGATGAGTTTGTATTCTTGAATCTCAATGTATGTTCCACCAAAATCAAAACTAAAACTACCATCTTTAGCAGCCATAGTGCTGCAAAATTTNCCTCCAACTTTTAAATCATTACTAGCTTTTGGCGTATNCCAATCGTCTGAAGCATAATTCCATTGTTCAATATGTTTAGGAGTTGTCCAGTATTTCCATACTTTCTCAATATTACTATTTACAATGCATTCTACCGTAATTTTTGTTTTAGTTTCCATCATATGCGTTTTGTAATTTTTGACAATCAATTTTTTTCATTTGTAACATGGCATTCATTACTTTGTTTGCTTTTTCACGATTGGAGTCGCTCATCAATTGCATCAACAATTCCGGAATTACTTGCCAAGAAATCCCAAACTTATCTTTGAGCCAACCACACTGACTTTCGCTTCCACCATCTTCTATAAGTTTATTCCAAAAAAAATCGACTTCATCTTGATTTTGGCACGTAATAAAAAATGAAAATGCTTCGTTAAACGAAAAGTTATGTGGAATATGACTTTCCATCGCCATAAAAGTTTGGTTATGCAATTTGAATTCGGCAAATTGAATATTATTTTCAAATCCAGGATAGCCATCTCCAAAACGTGTAACCGTTGTTTTTTCTGATTTTTCAAACAAATCAGTGTATAAATCAATGGCTTCTTCAGCATTTCCAAACTGCTCGTTTGCAAATAAAAATGATGGCGCAATTTCTAAATCTTTTTCACCCAAAAATAATTGCCAAGACAAACCGTATTTATCGTTAACCCAACCGTATTTTTTGCTCCAAGGATATTCGTTTAAAGCCATTAAAATAGTACCTTCTTGAGAAAGTGATTTCCATAACGCATCAATTTCATCTAAATTATTACACGTAACAAATAGTGATACAGCATTAGAGAATTTGAATTGCGGGCCACCATTTAAAGCCGTAAAATTCAATTTGTTCAATCGAAAATTGGTCAGCATTGGGTTTGAATTCTCTACAGAAGAATTTTTAAAAATGGAAGTATAAAAGTGTGCGGCTTCATCGGCTTGGCCGTCAAACCAGAGAAAGGGTGTTATTTTTTGCATAATTATTAATCTTCTAAATAGTTTTTTAAAGCAATGGTCATAATGTAATTCCAGCCAGCTTCAAACTCCGATTTTGCAAAATCAGAATTTTCATTTTCAAAGGTTTCAATCCCAGAATGAGTTAATCTGACTTTGGTTGTAGTGTTGTTTTCTGTCAATTCGAAAATCACCATTGAATTTCCAGCATATCCTTCATAACGCCAACTGTATGATAGAACTTTAGGAGAATTAGCTTCGGTGATTTGACAAACATGTAAGTATTGGTTGTTTTCATCTTTGCCACCATAAAATCGAAATTCAAATCCTTCTTGAGCATTAAACTCTGGCAAATTAAAATACCAATGTTTCATTTCATCTTTCTTTGTTAAAGCATTCCAAACGTTCTCTATGGACGCATCATATTCTTGCTCAATCACAATCGATTTTGAGTTCATAATTCGGAAATTTAATTAACAATTGTTTACACAAATTTAGCAAATAATTCTAAAATGTCTTTATAAAAACCAAGTCGGTAAAAAATAGTTTTTTGTTTTTAACATTTACCTTACATTTGTGTAAAATTAAACAGTTCATTTGTGAATGCCACCAACAAACTCAAGATATTCAACGATCCTATATATGGTTTTATAACCATTCCGAATACCTTAATTTACGACCTCATTCAGCACCCTTATTTTCAACGCTTGCGACGAATTTCACAAATGGGAATGTCGTATTTGGTTTATCCAGGCGCCCATCATACACGCTTTCATCATGCATTGGGTTGTATGCATATTATGCAAAAGGCGGTTCAAACGCTTCGTTTTAAAGGTGTAGCCATTTCTGATGAAGAAGAAAATGCATTGTATATTGCTATTTTATTGCACGATATTGGACACGGACCTTTTTCGCATGCGATGGAACACAGCATTGTTGAAGAAGTACATCATGAAGAAATTTCGCTTAAATTCATGAATGCATTGAATTCTGAATTTGATGGAAAACTACAATTAGCGATTCAAATTTTTAAAGGAGAATACCACAGAAAGTTCATGTTGCAATTGATTTCGAGTCAGTTGGATATGGATCGAATGGATTATTTAAAACGCGATAGTTTTTACAGTGGTGTAGCCGAAGGAAACATTAATAGCGACCGTCTGATTCAAATGATGAATGTGCAAGATGATGTGTTGGTGATTGAAGAAAAAGGAATTTATTCGGTAGAAAAGTTTTTAGTATCACGCCGATTGATGTATTGGCAGGCATACTTACATAAAACGTCTGTTGCGGCAGAGTTAATTTTGACTAAAATTTTAAAAAGAGCTAAAGAATTGACTCAAAAAGGAGTCGATTTGAATTGTAGTGATCCATTGTCGTTTTTTCTGAATAATAAAATAACAATGGTGTCTTTTGATGAAAATGTATTGAAAATATTTGCATTGTTAGATGATTATGATGTTTTAGGAGCTATTAAATCGTGGCAATTTCACTCGGATTTTGTATTGAGCTCGTTATGCAAAATGATCATTAATCGTGATTTATTGAAAATTGTGATTTTAGAAGAAAAGCCAAACACTGAAAAATTAGCTGATTTAAAAAATAAATTAAGTGCCTTGTATAACATTTCGGATAAAGATGCGACTTATTTTGTTTTTAAAGGAAAATTGAAAAATCAAGCATACAATAAGGAAAGTGAGCCAATTCGCATTCTAAAAAAAGATGGAACCATTGAAAATTTAGTAGATTCTACAGATCAATTGCAAGTAAAAGCGCTTTCAAAAGCTGTGATTAAGTATTTTATGTGTTTTCCAAAAGTTCTTTTGGATACTGAGGTTTAAATTAAATTTTATATTTTTGTGCCGATGAAACAAGCCGATAAATGTGTAGATTTGATTTTTGAGTATGAATGCGCGTTCCATTTATAGTAATGGAAAATATTATTTAAGAAAATGAAATTTACAGCAGAACAAATAGCAGGTATTTTAGAAGGCGAAGTAATAGGAGATCCTAATGCTATTGTCTATAAATTAGCTAAAATTGAAGAAGGGACTGAAGGTTCATTAACTTTTTTATCTAATCCTAAATACCAAAATTATATTTATACTACTCAGGCAACAATAACTATTGTTAACAAAAGCTTTGAAGCAGAGCAACCTATATTATCTACTTTAATTAAAGTGGATGATGCTTATCAGTCGTTTTCAAAACTGCTAGAATATTACAATCAAGTTAAATTAATGAAATCGGGTATTGAACAACCTTCTGTAATTTCTGAAAATGTAACTTATGGAAGCGATTTGTATTTAGGAAGTTTTTGTTATGTAGGAAAAAATGTAAAAATTGGCGATAACGTAAAAATTTATCCAAACACATTTATTGGTGATAATGTTGTAATTGGCNATAATTGTGTGTTCTTTGCNGGAGTTAGAATTTATTCTGAAACCGAAATTGGGAATAATTGCGTCATTCATTCAGGAACTATTATTGGTTCAGATGGATTTGGATTTGCACCTTTAGAAGACGGAACATATAGTAAAATTCCACAAATTGGCAATGTAATTTTAGAAGACAATGTTGAAGTGGGATCTTGTACTACTATAGATCGCGCTACAATGGGTTCTACAATTATCAGAAAAGGTGTGAAATTGGACAATCAAATTCAGATTGCACATAATGTAGAAATTGGTGAAAATACNGTTATTGCCTCTCAAACAGGCGTTGCAGGTTCTACCAAAATAGGNAAAAGTTGTATGATTGGTGGTCAAGTGGGAATAGTAGGACATATTACCATAGGTAACGGTGTTCGAATTCAAGCACAATCGGGTATCGGTAAAAGTATTGCTGATGGAGAAGTGGTTCAAGGAACTCCAGCATTTAATTATGGCGACTTTACTAAATCATACGTTCATTTTAGAAATCTACCAAAAATAGTTTCTGAATTGGATGATTTAAAAAAGAAAATAGAATAACAAACATATAAACTAGATTGAATATTATGGTTAAGCAAAAAACCATCAAAGGTGAAATTACACTAACAGGAGTTGGACTACATACGGGTAAAGAAGTTAAAATGACTTTTAAACCAGCGCCCATCAATAATGGTTTCACATTTGTGAGAGTTGATTTGGAAGGCAGTCCAGTTATTGAAGCTGATGCGAATTATGTAGTAAATACCCAAAGAGGAACGAACTTAGAAAAANTAGGTGTTAAAATTCAAACTTCAGAGCACGTGTTAGCGGCTTTTGTAGGTTGTGATGTTGATAATGTCATTATTGAATTAAACGAATCAGAGCCACCAATTATGGATGGTTCGTCTAAGTTTTTTGTTGAAGCTATTGAAAAAGTTGGCGTTGAAGAACAAGAGGCAGAACGCAAATATTACGTGGTAAAAGAAGTAATTTCATTTACAGATGAAGCTACAGGAAGCGAAATTATTGTGATGCCTTCTGAAGAGTACCAAGTGACTGCAATGGTAGATTTTGGAACTAAAGTTTTAGGAACTCAAAATGCTACGCTTAAAAATATTTCCGATTTTAAAACTGAAATTGCCGACGCAAGAACGTTCAGCTTTTTACATGAGTTGGAAACGCTTNTTAGANAATGGTTTGATAAAAGGTGGTGATTTGAACAATGCTATTGTGTATGTGGATAAAGAAATTTCTCCAACAACAATGGAAAATTTGAAAAAGGCCTTTGGAAAAGACCATATTTCAGTAAAAGAAAATGGGATTTTAGACAACCTCACATTGCACTATCCAAACGAAGCAGCACGTCATAAATTATTAGATGTAATAGGTGATTTGGCGTTGGTTGGTATTCGAATTAAAGGAAAAGTTATTGCTAACAAACCAGGGCATTTTGTGAATACTCAATTTGCAAAAAAACTGTCTAAAATCATTAAAATTGAGCAAAAAAACCAAATTCCGGTTTACGATTTAAACTTGCCACCATTGATGGATATTCATCAAATTATGAGTATTTTACCTCACCGACCACCATTTTTATTGATTGACCGCATCATTGAAATGTCGGAAACACATGTGGTTGGAATGAAAAATGTAACTATGAACGAGAATTTCTTTGTAGGACATTTTCCTGATGCGCCAGTAATGCCTGGAGTATTAATTGTAGAAGCCATGGCACAGTCCGGTGGAATCTTAGTCTTAAGCACAGTCCCAGATCCAGAAAATTACTTGACTTACTTTATGAAAATTGATAATGTTAAGTTCAAACATAAAGTATTACCTGGTGATACTTTAATTTTTAAATGTGATTTAATTTCGCCTATTCGTAGAGGAATTTGTCATATGCAAGCCAATGCTTATGCTAATGGTAAATTAGTTGCCGAAGCAGAATTAATGGCTCAAATCGCTAAAATCAGTAATTAAAAGTTTATAGGGTATAGTTACAAAACTATAACACGAGAACATAAACAACAAAATATATGAATCAACCGTTAGCATACGTTCATCCGGGCGCGAAAATTGCAAGAAATGTTGTAATAGATCCTTTTACAACAATACACAACAATGTTGAAATTGGAGAAGGAACTTGGATTGGTTCTAACGTTACCATAATGGAAGGCGCTAGAATTGGTAAAAACTGCAATATTTTCCCAGGTGCTGTTATTGCTGCTGTACCGCAAGATTTAAAATTTGGAGGTGAAGATTCACTTGCAATTATTGGCGACAACACCACTGTTAGAGAGTGCGTTACAATCAACCGTGGAACTGTAGCTTCAGGGCAAACCAAAATCGGTAAAAACTGTTTGATTATGGCAACAGCTCACATTGCTCACGATTGTCATATTGGCGATAATGCCATTATTGTAAATGGCGTTGCACTTGCAGGTCATGTCATTGTAGGTAATTTTGCCATTATCGGTGGATTAGCAGCAGTGCATCAATTCATTCACATTGGAGATCACGCCATGATTTCAGGTGGTTCCTTAGTTCGTAAAGATGTTCCTCCTTATACTAAAGCCGCTAAAGAACCTTTGTCATACGTGGGTATTAATTCGGTGGGATTGAGAAGAAGAGGATTTACCACTGAAAAAATTAGAGAAATTCAAGACATTTACAGAATTTTATACCAAAAAAATTACAATACTTCTCAAGCAGTTGGAATCATTGAAGCCGAAATGGCAGCTTCTCCAGAGCGTGATGAAATACTAGATTTTATAAGAAACTCTTCCCGAGGAATCATGAAAGGATATTCGGGAGCTTATTAAAAAAAACTAATCAGAATTACATAAAATACAAACATAAATAATAGTAAAAAATGGCATCTACATCAGATATTAGAAACGGATTATGCATCAAATTTAACCACGATATTTATAAAATTATCGAATTTCTTCATGTTAAACCAGGAAAAGGACCAGCTTTCGTAAGAACCAAATTGAAAAGTTTAACGAATGGAAAAGTTTTGGATAATACTTTTTCTGCAGGTCATAAAATTGACGAAGTACGTGTAGAAACTCATGAATATCAATACTTATATGCTGAAGGCGATTTGTATAACTTCATGCACGTTGAAAGTTATGAGCAAATTCAGTTAAATAAAGCAACTTTAGATGCCCCAGACTTACTTAAAGAAGGAACTACTGTAAAAGTAATTATCAATGCTGAAACTGAAATGCCACTATCGGTAGATATGCCAGCTTCTGTAGTTTTAGAAGTTACTTATGCAGAGCCAGGTGTAAAAGGAAACACAGCTACAAATGCTACAAAACCAGCTAAAGTTGAAACTGGTGCTTCTGTAAACGTTCCGTTGTTCATTAATGAAGGTGATAAAATAAAAATTGACACTGCTTCAGGTTCTTACATGGAGCGTGTAAAAGAATAATTATTTTATTTCAAAATGACACATTTTCAAATCTTCAAATTTATTAAATGAAGTTTTCTAAAATACATTCTCTTAAAGAAATTGCTGAAATCATCGATTGCCAATATGTTGGTAGCGATGATTTTCCAGTTTATGGTATGAATGAAATTCACGTGGTTACCACAGGTGACATTGTGTTTGTAGATCATCCAAAATATTACGAAAAAGCATTGCAATCGGCTGCTACTATTGTTTTAATTAACAAAGAAGTAGCGTGTCCTGAAGGCAAAGCCTTATTGATTTCAGACGATCCTTTTAGAGATTTTAACAAACTTACTAATCATTTCAGACCTTTTACCACTGCTCATGTTGCTATCTCTGAATCAGCAACTATTGGAGTTGGAACAGTAATTCAACCCAATTGCTTTATAGGACATAATGTAACTATAGGAAACAACTGCATTATTCATTCTAATGTTTCTATATATGATAATTGCGTGATTGGTGATAATGTAATCATTCAAGCCGGAACCATTCTTGGAGCCGATGCATTTTATTATAAAAAGCGTCCCGAGGGTTTTGATCAATTGCTTTCTGGCGGAAGAGTTGTTATCGAAAATAATGTTGGAATAGGAGCACTATGCACTATCGATAAAGGAGTTACTGGCGATACTACTATTGGTGAAGGTACCAAAATTGACAATCAAGTGCATGTTGGACACGACACCGTAATTGGTAAAAAATGCCTCATTGCAGCTCAAACCGGAATTGCAGGTTGTGTAATTATCGAAGATGAAGTAACACTTTGGGGACAAGTTGGAACCACAAGTGGTATCACCATTGGTTCAAAAGCAGTTATTCTTGGGCAAACAGGTGTTACCAAATCAGTTGAAGGTGGAAAATCCTATTTTGGAACTCCAATTGAAGAATCCCGTGAAAAATTGAAACAGTTAGCAAATATCAAACGAATTCCTGAAATTTTAAAAAATCTTAAGTAATGAAACCAAAAGAATTAGTTCTTGATTTTTATAAAAATGATATTATTCTGAAAAGATCAGAAGTGAATGAATTTTTACACGATGATTTAATCATTGAGTGGAACAGCAGCAAAGGATTTGTTCAAATGAGCAGAGAGGATGTCTTGAATTTGTCCGACGAATTAAGCAAAGCCTATGTACGTTCTAAGATGCGAATTACTCATGTAATTGAAGAAGGAAATATGGTTTCAATTCGCTATTCTCATTTTGTAAAAACCATTGAAAACCCCAGAGAAGAAATGCTTTTAGCGCATTTTTGTGTAATTTGGGAAGTTAAAGACGGTAAATTATTTAGAGGATATCAAATGAGTCAGTTTTCCTAATTCATATATAGAAAATTTGCAAAAAACTAGTAAAAAAACTAATTACTAAGTACTATTTACTAATTACTATTTTATACTTTTGCAACACACAAATTTAAACACAATATAATAATCATATCATGAGCGTTTTAGTAAATAAAGATTCAAAAATAATAGTTCAAGGTTTTACAGGTAGTGAAGGTACTTTTCATGCTACTCAAATGATTGAATACGGAACCAACGTAGTAGGTGGAGTTACTCCGGGAAAAGGAGGTTCTTTACATTTAGATCGTCCCGTTTTCAATACCGTTAAAGACGCAGTTGATCAGGCTGGTGCAGATACATCAATCATTTTTGTACCGCCAGCATTTGCAGCTGATGCTATTATGGAAGCAGCTGATGCTGGAATCAAAGTAATCATTTGTATTACTGAAGGAATTCCAGTTGCTGATATGATTAAAGCGTATTCTTACGTAAAAGAGAGAAATTCTCGTTTGGTTGGTCCTAACTGCCCTGGTGTAATTACTCCAGGTGAAGCTAAAGTAGGAATTATGCCAGGTTTTGTTTTCAAAAAAGGTTCTGTTGGAATTGTTTCTAAATCGGGAACCTTAACTTATGAAGCAGCTGATCAAGTGGTAAAACAAGGTTTAGGAATTACAACTGCTATCGGAATTGGTGGTGACCCAATCATCGGAACTACCACTAAAGAAGCGGTTGAATTGTTGATGAACGATCCAGAAACTGAATGTATCATCATGATTGGAGAAATCGGCGGTCAATTGGAAGCGGATGCAGCAAAATGGATTAAAGCTGACGGAAATCGCAAACCAGTAGTTGGCTTCATCGCTGGAGAAACCGCTCCAAAAGGACGTACAATGGGGCATGCAGGCGCTATTGTAGGTGGTGCAGATGATACAGCAGAAGCTAAAAAACGCATCATGAGAGAAAACGGAATTCACGTAGTTGACTCTCCAGCTGAAATTGGTAAAAAAGTAAAAGAAATAATGGGATAAAAAGTGCGAAAGCATTTCTATTACACTACAAAAGCTCTACAATTCGTAGAGCTTTTTTTATATAAAATTATCAAATTTGTTTTTTTAAACGATTAGAATGTTAAATCCATAAAAATTAGTAGATAATTTACTAATGCCGTCGATTTGTAGATTTAATAACACAATTTTACATAAAATTTTACTTTATGAATAATGTGTTTATCAAGGGAACGGGTTCGTATGCTCCTGAGAATATTGTTAAAAATGATTACTTCGATGCCATAGGATCATCTGATGAATGGATCTTTTCAAAATTAGGAATTAGAGAACGACGAATATCCACTGGAGAAGTTACCAGTGACTTGGCCTACAAAGCAGGACTAAAAGCTATTGAAAATGCGAATTTAACTGTAAATGATATTGATTTAATTATTGTAGCCACTACAACGCCCGATAGAACAGCGCCATCGTGTGCTTGTTTTGTTCAAGACAAACTGAAAGCTTATAAGGCAGTAGCATTTGATATTTCGGCAGTATGTTCTGGTGCCTTGTTTAGTATTGCAACTGGTGTTCAGTTTGTAAAAACAGGAATGTATAAAAATGTATTAATCATTGGTGCTGATACGTTTTCATCAATAATTGATTGGGAACGCAGAGATGCTGTGTTTTTTGGAGATGGAGCAGGAGCTATGGTGTTGTCTTCTACTACAGAAGATAAAGGATTCATCGATTTTAATTTGCATTCTGATGGGGAAGGAAAAGAACATTTTACCGTTTTAGCTGGTGGTTCAGAACTACCTGCATCGGCTGAAACGGTGGCGAATGGTTTGCATTATTTTAAAATGAATGGAAAAGAAGTATATGATACTGCTACAAGAGTAGTGCCGTTAAGTATTATTGAAATCCTTGAAAAAAATAATCTGACTATAGATGCGGTAGATTTTATGTTGCCACACCAACCGAGCATTAGAATTTTAAAAGAAATAGCCGAAAAAATCAATCTGCCTTTTGAAAAAGTCAAAACTAACATGGATCGTTATGCCAATACTTCTGGCGGAACGGTGCCAATTATTTTAGATGAAACGCATCGTAATGATGAATTTAAAAAAGGAGATATTTTGCTTTTTGCAGCTGTTGGAGCTGGCTGGACTTGGGGAACTGCATTATATAAATGGTAATAAGAATCACTNAAAAACAATAAAAATGTTTACGAATAAAACGTATTTAATTACAGGAATTGCGGATGAAAATTCGTTAGCCATGTTTGTGGCAAAAAAAATTATTCAAAACGGTGGAACGGTAATTTGTACCGGACTTGGCGTTTCGGAATATCACAACTCACTTTCGGAAAAAGCAACTCAATTTTTGAATAAGAATTTTGAAGACTTTAAGCAATCAGTACAAAAGGAATTGGGAACTACACAAACCGAAATTTTAGATGTTACAGTAGATGCAACTATAGAATCTTTTGCCCAAAAATTACAAGAAAAAAACATCAAGTTGGATGGATTTCTGCATGCCATTGCTATGGATAAAACCATTCGAAATAAAGAAGTAAAACCATTACTTGACGTGACCGTTGATGAATTCTGCGATACTATGGAAGTTTCTGCNTATTCGTTGATTCGAATTGCACATTATTTGTATAAATACNATGTCATTCAACCAGGTTCATCCATCTGTTCTTTAAGTTATATTGCTGCTGCAAAAGTAACGTTCCATCCGTATAGAAATATTAGTATTGCTAAAGCAGCTTTAGAACGCATCACGATTGAATTGGCAGACGAACTAGGACGTAAAAACGGCACTCGTGTAAATGCAATTCGTTTTTCACCATACATGGGAAGCAAAGCAGGGACAGCGACATTAAATCAGGAAGATTTTGATACAGCAAACCGAATTAGTCCTTTAGGTAATGCAACACCAGATGATTTAGCAAATGAAGTAATTCATTTGTTTCGACCAAATGGAAGAATTACAGGTGAAATCAGACATGTTGATGGAGGTTACAACATTATGGGGTAATAGCACTGAAAACAAAAAGCTCCTANTTAAATAGGAGCTTTTTTGTATAATAAATTAGTTTTTTGGAAAGCTATATCTCGGGTTAAAAAGAAATTCATTATCGGTTAAGGTTGTCATGAACAATACCAAATCTACTCGGTCTTTATCGGATAAATTCATGGGTTTGTTCAATTCTTTAGGAAGTAATTTATTGGGTGTTAATGTAGCATAATGTTTTACTACATCGGATAATTTTTTAAAACGTCCATCATGCATGTANGGAAATGTAAACTGAATATTTCGCAAAGTTGGTACTTTAAAACGCAAGGAATCNTCTTTTTTGAGTGTGACTTTCATGCGTCCAATATCGTTTAAAGTTGCATCGATTGACAAGCCGTTATATTCAAATTTATCACTGCTAAACAACGGTTCTTTATGGCAAGAAGCACAATGTGTTTTAAATAATTCATATCCACGTTGTTCTCTTTCGTTATAGGATTCTTCTTTTCGTATCACTCTATCGTATTTAGAGTTCGAACTTTTTAGCTGTACCGTAAATTGGGATAATGCTTTTAATATTCGTTGTCCTGTAACTTTCGAATCGCCAAAAGCTTCTTTGAAATACTGTTGATATTTGGTGCTTTTTTGAATTTTTTTCACAACATTATCTAACTTTTCATCCATTTCTACTGGACTAGTAATGGGATTAATTGGTTGTACATCTAAATGGTTAACACCACCATCCCACATAAAATCTTTAGACCAAGCCAAGTTGATTAATGCCAATGAATTCCGATTTCCAATTTTACCATCAATTCCGTGACTTAAATCGTGATCAACATGTGTAAAACCAGTGGCTTGCAAATGACAACTGGCACACGATATGGTGCTGTCTCGTGACATAATGGGGTCGTAAAACAAATGTCTTCCCAGTTGAAATCCTTCTTCGGTGAGTGGATTTTTTGTAAAATCATAATGTGGTTTTGGCCAACTCTTTGGAACTTCAAAATATAAAGGAGTAGTTTTTTTCAACACAAAAGATAACGAGATTACAATGGAAACAATCAATAGTAAAATAGTGCTTTTTTTCATTAGTGATCTATTTTAAATAATTGAGTACTTAAATTTGCCAAATCCATGGCTTTTTTACCCGGAATCATGATGCTGTTTGTTTCTGAGAGATGAATTTTAGAAAAAAGTGCTTCTAAGTCGACTATAATATTTATTTCAGTATTCGTNTTATTNACNTCTAAAACNANANTTCGCATNGCATAATTGGGTTTGATATACCCACCAATATGAAAGAAAAACTGATTTTTTCTGTTGTGGCAACTACTGCTTTTTCCTTCAATTTTCATGTTGATATAACCACTTTGCCAAGCCCAATACATGCCTTTGGATGGGTCTAAATCGCCGTCAAGCGCACCAGAAACACTCATCAAACTATCAACTCCAATGTTAAATGTAATTTTA
>JGI24770J26754_10001683_pt1 | contig 15582 bp, 16 predicted proteins | sample LakOneMetagenome_FD_26754 | JGI IMG/M metagenome (IMG submission 26754) | reverse complement strand
CCATCATCTTCCCTATGCCCCGCTCCCTCAGCGCTTGCCGAGCGCGACGAAATCGCGCTGCGCGGAACCGGTGTAGATCTGGCGCGGACGACCGATCTTGGTCTCCGCGTCATTGTGCTGTTCGAGCCAATGCGCGACCCAGCCGGCGGTGCGCGCGATCGCGAACATAACGGTGAACATCTCGGTCGGGATCTTCAGCGCCTTGTAGATGATGCCGGAATAGAAATCGACGTTGGGATACAGCTTGCGCTCGACGAAGTACGAATCCTTCAACGCGGCCTGCTCGAGTTCCATCGCAACATCAAGCAGCGGATCGCTGACGTTGAGGTCCTGCAACACCTTGTGGCACATCTCGCGGATGATCGTCGCGCGCGGGTCGAAGTTCTTGTAGACGCGATGGCCGAAGCCCATCAGGCGGAAGCCCGAGTTCTTGTCCTTCGCCTTCTCGACCGCCTTGCCGACGTTCTTCGCGTCGCCGATCTCGCCGAGCATCTTCAGCACCGCCTCGTTCGCGCCGCCGTGCGCCGGGCCCCACAGCGCGGCGATGCCGGCGGCGACGCACGCGTACGGATTCGCGCCGGTCGAACCGACCAGGCGCACGGTCGAGGTCGATGCGTTCTGCTCATGGTCGGCATGCAGGATGAACAGCAGGTCGAGCGCCTTCGCCGCGACCGGATTGAGATCGAGCGGCTCGCTCGGCACCTCGAACATCATGTGCAGGAAGCGCGTGACGTAGTCGAGGTTGTTGCGCGGATAGCGGATCGGCCAGCCGATCGAATAGCGGTACGCGGCCGCCGCGATCGTCGGCATCTTGGCGATCAGGCGGATCGCCGCGAGGCGACGCTGCTCGGGGTCGTTGAGGTCGAGCGTGTCGTGGTAGAACGCCGACAACGAGGCGATCGAGGCGCACAGCATCGCCATCGGATGCGCGTCGTAGTGGAAGCCGTGCAGGAAGTTCTTCAGCGCCTCGTGCATCATCGTGTGATGCGTGATCTCGTGCTCGAACGCGGCGTTCTGCGCCGCATTCGGCAACTCGCCGTTGATCAGCAGGTAGGCGACCTCGAGGAAGTTCGACTGCTTGGCGAGCTGGTCGATGGGATAGCCGCGGTAGAGCAGCACGCCGGCGTCGCCATCGATGAAGGTGACCGCGCTGCGCGTCGCCGCGGTCGACATGAAGCCCGGATCGAACGTGAAGTAACCGGTTTCCTTGTTGAGCTTGCCGATGTCGAAAGCCGGATCGCCGAGCGTGCCGGTGACGACCGGCAGCGCGGTACTCTTGTTCGTCGCGGAATCGGTGATCTGGACGGTCTTGTTGTCTGGCACGACGCGGCTCCTTCTGGCGCTGCGGCGCGCGATGCGCCTGGTAATCCGGCGCCACGCGCTGCACGGTTGGAATGCAATGGGCGACCGCGATACTGGACCGCGATCAACACACGATTATTGCATGGCGCCCATTGCGTCGGTACGCCTGCGCACGGTCAGACACCGTCCTGCGTACGCGGCGGATTGCAGGAAACACGAACGCCGGCTCGAGGCCGGCGTCGGGTTCGGATCCGTGGAGGCGGATCCTGCAGGGGCTGGATTCGGCTCGGCGTCGAGTACACGCGCGAGCCGGAACAAGGTCGGGCGACCTTACTTCGTGTAGCGGCGCTTGAACTTGTCGATGCGACCCGCGGTGTCGACGACCTTCTGCTTGCCGGTGAAGAACGGGTGCGAATGGCTGGAGATTTCCACCTTGATCAGCGGATATTCCTGGCCATCTTCCCACTTGATCGATTCCTTGCTCGACATCGTCGACTTCGTCAGGAACGAGAAGTCGCTGGAGATGTCCTGGAACACGACCGGCTTGTAGGTCGGATGAATGTCGGCTTTCATGGGCTGGCTCCGCGGTACGGCCGCGATAAAAGAGCGGTAGTTTAGCCGGCGCGGCGCCGAACGCGCAAGTCACCGGCACGAAAAAGCCCTGATTCNGCCGTCGGCGCCCCGACTCAGGCGCCCCCGAGCGCCCCGGCGACCAGCGTCTCGAAGCGCATCTGGTCGACCTCCAGCACGATCCGAGCGTTCGCCGGGCGGCCCATGCGGAGGTCCCAGTCGACCACGGTCGCGCCGCGGGTCAGGCCGCCGGAAAGCTCGATGCCGACGTGGCGGCNTTCCGCGCGCCGGACCATGTCCGGCTCCAGTGCGACCGCCATCGCCAGCGCATCGGCNGCGATCATGCCNTGGCCGCGCGCGGCGTTGAATGCGCGCGCCTTGCGCGAAATCGCCGTGTAGAAGCGCGCACGCGCGTCGCCGGCCGCGAGCAGTCCNTCGAATCGGGCGAGCGGCATCGCGTGCCGCACGCACGCCTCCCAGTCGATCAGGTCGAATTCCGGCCAGCACGAGAACACGACGTGGGCGGCCTCCGGATCGAAGCCGATGTTGAACTCCACCGGCGCGAGGTGGATGTTGCCGCGCCCGCTTACCGCGCCGCCCATGACCACCAGGCGCGCGAAGCGCGACGGCAGCTGCGGGTCGAGGCGCAGCGCAAGCGCGAGGTTGGTCAGCGGCGCGAGCGCGACCAGGTTCAGCTCGCCCGCATGCTCGCGCCCCATGCGCACGATCGCCGCCGCGGCGTGTTCATTCTCGGCGGCGCGCGATGGCGCAAGGTACGCGGTATCGCCGAAACCGTCCTCGCCATGCACGAAACCCGCGCCCGGCGCCGGCAGCACCAGCGGAGAGGGACAACCGGAGTAGACCGGAATGTCCGCGCCGATCATCTCGACCAGCTTCAGTGCATTGCGCTCGGTGTGCACGAGACCGACATTGCCGGCGGCGATGCACAGGCCTTCGATGCGCGCGTGCTCGTGCGCCATCAGGATCGCCAGCGCGTCGTCGACGCCCGGATCGGTATCGATCAACAGTCTCGTCATGCCCCTTCCCCATGCTTCAAGCGCCGGCGTAGCGTGCCGCGCCGCCGATCCAGCGCGCGATCAATCGTTCGGCGAGTGGCGCATGATCGCGCATCATCGCCTCGCCGACACGCTGCACTGACGGCAGCAGGTGCGCATCGCGCGCGAGGTCGGCGACGCGGAATTCGAGCTGGCCGGTCTGGCGCGTGCCGAGCAGTTCGCCCGGGCCGCGCAACTCGAGGTCCTTTTCGGCGATGCGGAAGCCGTCGCTGGTTTCGCGCATCGCTTCGAGGCGCGCCCGCGCCATCTGCGACAGCGGCCCCTGGTACAGCAGCACGCAGCTCGATGCCGCACTGCCGCGCCCTACCCGGCCGCGCAACTGGTGCAGCTGCGCGAGACCGAGCCGCTCGGCGTTCTCGATCACCATCAGGCTCGCGTTCGGCACNTCGACGCCGACTTCGATCACGGTCGTCGCGACCAGCACGCGGAGCGCGCCGGTCTTGAACGCGTCCATCGCCGCCTGTTTTTCCTTCGGCCTGAGGCGACCGTGCACGAGGCCGATCGCGACGCCTGGCAGGGCGGCAGTCAGCTCCGCATGCGCGACCTCGGCCGCCTGCGCTTCCAGCTGGTCGGATTCTTCGATAAGCGTGCAAACCCAGTACGCCTGGCGCCCCTCGGCACAGGCCGCACGGATGCGCTCGATCACCTCGGCGCGCCGCGCGGACGAGATCGCGACTGTCTGTACCGGCGNGCGTCCCGGCGGCAGTTCGTCGATCACCGACACATCGAGGTCCGCGTAAGCGGTCATCGCGAGCGTGCGCGGGATCGGCGTCGCGGTCAGCACGAGCTGGTGCGGAACCACGTCACCGCTGCGACCCTTGTCGCGCAACGCGAGGCGCTGGTGCACGCCGAAGCGGTGCTGCTCGTCGATGATCGCGAGACCAAGGCGACGGAACGCTACGCCCTCCTGCATCAACGCATGCGTGCCGATCACGATCGGCGCGCCGTCGGCGACCGCGGCGAGTGCAGCACTGCGCGCCTTGCCGAGCACCTTGCCGGCGAGCCACACCGGCTCGATGCCGAGCGGCTGCAACCAGCTGCGGAAGCTGTTCCAGTGCTGCTCGGCGAGCAGTTCGGTCGGCGCGACGAGCGCAACCTGCGCTTTCGCCTCGACCGCGGCGAGCGCGGCAAGCGCGGCGACGACGGTCTTGCCCGAACCAACGTCGCCCTGCACCAGCCGCAGCATCGGCACGGGCCGCGCCAGATCGCGCTCGATCTCCGCACCGACGCGCGCCTGCGCGGCGGTCAGCGCGTACGGCAACTGCGCGCGCAACGCCGCGCGCAGCCTGCCGTCGCCGCCGAGCGCAGGCGCCGCGTGCCGCCGCACTTCGGCACGCAGGCGCTTCAGGCTGAGGTGATGGGTCAGCAGTTCCTCGAAGGCGAGGCGCTGCTGCGCCGGATGGCGCGCACCGAGCAGGGCGCCGATGTCGGCATCGGCGGGAGGCCGATGCACGGTCAACAAGGCCTCGCGCAACGAGCACAGCTGCAGCGGNTGGCGCAGCGCATCGGGCACGAGTTCGAGCGATGCATCCGGAGGCAGCCGCTCGAGCGCGCGAGCGATCACGCCGGCGAGGCGCTTCTGGCCGAGTCCTTCGGTGCTCGGATACACCGGCGTCAGGCATTCCTCGGCGAGGACCGGCGCGTCGCCGACGATGCGCCGGTATTCCGGATGCACCATCTCCGGGCCGTGCGTTCCATGCCGCACTTCGCCATGGCAGACGATGCGCGTGCCCGGCACGAACTGCTCCGCCTGCGCGCGGTTGAANTGGAAGAAGCGCAAGGTCAANGTCGCCTGCGAGGCGTCGACCAGCGCGACGCGCAACTGCGGCCGATAGCGGAAACCGCGCTCGACCGCATCGACGATCCCTTCGACCTGCGCGCTCGCGCCGACGCGCAACTCGCGGATCGGCGTGATGCGCGTGCGATCCTCGTAGCGCAACGGCAAGTGGAACCACAGGTCCTGCACGCGCGCGAGGCCGAGTCGCTCGAGCGTCTGCGCCAGCGCGGGCCCGACCCCGGCAAGCGTCGTCAGCGGTGCGAGGCCGGCATCGGCGGGGGCTGTGACTGGCGGGCGAGCGGGACGGGGCATCCGGCGATCACCGTCATCCCCGCGAACGCGGGGACCCAGCGACTTCAAATCGNTGAACGTGCCCCATGTTCAGCCGNCAAGCACCATCACCGCATCGATCTCGACGCGCGCACCGCGCGGCAACGCGGACACCTCGATCGTCGAGCGCGCCGGATACGGTTGCGTGCACGATTCGGCCATGACCGCGTTGACCGCGGCGAAGTCACCGAGGTCGACGAGGTAGATGCCGACACGCGCCAGATCCGCGAGCGAACCACCGGCGGCCGCGCAGACCGCGGCGAGGTTCGCGAACACGCGTCGCGTCTGCGCCGTGATGTCGCCGCCGACCAGTTCGCCGGTGGCCGGATCGAGCGGAATCTGCCCGGACAGGTACACGGTGTTGCCGACCTTCACGGCCTGCGAATACGGCCCGATNGCCTTCGGCGCGTNGTCGGTGTGGATGATCGTGCGGGACATGGGGCACCGGCTGATGGAATTGGAACAAGCATAGCAAGGAAGAGCGCATTGCCTCGCTGGCAGGGGACGGTACTTCGCCCGTGTCGCCGGCGAGCGCGCCACGTGCAAGGCCACGGGTCAGCACGCAGCTGATCCACATGTCGACGCGTCTCAGTGCGCAGCCGATTTCGGCGGACCGTCGAGCGCTTCGACGTTGCCTGCAGCGGTCCCTCGGTTGCACGCAGGCGTGCCGCAACCGCCTCCGCACCCTCCATCGCGCGCAGCAGGTTCGCCCCCGCGAGCCGGGCGAGGTCCGCATCGCTCCAGCCGCGGCGCGCGAGTTCGGCGAACAGCGCCGGGTACTTGTCGACGCCGTCGAGGCCGGTCGGCGCCTCGGGAATGCCGTCGAAATCCGAACCGATGCCGACATGGTCGACGCCGGCGACATCGCGGATGTGCTGCACGTGGTCGGCGACGTCGGCGATGCCGACAACCGGCGCCGGATGCGCGGCCTTCCATTGCACGAGCGCCGCCTGCGCGCGCTCGGGATCGCCGATGTACAGGCCCCCGAATGGCGGGCTGTCGAGGCGCGCTTTCTCCGCCGCGAGGTCCGCGTCCCAGCGGCGGCGCGCCTCGGATACGTAGCCCGGCGCGAAGTTGACCATGACGACGCCACCGTTGGCGGCGACCAGTCGCAACACGTCGTCGGAAACGTCGCGCGGATGGTCGACCAGCGCGCGCGCGGACGAATGCGAAAAGATCACCGGTGCGCGCGCCACTTCAAGGGCGGCACGCATCGCCGTTTCGGACACGTGGCTGAGGTCGACCAGCATGCCGATGCGATTCATCTCGCGTACGACCGCCTTGCCGAACGGCGTCAAGCCGTGATGCACGGGCGCGTCGGTGGCCGAATCCGCCCATGCGGTGTTCGAGGAATGGGTCAATGTCATGTAGCGCGCGCCGAGGTCGTAGTACTGGCGCAGTACCGCGAGCGAATCGTTGATCTGATGGCCGCCCTCGACGCCGATCAGCGACGCGATGCGGCCTTCGCGCTGCGCGCGTCGGATGTCGGCGACCGAATACGCCATCGCGAAATCGCGCGGCCAATGCGCCGCGACCGCCTTGACCAGGTCGATCTGTTCGAGCGTCGTCTGCACCGCCGCCGGCCCGGTGATCGTCACCGGGATCCACACCGACCAGAACTGCGCGCCGACGTGCCCGGCGCGCAGGCGCGGGAGATCGGTCATCAGCGCCGGCTCGCCGGCAGGCGGCACGATATGCGATGTATCCGTCGCCAGATCGATCTTCGACAGGTCGCCGCCGAAACGGCCCCGGAGTACCTCCGGCAGGTCGTTGTGGCCGTCGATGACCGGCGTCCTCGCGAGCACGGCTTCGACGCGGGCGACGACAGGGTCGGATGCGCCGTTCGCCGACGCGACGCCCGGCGCGACCATCGACATGCAGGAAAGCAGAAGGATCGCGCGGCGCATCGCATGCTCCCTTTGGTGAGCAGCGATCATAAGCGCAAACGGCGCGGGCTCGCCGCGCGCGGCGATCAGACCGGATGACGCCGAACCGCGGTGACGACCTGCAGGCGACGCACGCGGCGCATCACGTCGGCGAGGTGCTTGCGGTTCTTCACCTCGATCGTGAACAGCATCGTCGCGGTGGTGAGGTCGCGTTCCTTGTACTCGACGTTCTCGATGTTCGAGCCCGCCTCCGCGATGCCGGCGGCAACCTGGGCGAGCACGCCCGGGCGATTGGACACCTCGATGCGCAACTCGACCTTGTAGTCGCCCTGCACGCGCGCGTCCCACGCGATCCCGATGCAACGCTCCGGCGTCTTGCGCAGCTCGGGCACGTTCGGGCACTCGATGCGATGCACGACAATGCCCTTGCCGGCCGACAGATAGCCCATGATCTCGTCGCCGGGCAGCGGATGGCAGCAGTTGCCGAAGCTGAGCACGCCGCGCTCGCTGCCGTTGATGAGGATTTTCTCGGTGCTGCCGCGCCGCGCGACGTGCGGATGTTCGCCCTGCGCGGCGAGCAGCGCCTGCGCAGTGGTCTCCGCGGCCCGGTTGCCGAGCGCGATGTCGCTGAGCAGTTCCTCCAGCCGCTTGTACTTCTGCTCGCCGAGATACTTCTCGAGCGCCGCGTGCGGAATCGCCTCGAGCGAGGCATCCAGCGCGCTGAACGCGCGGTCGAGCATGCGGTGGCCGAACTCGACCGCGTCCTCGTGCTGCAGGCGTTTGAGGTGGTGGCGGATCGCGGTGCGTGCGCGCCCCGAGACGACCCACTCCAGCCACTGCGGGCTCGGCGCCGCTGACGGCGCCGTCACGATCTCGACCGTCTGTCCGCTCGCCAGCGGCGTGCGCAATGGCGCCAGGCGCTTGTCGACGCGCGCGGCAACCGCGTGGTCGCCAACGTCGGTGTGTACGAAATAGGCGAAGTCGAGCGCGGTCGCATTGCGCGGCAGGGCGAGGATCTGTCCCTTCGGGCTGAACAGGTAGACCTCGTCCGGGAACAGGTCGACCTTGACGTTCTCGATGAATTCCAGCGACGAGGACATGTCGGTCTGGCGGTCGACCAGGTTCGACAACCACTCGCGCGCCCTCGATTGCGCGCTGTTCGCCGGAGTCGCGTCGGTCTTGTAGGCCCAGTGGGCGGCGACGCCGCGCTCGGCGATCGCGTCCATTTCCTCGGTGCGGATCTGGATCTCGATCGGCGCGCCGAACGGTCCGAACAGGACCGTGTGCAACGACTGGTAGCCGTTCGCCTTGGGGATCGCGATGAAATCGCGGAAGCGTCCGTCCAGCGGCTTGTACAGCGCGTGCACCGCGCCGAGCGCGTGGTAGCAGTGCGGCACGCTGTCGACGACGACGCGGAAACCGTACACGTCCATCACCTGCGCGAACGACTTGTGCTCGCTGCGCATCTTCGAATAGATGCTGTACGGCGACTTGATGCGACTGACGATCCGGTGCGCGAGGTGTTCCGCCGCGAGGCGGGTGCTGACCGTGTCNTCGATGCGCGCCATCGCCTCGCGCCGATTGCCGAGCACGGCACGGATGCGTTCGGCGATGACCCGGTGGCGGTCCGGGTANAGGCTGCGGAAACCGAGATCCTGCAGCTCGGACTTGAAGCGGTTCATGCCGAGGCGCTGCGCGATCGGCGCGTAGATCTCCAGTGTCTCGCGCGCGATGCGCCGGCGTGAATCGACTTCCATCGCGCCGAGCGTGCGCATGTTGTGCAGGCGGTCGGCGAGCTTTATCAGGATCACGCGCAGGTCGCGCGCCATCGCCAGCAGCATCTTGCGNAAGCTCTCGGCGGCGGCTTCCTGGCGGCTGCGGAAGCGCACCTTGTCGAGCTTGGTCACGCCGTCGACGAGGGCCATCACCGGCTGGCCGAACTCGGCGGTGATCTGCGCGGAGGTCAGCGCCGTGTCTTCCAGCGTGTCGTGCAGGATCGCGGCGATGATCGTCTCGGCATCCATGCCGAGTTCGGCGAGGATGCCGGCGACCGCGACCGGATGGGTGATGTAGGGTTCGCCGCTCTTGCGCGTCTGGCCGGCATGGGCGAGCGCGCCCATCTCGTAGGCGCGGCGGACACGCGCTACCTGCTCGGGCGGCAGGTAGGACGACAATTGCTGTTCGAGCACCCGCATGTCGGCGGGCGGACCATCCGCNCCGGGCGCCTGCGCGCGCATGGACGTGGTCGTGACCATGGCGCCGGCGCGGCCNTCAGGCCGCTCCGTCGGGTTGATGCCGCGGGCAGCCCGGCTGCATCAAATATCGTCGCCGCCCTTGCTGAGGTCGTCNTCGACTTCGGCAGCGGCCCANTCGAGCGCCTCGCGCTCCTTGCGCTCGCGCTCCTGGCGATCGATCTCGTCGATCATGGTCTGGTCGACCTTCCGATCGGCGATTTCGCGCAACGCCAGCACGGTCGGCTTGTCGTTGTGGCCCTCGACCGCGGCCGAAGCGCCCTTGGCGAGCTGGCGCGCGCGCTTCGTCGCCATCAGTACGAGCTCGAAGCGGTTGTCGACCACCTCAAGGCAATCTTCCACGGTGATCCGTGCCATTGCGAACACTCCGGTAAAATTGAAGCCAATTCATGGCTTTACGATCGGTCATTGTAGCGCCACAAAATGCTGCGGTGCAATCGGTGCTGAACAGNCCGCCAATCNTCGCCCGCGACGGGGTGCATGACGGGCCCGAATTCGCGTAGCCTTGCGGATGTGGAAAGGAATACCCACGTGCTGCGGACCCGTGCGCCCGCGCCATCGAGACCACTGATGTCCCTGATCCCGACCCCTGCCTCCGTGCGCGCGGTCCTGCTGAGTGCGTGCGTCGTGCTCGCCGCGGGCTGCACCATNGCCAAGCCNCGCACCGACGATCCGTGGGAGCATTTCAACCGCAAGATGTACGCGTTCAACGACGCCGCCGACAAGGCGGTGATCCGGCCGACCGCGGTCGCATACCGCAAGATCACCACCGCGGACATGCGCCGCATCGTCGCCAACTTCTTCGCGAACATCCGCATGCCGATCACGATCGTCAACGACATCCTGCAGGTGGAGCCGCGCCTGGCGCTGCGCAATACCGGCCGTTTCGCGATCAACACGACGCTCGGTTTCGCCGGCCTGTTCGATCCCGCCAGCAAGTTGCACATGCCGCTGCAGGAAACCGACTTCGGCGTGACCCTGGCCAAGTGGGGGCTGCCGGAAGGCCCGTATCTGGTGCTGCCGCTGGTCGGTTCGACCTCGGCACGCGACTTCTGGCGCCTGCCCGCGGACCACTACCTCGACCCGCTCGGCTGGTATGCGGACCACCGCGACCTCGCCCTGAATGCCGAGCAGGTCCCGAGCATGATGTACCTGGTGACCCTGCGTGCGCGCGGACTCGACGCCGAAGGCCTGCTCGATGGCGTCTACGATCCGTACGTGTTCTACCGCGACGCCTACCGCCAACGCCGCCTGTACGACATCTACGACGGCCAGCCGCCGGCCGAGGTGATCGAGCAGTTGCAGGGCACCGGCGACGTCGACGTCGACCAACTGCTCGACGAACAGCGTGCCTTCGAGAAGAAGGACGGCGACAAGTAGGCCACTCTGCGCAACCCGGCTTTTCCGTTCGCCGAGATCGCGAAGTCCGTCGACGTTTCGACGCCGCGGCCTGCGGCCGCCGTGCTCTCTCGACGCAAACGGAGTTTGCCGGGGCGGGGAGCATGCCAACGCTCCGCTACGACAGGCCGAGCAGGCCCTCGGCAGCGCACAGGCGCGCAAGTGCAGACAGCTCGGCGGGCGCCGCGACGAGGCGCAGGCGTCGTCCGCTCGCCTGCATGCGCGCCGCCCACTCCAGCAGCACGGCGAGAGTCGCACTGTCGACGCTCTCCAACGCTCCGACATCGGCGACGATCTCGGCGGAACCGTCCGTTGCCAGTTCGCGCCAGCGGTCGGCCGCCGCGGCGGCCTCATGGAACCCGAGGCAGCCGCTGACACGCGCACGGGTCGCGTCGATGCGTTCGATGCGCAAGGCGCCCATCAGCCCTTCTGGTCCTTCTCCATCGACTGCAAAACCTTCTCGCCCTGGGTTTCCAGGCGAGTGGTCAATGCGTCGAGGCTGGATTTCTCGATCTCGGCGCCGACCTGGTTGCGGTAGTTCGTGATGTACGAAATGCCCTCGATGATCACGTCGTAGGCTTTCCAGTCGCCTTCCTTGGTCTTGCGGAACGCGTAGTCCACCGCCAGCGTCTTGCCGTCGTCGAGCACGACCTCGGTGCGCACGATGGAGCGCTTGTCGCTGAGCTCGCCCTTGCTCGGCAGCACGCGCACGCGACCCTTGGTGTAGTTCAGCAGGCCCTCGGCGTAGCGATGCGCGATCGAGTTGTAGAACGCCTTGGCGAAGCGCGCGCGTTGTTCCGGGGTCGAACTGCGCGCGAACTTGCCGAGCACGAGGATCGACGCGTAGTCGATGTCGAAGCGCGGCAGCAGGATGCCGTCGATGACCTTGATCAGCTTCTCGTGGTCGCTTTTCAGTTCGTCCTGATGGCCTTCGATCGCCTTGCCGAGGTCGTCGGCGATGCCCTGCACCACCGTGTCGGGCGTCGCGCCATCGGCATGCGCCGGGCGAATGGAAGCCACACCGAGAATGCAGGCGAAGGCGAGGCCGAGGATACGCACGAGCATGGGCAACTCCTGGAATTTCAATGCACGATTCATCGAAGGGGCTTAATCAGTGCGCGGGTTCGGTCGCGGGCGCCGGCTTTTCTTCCGGCGCCGCCGATCCGTTCGCGGGCTTGGACGGGGACCCGTTGACGAGGAACTTCCCGATCAGGTCTTCCAGCTGCATCGAAGACTGGGTCAGCACGAACTCGCCACCGTCCTTGAACATGTCCGGCGAACCGCCGGGCTGCAGGCCAACGTACTGGTCACCGAGTAAACCGCTGGTGAATATCGCGGCGGAGGAATCATCCGGAATCTCGGCATAGTGCTTGTCGATCGAGATGCTCACGATCGCGTCGAGCTTGGCCGGATCGAGCGCGATCGATTCGACCGAGCCGATGCGCACACCCGCCATCTTCACCGGCGCGCGCAGCTTGAGCTGGCCGATGTTGGTGAAGCGCGCCTTCAGCAGATAGCTGTCGCCCTGGTGGAAATTCGCCACCGACGTGGTCTGCGTTGCGAGATAGGCCAGCGCGGCGAACCCGAGCAGGATGAACAGGCCGGTGCCGATCTGGTAGGAACGTCGTTGCTGGGTCATCTGTAGCGTCCTGTTGGTACCTGTAGGAGCGGCTTCAGCCGCGATCCTTTGCAACCAGTGCGAAAGCCGAACTACATCAGGAATGCGGTCATCACGAAATCGAGTGCGAGCACGACAATCGAGGAAAACACCACGGTGCGCGTGGTCGCGTAGGCGACGCCTTCGCTGGTCGGCGGCGTGGTGTAGCCCTGGAACACCGCGATCAGCGACACCACGGCACCGAACGCGACGCTCTTCCAGACGCCATTGACCACGTCCTTCCAGACGTCGACGCTGGAAGTCATGTTCGACCAGAACGTTCCGTTGTCGAGGCCGAGCCAGCTGACACCGACCAGGTGCGCGCCGAAGATGCCCATGGCGTTGAACACGCAGGCGAGCAGCGGCATCGCGACGATGCCGGCGAGGAAGCGCGGAGCGGCGACATAGGCCAGCGGGTCGACCGCCATCATCTCCATCGCCGCGATCTGGTCGGTCGCGCGCATCAGCCCGATCTCGGCGGTGATCGAGGTGCCGGCGCGCCCGGCGAACAACAACGCGGTCACGACCGGGCCGAGTTCGCGGTAGAGCGAGAGCGACACCACCGTGCCGAGCGCCGCGGTGCCGCCGAAGATCGACAGCACGTAGTACAGCTGCAGCCCGAGCACCATGCCGACGAACAGGCCGCAGGTCATGATGATGACGAGGCTCATTGCGCCGGTGAACCAGACCTGGCGCACCGTCTCGCGAAAGTGGCGCAGGCTCTTCGGGACCGCAGCGAGAACCTGCAGCAGGAACAGACCGCAGGCACCGACCTGCGCGATGAATCGGCAATCATCGACGATGGCTTGCGTACTGCATTCATGCGGCACCTGCCGGCTGCACGGCGGGGAAGCCGAGATCGGTTGCGTAATCGCGCGCCGGATACTGGAACGGCACCGGCCCGTCCGCTTCGCCACCGAAGAACTGTTTCGTCCACGCCGAGTCGGCGTGTTCGAGCTCTGCCGGCGTGCCACTGGCGACCCGCTTGCCGCCGGCGATGAGATGCACGAGATCGGCCGCGCGCGCGACCGCGGCGAATTCGTGCGCGACGAGGATGCTGGTGATGCCGAGCGTGTCGTTGAGCGTGCGGATCAATTTCAGCACCTGGTTCAGCGCGATCGGGTCGAGGCCGACGAATGGCTCGTCGTAGAGGATCAGCATGGGGTCGCGCACGATCGCCCGCGCCAGCGCGACGCGNCGCGACATGCCGCCGGAGAGCTCGCTCGGCATCAGCTCGGCCGCGCCGCGCAGGCCGACCGCCTGCAACTTGGTCAGCACGATGTTGCGCACGATCGGCTCGGGCANCTTCAGGTGCTGGCGCAGCGGGAATGCGACGTTCTCGAATACGCTGAAGTCGGTCAGCAAGGCCGAGTTCTGGAACAGGTAGCCGATCTTCTCGCGCAGGTCGAACAACGCGTTGCGCGACAGCGCCGGCACGTCGTGGCCGGCAACGCGTATCGTGCCGGCGTCCGGCATCAACTGGCCGGTGATGTGGCGCAGCAAGGTCGTCTTGCCGGTGCCGCTNGGCCCCATGATCGCGGTGACCTTGCCGCGCGGGATGTCGAGATCGAGGCCGTCGAAGATGGTCTTGCCGCCGAGCACCGTGCGCACGCCGCGCACCTGCACCAGCGCGCTGTCGGCTTGCGNAGTCTTGGCGGGGNCGTCGGTCACGGGCTGGCTCGTTTCGGGAATGGCCGCGCGGTCCGCAGCGGCGCGCTACCTTAGCCGATGCCCCCGCACGCGGCCAGTTGCGCCGCGCGCCGCGTTCAATCCGCCTTCAGCAGGTCCGCGAGCAGCGCCGCGTGGCGGTTCGCCTGTGCTTCGCGGCGCAAGCGCTGGCAGGCGACGATTGCGCGCAGGTCGCCGAGCGCATCGGCGAACTGGTCGTTGACGACGATGTAGTCGAAGTCGCCGGCATGCGAAATCTCGACGCGCGAATCCGCCAGCCGCCGCGCTATCGCGGCTGCATCGTCCGATGCGCGGGAGCGCAGCCGGCGCTCGAGTTCGGCGCGCGACGGCGGCAGGATGAACACGCTCACGCTGCCGGGACAGGCCGCGCGCACCTGGCGCGCGCCCTGCCAGTCGATCTCGAGCAGGACGTCGCGCCCTTGCGCGAGCAACGGCTCGACCGCCGTGCGCGCGGTGCCCTTGTAGTCGCCGTGCACGTTCGCGTACTCGTAGAACATGCCCGCCGCGGCCATCCGCTCGAACACCTCGCGCGAGACGAAGTGATAGTGCTTGCCGTCGACCTCGCCCGGACGCGGCAATCTCGATGTGTACGAGACCGAAAGGCTGATCGTCGACTCGCGTTCGAGCAACGCGTTGACGAGGCTTGTCTTGCCGGCGCCGGACGGTGCCGCGACGATGTACAGGACCCCGCTCATTCGAGGTTCTGCACCTGTTCGCGCATCTGCTCGATCAGAACCTTGAGTTCGACCGCCGCATTGGTCGTGCGCGGATCGGCCGCCTTCGAGCCGAGCGTGTTCGCCTCGCGGTTGAATTCCTGCATCAGGAAATCGAGCCGGCGCCCGACCGCTTCCTTCAGGCCGAACACGCGGCGCGCCTCGCCGATGTGCGCGCTGAGGCGATCGAGTTCCTCGTCGACGTCCAGGCGCTGCAACTGCAGCACGACTTCCTGCTCGATCCGTCCCGGCTCGAGCGGCTGCTTGAGTTCGGCCAGGCGCGTGTCGAAGCGCGCGCGCATCGCGGCGCGCACTTCCGGCATGTGGCCGCGCACTTCGGCGACGATGCGTTCGATGCCGTCGAGGCGTTCACGCAGGAAGCCGCCGAGGCGTTCGCCTTCGCGCGCTCGCGCCGCGACCATCTCGTCGAGGGTGGTGTCGAGCAGGGCGAGCGCGGACTGGCGCAGCGACTCCTGGTCGGTGCCCTGGTCGCGCAGCACGCCCGGCCAGCCGAGGAGCGAGGCGAAGTCGACGTGCAGTTGCGGAAATTTCGCCGCCAGCATCTGCGCGGTGTCGGCGAGGCGCGCGACCAGGTCCTCGTCGACCGCGATCTCGGCTGCGGACGCCGCAAGCGGCTTCCAGCGCAGGCCGAGGTCGACCTTGCCGCGCGCGAGCTTCGCCGCGACGCGCTCGCGCATCGCGGTCTCCAGTACGCGCAATTCGTCCGGCAGGCGCAGGCCGAGTTCGAGGTAGCGGTGGTTGACCGAGCGCAGCTCGATCGCCAGCGAACCATGGCCGGTGTCGGCTTCGGCACTGGCAAAGGCAGTCATGCTGCGCAGCATGGCGGTGCTCCACGGAACGGGCCGCGGAGTATGCCATGCGCGGGCTGAGGACCGAGCGCCGAGGGCTGGGACCGAGGCACGCGCCAACCG
>JGI24770J26754_10001670_pt1 | contig 15651 bp, 12 predicted proteins | sample LakOneMetagenome_FD_26754 | JGI IMG/M metagenome (IMG submission 26754) | reverse complement strand
CCCCGACCAGCCGCGCCGGCGCGCGCGCTCGCATCCGTGACCACGACAAGGGGGTCAATGTTGGACGCCGATCAGGGGGCAATATTGAACGCCGATTGACAGGCGGATCTTCCGCGAATGTGAATAAGCAGCGTCGCAGCGAAGGTATCGGTCGGCATTCACACCTTAGAGAAACGACTCTTTCCCATATCCATCGTCTGGGGTTCCCAAATCAGCGCCGCGCCGATTCACAGTCGGCTATTGCCCATCGAAAAGCGATCTCGGCAAGAATTGGCCGTAGGCGTCGGGGCGGTGGTCGGCAATTTTGCGGACCCGTGGGCCGGCCGGGAACGCCGGCCCGAGAAGAGCCGGCGTCATACCCGGTCGAGCGCGCCTGGCTAGCCGCCACGCGATTCGACGACGCCGCGGCACGCTTCCGACAGCTTGGCCTTGTTAGCTTTCAGGCAGGCGTTCATCTGCGGCGGATTGCCGATCTGTTCGCGGCAGAATTTCTGCGCATCGCTGCGGCATGCCAGCTGCTCGGCGCGGGTCGGCGCCTGTTGGGCAATTGCCGGCGTCGAGGCGATGATGACGGCAATCATTGCGATCCTGATCATTTCGTACTCCCAAATTCGAATGTGACTAGGTTGTCGCCAACCGCAAAGGAGGGATACGCGAGCAAGACGAGCGCGCCTATCCCATATTCATGGCATAGCGACAGGTTGCGCCGCCGGGGTCTCGTCAATCGCGATATAGACCGGACGTTTTACGCCCGACGGCTCCAGCTCGTCGATGATTTCTTCAACCAGAAAACGCATGGCGTCGCGTTGTTGCCGCGCGGCGCCGTCCGCCATCGATATTGTGTACGCGAGCGTGTCGTCGTCGCCGGAACCGTGCGCCGGCGCAAGGGCCGCCAACTCGCCAACCATAGCGGAGCGAATTGCAGGTTCGCTCTGGAACGCAGACCAGACGCGAATCCTGAACCATTCCAACGCGCGGCGATCTGGAGATTTTGTCGTCGCAATACGGATCGTGACGCTCGACAATCTGCGGCTGAGATTTGTGACCGCGCCGAGCTCTCCAAGCGGTATGGTGTGAAGGCGGCCGTCCGCGCCGCGCAGCCTGATGCTTCGAAGCTTGATCTGTTCGATCACGCCGGAATAGGCGCCGGCTTCAATCGTCTCGCCGAGCCGGAAGACGTCATCCATCATGTAGAAAAGGCCCGCAACGATATCCTTGACAAGGGTCTGCGAGCCCAGGCTGACAGCAAGTCCGATCACGCCGGCGCCTGCCAGAAGCGGCGTGACATCGACTCCTACCGTCGACAGTGCGGCGAGGACGAAGATCGTGGAGATCAAGGCAATAGCGGCAAATCGGATAAGCGGGAGGACGGTCGACAGACGCGTAAGCTGGTTGTCGCGCGATCGATCGGCAACTGCTTTGGAATCGGGGTGCAAGAGCGATTCGATCCACAGGTGCACGCCCGCGCAGGCGAGGCTGCCGACGTAAATCATGAAGCAAGCGGCGGTGATCCGGAGCGTCATTCCGCGCCACTCGCCCGCGCTGAGAAATCCTGCAAAGCTCGCGGCCCAGAAGTCCAGAACGACGCGCGCGACAATCAAGGCCGCGAGACCGTCGAGTGCGACGCGCAGCATGAACAGGCGCCGCATCGATTGCGGACGGCGAGATTCCTTGATCGCGAGAACCAGCGTTCGGTCGAGAGCGAGTGCGATGAGCAAAATCGTGATGATCGCGACGCCACCGCGATAGGCGCCGAAGTCGCGCCAGAACCAGGCTGCAATCCAGAGGAAGGTCACGCCGACGACAAGACAAACGGAAATCGCGACGATCAATGGCTTCAGCCCATGCCGACGCAGGTTGTACAAAAGCGCGATCGAAGCGACGGCTAGGCAGACTGCCGCCGTAACGGAAAGGAGTTTGGCGGAAGCAGGCGGAAGTCCATTGCGCAGAGCCATTTCAACCAGGACGTTCTGCGCGTGGCCCAACGCGAGGATTGCACCCGCGCCGGTTGTCGCGACCCGCGCGCCGCGATCATCCACCGGAATCAGGCGCAATCTTGGAATTTTCGGCTGAAACACGACCAGCGCGACGGTCAGGCCAGACAGCCAACGCACAATCGCCTTTGCGACGTCGATCGGAAAACTCGCCGTGCCCGGCGCATACCCCAATGCGCGAACGAGGAGCACGCGCCCCACGATGGCCGCAACCGCCAGAGCAAGCAGTTCAAAGCTGACTAAGCGAGCGAGACCCATGAACGCATTGCGCGTCCGCCCCGACGCCAGTCTCGACGGCCGGAGCGCCCGACGCGTGATCAGGTAGGCAACCAGCACACTGCCCGCCACCATGACCGCCTGGCCGAGATTGGCGCCAACGCGCTCGGCAGAAGGTAGCGTTGCCGCTACGTCCGAGAAGAGGGTTGGCACGGCAGCCAACGCAGACAGCGTTTCGGTCTCCAATCGCTCCCAGAGCCTGCCCATCGAATCGAACAATGGGATGCTCCCGGCGGAACGGGACGACGTACTGAGCTGTTCCATCGGCGCGTTTGCCATTATTGACGCCCTCAATCGACACGGCGGCCGATCCAGCATTCCGACGGCGCTTTCCCGGTCGTAACCCGCACGCTGCGACCCGTGATACGCGCTTCGGCAGATAGATACGTACCCGACAATCTTGGCCCAATCGGGTGTGCAGAATGTCGCCTCCCGGCAGGATACGCCACCCCCTATTCATGGCATTGCGGCGTCTGCCTTCATCGTCGACCATCGACCCGTTCGGCCAGCAGGCCGCAATTGGCCGCGGGCCGAAACGGGAGTGCTCTCATGTCATCTGGATTCACTTGGACCGGCGCCGGCCTTGCCCTGTCGGCCTTCCTGGGGGCATCCGCGGCAATCATGCCGATCGAATCCGCAAGCGCGGCCGTGTATTGCCGCGGCGTCGGTATCCCACGTGGCTGCGTGGCTCGCCCAGCAGTCGCGCCGCGCGCTGCTGTAGCGCCACGGGCGGTCGGCGCGCGCGCCGCCGTGCGCAGGCCAGGCGTGCCGGGCAACCGTGGCGGGCCAGTCAATCGCGTCGGCCGTTTCTAAGCAGCCGGCTCGCGAATATGTATGCGCGACCCCGATATTGACGGGGTGTGCTACTTCGGGCGGTCGCCTATAGTAGGCTGAAGCGCGGCGCGCAAACGCCGCGTTTCCTATGGGAGTGATCGGCGTTGACCTCGGTCCGCATCCTCATCGTCGAAGACGATCAACCGACCCGCGAACGCCTGAGGATGGGTCTTGCGACCCATCCGGAATTCGAAGTCGATGCGGTGGGAACGCTCAAGGAAGGGCGCTCCGAACTCGCAAACAAGCCCGACGTCCTTCTGACGGATCTTCGTCTGCCTGATGGCAACGGCATCACCCTGATCCGCGAAATTCGGCAAGTCTTGCCGAAGTCGGAGGTTATGGTCATTTCTGTCCTCGATGACGAAGCAAACGTTGTGGGGGCGATCTGCGCGGGAGCCGCAGGGTACATCCTGAAAGACTCGTTTCCTGAGGATATCGCTGTGATCGTACGCGATCTCATCGACGGCCGTTCGCCGATTTCAGCGTCGATCGCCCGCTATATTGTCCGTCGGATGCAAACGGACCAGATGACCGATCAGGAGCCGATCGAGGCGCGACTGACGCCACGCGAGATCGATATACTCTGGGGCATCGCCAAAGGATTTCGATATGCGGACATAGCCGATCATCTCGGCATTTCACGCCAAACTGTCCCCGGGCACATCAAGAACATCTACCGCAAGCTTCAGGTCAACACCCGCGGAGAAGCCGTCTTTACGGCCCTACAGCAGAAACTGATCCGGCTTTGAACGTTGCGCCGAAACACTGGCTGGAGCCCCTCTGGCAAATTGGCATTAAGTCACCGATTCTTGTCGTCGCCCTTCATTTCTTGGCTTTGGCGCTTGCGGTCTATGTCGCCATGCTTCCATTTCCGCTGCCGCCGGATAAATGGAAGGTCGATCGCGCCCTTTTCCATTTTGACAATCAGGCCGCCGACATCGTTCGCGACGTACGACTGCCCGACAATTGGAAAAGCCACGACGACGAGCTCGCCAATGGGCGATACGTATTCCTTTTGTCGGATTCCTCGAAGGGTTGGAGCGACGACCCAACATCACTTCTGATTCCGCGCTTCACATGGCGCGCCACCATCTACTTCAACGGGCACCGGATCTATTCCAGCGCGTCGAATCCAGCAAGCGAAACAATTGCCCGCAACACCGCGATCTTCGTCGCTCTCCCTGCGGCCTACTGGACGATCGAGTCGAATCGTTTGGAAGTCGTGATCGAGCGACGCGAGGTGGTCTCGGGCTATCTCAGTCAGATCTANATCGGGCCGCAGAGCGCACTGTCGGACGCCTTTTATGCGAGGNGATTTCTGTTCCAGACCTTGCCCATCGTTGTCGCGGTCCTGTTGCCATGCCTGGCTGTACTGCTCTTGCTGTTCTGGCTGCGGGGCGTCGGCAGCGGCGCCTATGCGATGCTGGCGCTCGGACTTGTGCTGAATTCGCTACACACATTCAACATGCTCCCAGGCGCAATGTTGTTCCCGCTTCGCGTCCATCTCGCGCTGCATGCGTTGCCGACCTTGGAAGTGACAATCACCGTCATCGCCTTGATGCAGATACTTGGCCGGAAAATGCCGCTGCGCTGGTGGATGGCGGCGCCGGGCGTCGTCATTACGGCTTCCGCCTTGCTCGTCGATGTCCGGATTTTTGTGCTCGAGATGGTTTTTGTCGGCATTCCACTCTTGCTCTTGCTCGTCGTCGTCGCAATCTGGACAAGCGCGCGCGCGGCTCTGACGCGGGGAAGTGCATTCGGCCTGTCCTTGTCGCTGTGTTTGACAGTTATTCTGGCATTCACAATTCATGATCTTTTGGTCGTGACCAGCATTATCCATTCGCCACGCCTGATGCTTGCGCGCTTGTTTTATCCGACTGCGGTGGCGATATTCGCCGCTTGGGCGATTGCGCGGCTCGTCCAGGTTTTCGACGACGCGAAAAATTCCGCACGCTCGCTGGAAATTCGGGTGCAGGAAGCAGAATCGCGATTGCGTCAGGGCTTCGAACGAGAGGCAAAACTTCAACGCGAACGCGCGTTGGTGGGGGAGCGCACCCGGCTCATGAGCGATCTCCACGATGGCGTGGGAGGACAACTCGTGTCGATCGTCGCAACCGCCGAACGGCCGAATGCGTCGCCGCAGTATATTGCCCAGGCTGCCCGCGCAGCCCTCAACGACATTCGCCTCGTCATCGACGCGATGGACGATGTCGATGGCGAACTCATGATGGTTCTGGCGTCATGGCGCGACCGGATCGAGCGCCAGCTTCATGCCTCGGACATTCGTCTCGACTGGACGATCGAAAACCGCGAAGGCCTCCCGACTTTCATCGGATTGCGGCCCTCCCACACATTGAATGTCCTTCGAATTCTCGAAGAAGCCGTCACCAATATCATCAAGCATGCCGAAGCGCGCTCTGTCGAAGTACGGCTCGGCAAGGCCGTGGAGGCGTGCGGCAAGGAGATCGGGCGAATCGTTGTCACAGACGATGGCAAGGGCGGCTTGCAATCGAAGGGATCAGGTCGCGGGCTGCAAAACATGGAGCGTCGCGCGGCGGCGCTCGGGGCGGCTTTCCTTGTCGAGTCGGGTAGCGCCGGGACACGATTGCAATTGGATATTCCAGTTATTCTTCCGGACATTTAGCTTGAATGACCCACCCGCAATAGTCGCGCCAATCGGACTGGCGAAGCGCGAAGCAATGGCGTCAGGGCAAGTAGGCGCCAAGCGTCTGTCGGTGAGGTAGCCTAACGTGTCCCTACAATTCGTGCGCGGCTAGACACCGATTGCAGCTCCGCCGCTCGCGTCTTGTCCACACTCGGCGCTCTTGTCCACTTCGGTTCAAGCGAGCGCTCCGAGACGCATTCCGCGCGAAAATTCAGACCCCTCGTCGAGCTGTCTTGCACGAGCTGCACGCTTTGAAATCGCCTCTCCGAATCTGGGGGCAGCTGTTCGAGCCTTTCCGTGCGGGATTCTTCTGCTCGGAAAATACGGCGGTATACTTGCCTGGGTTTCAGGTGTTTCGGAATCTCCGCAGGCAGTCGCCTCAAATCGATAACTAGGCCGAACGATCGCGCAGGACGATATAGATTGCGGGGATCACCAGGATCGTCAGCGCGGTCGATGAGATCAGGCCGAACACCATCGAAATCGCCAATCCCTGAAAGATCGGGTCTGTCAGGATGAAGGCCGCGCCGATCACCGCAGCGGCGGCCGTCAGGAAGATCGGCTTGAAGCGAATTGCGCCCGCTTCGATCAGGGCAGGCCGCAACGCGAGGCCTTCCGCGCGCTTGTGCCGGATGAAGTCCACGAGCAGGATCGAGTTGCGGACGATGATGCCCGCCAGTGCGATGAAACCGATCATCGACGTGGCGGTGAAGGCTGCGCCAAGCATCCAGTGGCCGAGCAATATGCCGATCAGGGTCAGGGGCACAGGCACCAGGATCACGAGCGGCAGCTTGAACGATCCGAACTGGCCAACCACCAGCAAGTAGATACCGAGTATGGCGACGATAAACGCGGCCCCCATGTCGCGGAAGGTGACATAGGTGACCTCCCATTCGCCGTCCCACAGAACCGTCGGCTTCGCGTCATCGACGGGTTGGCCGTGATACGCGATCGTGGGCTTGAGACCGGGGCCGAAGTCGAGCTTGGCGATCTCTTCGTTGACCGCAAGAATGCCGTAGACGGGTGACTCGAAGCGGCCAGCGACATCAGCCAGCACCATCTCTGCGTAGCGTCCGTTGTGGCGGAAAATGGGATAGGACGCCGCCTCGCGCTTCGCTCTTACGACATCGCCCAGTTCAACATTCGCGCCTTGCCGGGGGGTGCCGCCTGCCGGCAGAGGCGTCGTCAGCAGTTTCTCGCCAGGTGTCAGCGTGTCGCGGGGCAGGGCCAGCGTAATGTCGATCGGCTTCTGGCCGCCGCCCCGCTGCGAAAAGCCGATCTTCACACCGCCGAATAGCGCGGCGAGCGTATCGTATACCGCCTGTTCCTGGACGCCGTGGAATTCCAGCGCCTCCTGATCGATCGCATAGCGGATCCGCTCGCCCCTTGCTCCAAAGCTGTCGTCTGTATCGACAACGAAATCGACGGCGTCGAACGCCTTGCGGATCTGCGTCGCCATCGCGCGGCGCGAGTCGGCGTCAGGTCCATAGACCTCCGCGAGCAGGGTGGACAGCACGGGCGGGCCGGGCGGGACTTCGACAGTCTTGATCGACGCGTGCGGCGGCAGGGGAAGCCCGGCAAGCCGCCGCCTTATGTCGAGGGCAATGTCATGGCTCGCGCGTTTGCGTTCGCCCTTCGGCTTCAGGATGATGGAGAGATCGCCTGCTTCCGGCGTTGCGCGCATGTAGTAATGGCGCACGAGCCCGTTGAAATTGAACGGGGCGGATGTTCCGGCATAAGCCTGTATCGAGACGAGCTCGGGCAGGTCTTTCAGGCGTTCGGCGGCAGCGGAAAGCGCACGTTCTGTCTGCTCCAGCGAGGCGCCGCGCGGCAGGTCGAGGACAACCTGGACTTCGGACTTGTTGTCGAACGGCAGAAGTTTGACGCGCACGCTCTTGGTGTAGAAAAGGCCCAAGGAGGCCAGCGTCAGGACGCCGACGACGCAAAGGAAAATCGTGGACCGCCGGCGGCCCTCCAGCAACCATCCGGCAACGCGCGCATAGCCGCGTCCCATGACGCCCGCGTCGTCGTGATGGAGCGCGTCAGCGGGAACGGCGCCTTCGAATTTTCTGCGGGCGATCTTGAGCAGCAGCCACGGCGTTATCGTCACAGCGACGAAGAACGAGAACAGCATCGCCATCGACGCATTGGCGGGAATGGGGCTCATGTAGGGGCCCATCATGCCCGACACGAACATCATCGGCAGGAGAGCAGCGACGATCGTGAGAGTGGCGACAATCGTCGGATTGCCGACCTCGGCCACGGCCTCGATCGCGGTTTCGATTAGCGATCTGTCGCCCCGCATGCTCCAGTGGCGGACGATATTCTCGACGACGACAATCGCGTCGTCCACGAGGATGCCGATCGAGAAAATCAGGGCGAACAGGCTGACGCGGTTGATCGTGTAGCCCATCAGCCATGAGGCGAACAGCGTCAGCAGGATGGTCGTGGGGATGACGACCAGCACGACGAGGCCTTCGCGCCATCCGATGGCAAGCGTGATCAAGACGACGATGGACAGGGTCGCCAGCCCGAGGTGGAACAGAAGTTCGTCGGCCTTTTCGGTCGCCGTCTCGCCGTAATTGCGCGTGACCTCGATTGCTATGTCGGCCGGCGCAATGCGACCGCGCACCATCTCGAGCCGCTGGAGAATATCGTGGGCGACGACAACGGCGTTTGCGCCCTTACGCTTCGCCAGCGCGAGGCTGACGGCGGGGCGCTTGGCCAATTGGCCCTGCGCGTCGGGCGCCATCGTCCACGCGCGGCGCTCGAGCTGCGCCGATCCGACGCGCACATCCGCAACGTCCTTCAGATAGACAGGCCGTCCGTCGCGCGTCGTCAGCAGCAGGAGGCCAATGTCGGGAACGCCCTGCAAGGTCTGACCCGCGACGACCGGCAGGGAGCGGTCGCCCTGCCGCAGCGCGCCGGATTGAAAGGAACGGTTGGCGTTTGCGAGCTTGTCGGCAACCTGGGCCAGGGTCATGCCATACAAAGCAAGACGATCGGTATCGGGCTCGATGCGGATCTGGCCGGGACTGCCGCCGACGATATAGGACGCGCCGATATTCTCGACCTTGGTGAGTTCGTGCTGCAGCTCTTCGGCGATTCCATGCAGGCCGTTGTCGTCCCATCGTCCGGCCGCGCTACCGTTCGCGGAAATGGTGAGGACGACAGTCGCGACGTCATCCACGCCCCGCCCGATGATCAGCGGCTCCGGAAGGCCTTTCGGCAGTTCGGCAATGTGCGACCGGATCTTCTCATGCGCGCGCAGGACGGCCGAGTCCTGGTTCGTGCCGACGAAGAACCGCGCGGTGACGACGACCTTGTCGTCCATCGATTGCGAATAGACGTGTTCGACGCCTTCGATTCCCTTCACGATGTCTTCGAGCGGGCGCGTCACGAGTTCGACCGCGTCCTGCGCCTTGTAGCCGTTGGCCTGGACGATAATGTCGATCATCGGCACGCTGATCTGCGGCTCTTCCTCGCGTGGCAGCGCCACAAGAGCGATCGCGCCGACGACGATGGCCGCCAGCAGCAGAAGCGGCGTCAGCGGAGAGACGATGAAGGCCTGCGTCAGGCGACCGGATATGCCAAGATTTTTCATGGCGTCTGCACGATGTCGCCAGCCTTCAGGCCAGACAGGATTTCAGCGCCCTCCGGCCGGGCTTCGCCTTTCTGGACGACAACCTCGATCCCGCCCTTGAGCCGCACGAAGCTCAGGCCGGCCCGCTCGTAGATCGCATTGTGCGGCACGATCAGGGTCGTGCGCTGGCCCGCCGAAACGTAGACACGCGTGCGTTCGCCAACGAAATAGTCGCCGAGGCCCGGCACTTCGACATCCGCGACGACGCGGCCGCCCGCGATCTCGGGATAGACGAGCCGGACGACGCCCGACGCTGTCGCCTGCCGGCTCTCTTCGAGGCCGCGGGCCGCAATCAGAACCTTGTCCCCGACATGCATGAACCGCGCGTGGCGCTCGGGCAGCTGCAGTCGAAGAATGTATTTGTCTTCCGCCAGCGTCGCGACCGTCTCGCCCGGCATGACTACGCGGCCCGCCGACACAGGCACGGTGAGCACGCGGCCTGCGGCCGGCGCGATGACGGCGCCCTCGGCAGTCTGCTGGACGATGACATCCCGGTCTGTCTGCAACGCCGCCAGATTGCGTGTGGCGACATCTAACGAGGTGCGCGCTTGATCGGCCTGCGCCTGCGTGCTGACGCCGCGGCGAAGCAGTTCGCTCACACGGTCGAAGTCGATCCGCGCCTGATCGCGCTGCGCCTGAAGCGACTTGATCCGGGAGTCCAGCGCCTGCATCTGTAACGCCAGCTTCTGGTCGGCCACGCGCGCGATTTCGGCGCCCGCCTGAACCCGGTCGCCTTCGCGCACGCCAAGCTGGACGATCGTGCCACCGATCCGGGCGCGTGCGACGAGCTGGCGGACGGGCTCGACCGTCGCCACGACCGCTTTCAGGTCGTCGATGCTGGTTGTCCGGACCTCGAACTCGCTGGCGTTCGCGGCCAGCGCGAACGCTCCGAGGGCCATCGCCAGAACTCCGCTGCGTCTCATCGCCTCAAGCCTCGCAAATCACGTCCTTGACATTATTATTCATAGATACGAATATTACAATATGAATGCGCTGGATTTTTCCACTCATGCGGCGAAAGCGGAGGCTCTCCTCAAAGCGGTGAGCCATCCGACCCGCTTGGCGGTGCTGTGCGCCCTCAGGGACAGGGAGCATTCCGTCAACGAGCTTCTCGACGAGCTTCAGCTTGGCCAATCGACGCTGTCGCAGCAGCTTGCGCGGCTGCGGCTGGACAGGCTCGTCCTTGCGCGCCGGGAAGGGCAGCGGGTGTTCTATTCGCTCGCCGACCAACGCATCTCGAAACTGCTCGCCGCATTGCATGAATGCGTCTGCGTCAACGCCGACGAAACGACTGAAGAAAACAGGAGGCTCAAATGATCGATGCTGTCGTCATGCGCTTTGCGGGACTTTTCATTCTCGCTTCACTGGCGCTGGCCAATTGGCATTCGCCCAACTGGCTGTGGTTCACCGCCTTCGTCGGCGCCAATCTGCTGCAGGCGTCCTTCACGGGCTTCTGCCCGCTGGCGACTATACTGAAACGCTTCGGACTGAAGCCCGGTTGCGCCTTCAACTGACCGAAGGCCGCTCCACGCTCACCGACAGGTTGCGCGGCCCGCATCCTCCTGCCGAAATCCGGGTCGAACTGGTGGCGGGGATATGAAAATATGCGCGCATGAAGCGCGGGACACGGGTCGGTCTGCGATGATCTTCCGCTTGCACGAGCAATCGGCGATGAGCAGCGGTGCGCCGTCTTTCAACGGCGTGGTCTCGCGCAAGCGTGTGCGTGTGGCGCAGGCGCTCGTCTGGCTCCTGCTGGCGCTGGCGGCGTTATTCTCCGGATACGCGCAGGCAGCGTCCGACATCAGGATCGGCGTTCTTGCCTATCGCGGCGCGGAAGAGGCCGAACGCAGTTGGCAGACCACCTTCGACACGCTCTCGCGGGCGCTTCCTCAATACAGGATTCAGGTCGTCAGCGGCACGGCGGCCTTTCTGACGGCGGCCGTCGCCGCCCATCGGCTCGATTTTCTCATCACCAATCCGGGCCATTATCTCGAGCTCAAGGTCGATTATTCGGCGGCGGCGCTCGCGACCGAACAGGATCTCGAAGGGCCCGCGCCGTCGGAAGCCGTGGGCGCGGCGATCTTCGTGCCGGGGGGACACCCGGAAATCCAGACGCTGGCGGATCTGCGCAGCCTCCGCATCGCGGCGGTTTCGTCGGACGCTTTCGGTTTTCGCGCCGCGTCGCGCGAACTGATCGAGAAAGGCATAGATCTGGGGCGCGACTTTACGCCGGTTTTTGTCGGTTTTCCGGTCGACGAAGTGGCGCAAGCCGTTCGATCCGGCCGCGCCGACGCAGGGATCATCAGGTCGTGCGCGCTGGAGAAACTGGTGGACGAAGGAGTCTTTGCCAAGGACGAGTTCCGCGTGATCGCCCGCAAGCCTTCGGGCGCGCTTCAATGCCAGATATCGACCCGGCTCTACCCCGGGTGGCCATTCGTGAAGGTTGCACAGACAGCGCCCGCAATCGCGCGCGAAGTGGCTCAGGCCCTGTTCGCCATGCAGCCCGGAACGGATGAGAAAGCATGGGCGCAGCCCGACGATTATGCGAGCGTGCAAGATCTCTATCGAATGCTGAAGGTCGGCCCCTACGCGCCATTCACGCGTCTTGGATTGGCTGATTTCGTGGTCGAACACCGCTATTGGGCAGCGCTGCTGGCGCTCGCCGTCGCATGGTGGTTCGTCCACGTGACCCGCGTTTCCTATCTCGTTCGCAAGCGCACGCAGGAATTGCAGCTGGCGCACGAGGCGGCGCGGCTCAAGGGCGAGCAGATGGAACATACGGTCCGTCTCTCGCTCATGGGCGAGATGGCCAGTTCGCTGGCGCATGAGATCAATCAGCCGCTCGCCGCGATCCTGACCTATGCGCGGGGGTGCGAACGGCGGATCGATGGCGGCGGCGACCCGGCAAGCCTGCGCGAAGCCGTGCAGCGTATCGCGACCCAGGCAGAGCGCGCAGGCGACATCGTGCGCCGCATGAAGGATTTCGTCCGCAAGAATCCTGCGCCGCAGGTGCCGATCGATCCCTCGTCCGCGCTGCACGATGCGCTCGCGCTGTTCGAACCCACGGCGACGGCCGCCAATGTCATCGTGGAATCGGAAATTCCCGACAGTCTGCCAGCCGTTCGCGCGGACCGTCTGCAGATCGAGGAGGTCGTCATCAANCTCCTGCAGAATGCGCTGGAGGCCGTTTCGTCTCAGGACGACAGGCAGATCATGCTGAAGGTTCGCATCAACGGCGACAAGCTCGATATTTTCGTGAGTGACAACGGACCGGGGCTTGCGCCCGGCGCCGCCGAGCGCCTGTTCGATCCCTTCTTCACCACGAAGAAGAGCGGTCTTGGCCTTGGCCTGTCGCTCAGCCGGACCATTGCTGAGGCGCATGGCGGGGGCTTGCTTGTGGATTCCAGCGAACCTGCTGTCACCACCTTCCGCTTCTATCTGCCATTGCTGCTGGAGCCCGCGCGTGCCTGAACCCATGGCCATCGTTTACGTCGTCGACGACGACCCGGCCGTGCGCGACGCTGTCGGCTTTCTCGTCTCGTCGGTCGGCTACGACTATCGCTCCTGCGCATCCGGCGCGGAGCTGCTCGACCGCCTCGACGATACACGCCCCGCCTGCATCGTTCTTGACGTGCGCCTGCCGGGCGTCAGCGGGCTGGAAATCCAGCGCGAGCTGCAAAACCGGAACACCAGCGCCGGCGTCATATTCATCACGGGGCATGGCGACGTACCGAAAGCGGTGCGCGCCATGCGGCACGGCGCCATCGATTTTCTCGAGAAGCCGTTCGACGATCAGGTGCTGCTTGATCGCATCAGCGATGCGCTTGCGGCCAGCGCTGCGGCCCTCGACAGAAGCCGCAGGACTGCGATGATCGAGAGCCGGCTCGGCGGCCTCACCGAGCGCGAGCGCGAAATTATGTCGATGATCATCGATGGCAAGACGAGCAAGCTGATCGCCGCCGATCTCGGCATTTCGGTAAAGACCGTCGAGAACCATCGCCACAATCTGATGACCAAGGCCGGCGTCAATTCGGTCGCGCAACTGATCGCCTGGGCCAAGAGCGCCTAAAGGCGGCTGGGTAGTTTTCCCTAGACCGCTCCGGTTTCGTCCCGGATAGCGAATGGGCGCAACAGCTTTATTCTGGGCTCACCGCAAATCGGGCGAACAAATCAAGCCCGGCGGACGGTTGGAACGTACAGGGTGGCCCGCGACCGTGCGGGTCGGGCAAAGCTCAGGCTGCGACAGCGCAGGCCTGTGCTGGGAGATGATCGGATGACTGGCAGCCGTCTCTCATGGCGGGATAGGGCCGGGCGCTTGCGCAAGGCGCCGGAGAATTTTCTGAACGCGGAACAGGTCGCCTCGATCAGCGGCGGCCGCCGCGATTTCCTGCGCGGCGCCTTCGCCGCCGCTGCCGCGCTGGGTGCAACGAGCGCCGCCGCCGAGGATGCGCCGAAAGGCGACGATGCGATCCTCAAGCCGCAGCCCTGGGCGACGACGCTTGGGCAGCCCGTGGCGGCGACCCCTTATGGCGCCCCATCGAAATACGAAAGCGCACTGGTGCGCCGTCCGAGCCCCGGCCTGACTCAGGTCGCCGGCTCCAGTGTTTCCTTCATGCCGCTGCAGGGCATGTTCGGCATCATCACGCCGTCGGGCCTGCATTTCGAGCGCCATCATCAGGGCTGGTACGACATCGATCCCAACAAGCATCGCTTCATGGTCAACGGCTCGACGCCGGACTTCGTGAAGAGGGCGAAAGTCTACACGCTCGACGATCTCATGCGCTTTCCCTCCGTATCGCGCATGCACTTCATCGAATGCGGCGCCAACACCGGCATGGAATGGGGCAATGTCGCCGTGCCGACGGTGCAGTACACGCACGGCATGCTCTCGTGCAGCGAATACACCGGCATCCCTTTGCGCGTCCTGCTCGACGATTGCGGCGTCGACTGGAAGAAGGCGAAGTTCGTTCTCGCCGAAGGCGGCGACGGTTCGGCAATGACGCGCACCATCCCGATCGAACTCGTGGCGTCCGGCGAAGTGATTGTCGCCTACGGCATGAACGGCGAGATGCTGCGGCCCGAGAACGGCTACCCGCTGCGCCTTGTCGTGCCGGGCGTGCAGGGCGTGTCCTGGGTGAAATGGCTGCGGCGCATAGAGGTCGGCGACAAGCCCTGGGCCACCAAGGACGAAGCCGTCCATTATATTGATCTCCTGCCTGACGGACAGCATCGCCAGTACACGTCGATCCAGGAAGCAAAGTCGGTCATCACCTCGCCCTCGGGCGGCCAGACGCTGCTCGACAAGGGCTTCTACAATATCACCGGGCTTGCCTGGTCAGGCCGCGGCAAGATCAAGCGCGTGGACGTGTCCTTCGACGGCGGCATGAACTGGGTCGAGGCGCCCTTGCAGACGCCGGTTCTGTCGAAATGCCTGACCCGGTTCAACGTAGCCTGGCGATGGGACGGCAAGCCCGCGATCCTGCAATCGCGCGCGACCGACGAGACCGGCTACGTGCAGCCCGGTTATCGCGCGCTGCGCGAAGTCCGTGGCACGCGCTCCATCTATCACAACAACGCCATCCAGTCCTGGAAGGTGGTCGAAAGCGGCGATGTCGGCAATGTCCAGGTTCTCTAAGGCAGCGCTTGCGCTCTTGGGCGCGCTCGTCCTCGCCTCCCCCGCGAGCGCACTCGACGATTATGGTCTGGGCCGCACGGCGACGCCCGACGAACTCAGGGCCTGGGACATCGACGTGCGTCCGGATTTCGCGGGCCTGCCGAAGGGCTCGGGCAGCGTTTCGGACGGCGAGGTCGTCTGGGAGGGCAAGTGCGCGACTTGCCACGGCACGTTCGGCGAGAGCAACAAGTTCTTCTCTCCGCTGATCGGCGGCGTGACCAAGGACGACGTGAAGTCTGGCAATGTCGCGTCTCTCAAGCGCCCCGATTATCCGGGACGGACGACCTTCATGAAGGTTGCGACGGTGTCGACGCTGTTCGACTACATCCGTCGCGCCATGCCCTGGAATGCGCCGAAGACTCTGAGCAACGATCAGGTCTATGCGGTGCTGGCCTATATGCTGAACCTCTCCGAAGTCGTCGGCGATGATTTCGTCCTCAACGAGAAGACCATCGTCGACGTGCAGAAGATGATGCCGAACCGCAACGGCATGGCCACGCAACATGCGATGTGGCCGAGCAGCGCCTTCAGTGGCAAGCCGTTAAAGCCCGATGTGGCGGGTACG
>JGI24770J26754_10001668_pt1 | contig 15659 bp, 10 predicted proteins | sample LakOneMetagenome_FD_26754 | JGI IMG/M metagenome (IMG submission 26754) | reverse complement strand
CGGGTTCAACGGCGCGCTCGGTGCGGGCATCGGCAACCTGAAGAACCTGCGGGTCCGCGGCGCGGACACGACGATCCCCGCGACCGCGACCGCCGTCGTCATGAACGTCACGGCCACGCAGTCGAGCGACGGCAGCTTCCTGCGGGTGTGGCCCAAGGGGGAGGCGTCGCCGAGCTCGTCGAACCTCAACTTCGGTCCGGGTCAGACCATCCCCAACCTCGTCGTCGTCCAGATCGGCGCCGACGACTCGGTGTCGTTCTACAACAACGTCGGCACCACCCATGTGGTGGCCGACGTGCTCGGCTACTTCGATCCGACGGCCGGGGGCGGCTTCTTCCACTCGATGGCGCCTGTGCGGATCCTCGACGACCGCACGAACACCGGTGGCTACAGCACGCCGTGGGGTCCCTCTCCGCCGAACGCGCCGCGCCCCGTGCAGGTCACCGGGGCCAACGGCATCCCTGCGGGGGCGACCGGGGTGGTCATGAACACGACCGTCACGAACGGCACGGCAGGCAGCCTGCTCAAGGTCTACCCGCAGGGGGTCGACCCGCCGATCTCGACCAACCTGAACTTCGGGGCCGGGCAGACCATCCCGAACCTCGTGATGACCCAGCTGCCACCCAGCGGCCAGGTCAGCATCGCCAACCTGGTGGGCACGGTCGATGTGATCGGGGACGTCAGCGGGTACTTCGCCAGTTCGTGACGCGCGGCAACCGCACCGGTGGGCGTGACTAACCTGCGACGCTCAGGATGGGCGGCGGTCGAGGGGGTTGCGTGCGCAGCAGCAGACGGGTCTTGACCACGGCGGCGTCGGTGGTCGCGCTGGGTGCGACCGTGGTCGTCGGCGGGCTCCCGTCCGCGGTCGCGACAGCGGCGCCGGTCCTCGTCCCGGTGACCCTGACGGCTGGCACCACAGCCGGGACGCCCAACGGGTCACAGTGGCACTTCCACAACGGCGCGAACGCGCAGTGCCTCTCGAACAACAGCGGCTTCGCGATCGAGGAAGCCGATCTCGATGGGCTGTCGGACGCCCGGCCCGGGACGGGGGCGGCGGTCCTCACCGGGGGCATGATGCTCTTCGACCCGGACCCGACGCCGCTCACCGGCCTCTACTTCGAGCCGAACGACACGGTCGACGTCGTCGGCGACGAGCTCACCACGAGCACCGCTCCGCTCGGCCCGCTGAACGTGTCGCTGCAGCACCGCACGATGCAGGACGCCAACCGGTTGCGTTCGACGTACACGTTCGCCAACCCCTCCGACGCGCCGGTCACGCACCACTACGAGATGCGCTCGAACCTGGGCAGCGGACCGAGCACGGGCGTCCGGGGCACCTCGTCGGGGGACACCACGTGGGCACCGGCGGACCGGTGGCTCGTCACCAGCGACGCCGCCGCCAGCGCGCAGCTCGGCGGCGCCGCGCTCACCACTGCGCTCTACGGGCCGGGCGCCGGCGTCCTGGCGCCGTCGACGGTGTCGTTCTCGTGTGCGGGCCCGGACCCCGACCCGCACCAGGGCCACCAGGTGACGGGCTGGGACGTGACGGTGCCGGCGCACGCCAGCCGCTCGCTCGTGTTCTTCTCCGAGCTGCACGACACCAACGAAGGCGCGGTCACCGCGGCCGCGTCCACCTACGACCCCACGACCTTCACGACCTCGCCGATCTTCAGCGACCTGTCGGCGGCGGAGAAGAGCGGCATCCTGAACTGGGACCTGCAACCGGCGCCGAGCACGGCGTTCCACGCCGTGGTCCCGTACCGCGTGCTCGACTCGCGCTCCGCCGTGGGTGGCTGGGGTGCGCAGAAGCTCGGGCCGGGCGAGACGCGCTCGCTCTCGGTGGCGGGCACCGGGGGCGTGGGCGGCATGCCCGTGTCGGCGACGGCCGTCGTGCTGAACGTCACGGCCACCGAAGGCACGAACGGCTCGTTCGTCACGGTGTTCCCCGCCGGCGCCGCGCGCGCGGCACCGTCGAACCTGAACTTCGCGCCGTACGAGACGATCCCGAACCTGGCGACCACCGCACTGGGGGCCGGCGGCGCGCTCAGCGTGTACAACGCCGTGGGCTCGGTGCACCTCATCGCTGACGTCGTCGGCTACTTCGACGACGGCGCCGTCCCGGGCAGCCTGTTCAACGGCATCACCCCGACGCGGGTGCTGGACTCGCGGGGCCCGGTCGGGGGCTGGAACGGCGCCAAGCTGGGCCCGGGTGCTTCGCGCGACCTCGTCGTGCGGGGCGGCACCACCGGGGTGCCCGGCACCGCGACGGCCGTGGTGATGAACGTGACCGCCACCGACGGGAGCGCCGGGAGCTTCCTGCGGGTGTGGCCGAAGGGCGCCGCCCCGCCGATCACCTCCAACGTGAACTTCGGGGCCGGGCAGACGATCGCCAACCTCGTGACCGTGCAGGTCGGCGCGGCCGACGCCGTGTCGATCCTCAACGCGGCCGGTGCGACGCACGTGGTCGCGGACATCACGGGCTACTTCGATCCCTCGGCCGGTGGAGGACGGTTCCACCCGATCGAACCGTTGCGCATCCTCGAGAGCCGGCCGCCCGCGCCGAAGGGCATCGTCGGCCCATTGGGTCCGGGCGTGGCGAAGTCCCTGCTGGTCGCCGGCGCCACGCCGACGATCCCGGCGAACGCCACCGGCGTGATCCTGAACGTCACCGTCACCGGCGGGACGACGGGGAGCCTGCTGAAGGTGTACCCCGACGGAGCGGCGCCGCCGGCGTCCTCCACCGTGAACTTCGGCGCCGGGCAGACCATCCCCAACCTCACGATGCTGAGCCTCCCGCCCAACGGGAAGCTCGCGCTGCTGAACCAGTTGGGCACCGTCCACGTGATCGGCGACGCCGCGGGCTACTTCGCGGCGACGTGACGCGGCGGAGCGGCGCGGCGCGGCGCCTGATGCGTCGCAGACCGGCACGGTCCACAGCTACGATCCGGCTCCGTACTGGACCGTCATGCCCGACCGTTGAACCAGTCGGGGTGGCTCATCTCGTGAAGGATCTGATGAGAAGTCGGGCGGGGTACTGGAAGTTGTTGCTGTTCGTCGCGCTCCCGCTCGTGTCCGTCCTCGCGGCGGTGCCGATCACGCCGGCCGGGGCGGAAGCTCCACATCGGCACGACAGCGTGCGGCTGGGCGCTCCGGACGGATCGGCCCCGTCCGCGGCGCTGGCGGTGGCGGACTTCGATTCGATGGTCGTCGACCCGGTCGGCGGGCACGTCTTCATCGCCAGCCCGGCCTCCAACGCGGTGGCGGTGGTCGACTTCGCCGGTCAGAGGGTGGCGCTGCTGACAGACCTGCCGGGCGCGAGCTCGCTCGTCCTCGCCGGAAGCGTCGTGTACGTGTCGGAACCGACGGTCGGCATCATCGCCCGGATCTCGACGACCTCCCTCTCGATGCTCTCGCCTCTCGCCACGGGGCTCCAGACGGTGTACTCCGTCGTGTTCGCCGCCGGCCACATCTGGGCGGTCGTCGAACGGCCGGCATCTCCTTTCATCGACTTCGTCGCGATCGACCCCGTGTCCGGCGCTCGCCAGCGCCACCAGACCGACCAGATCCCCGGCGTGCTCTGGACGAGCCCCTACGCGTCCGACACGCTGCTCTTCGCCGAGGGCGGCGTCCCCGTGATGCTCAGCCGGTACGACCTCTCCACGGGAGCTCCCGTCCTTGCCGTGCGGCAGTTCGAGAACGACCTCGCCGGCGTGCAGGACCTCGTCGCGATGCCGTCCGGCACCTTCGTCCCGGCCTCGTACAACTCCGGCGTCTTCTGGGAGTACGGAGTGGGTGATCTCGTCCAGACGGGGCTCACCTACCAAGTGGCGTCGACGCCGACGGCGGTCGCCTTCGCGAACGTGCACGGGGGACTGCTGGCGCTCGCGACCGTCGGTCACGTGCTCGTCCATGCCGCTGGTACCACCGACCAGCTCGCGGACATCGCAGTCGGTCCGTACGTGGAGAACCGAGGGGTGAGGTTCAGCCCCGACGGTTCTCGCCTGTTCGTGGTCACCCACTCGACGCAGGACGGGGGGAGCATCGAGCTCCACTCCGAGATGGTGCGACCTGGGCTCAGCGGACGGATCACCCAAGGCGGCGCTTCGTTGCGAGGCGCCCACGTCGAGCTCACGGATCTCAACGGCAACGTCGAGATGAGCGCCGTTGCCGACAGCGGCGGCTACTACACGTTCGATGGTGCCGGGATGCCGACGACGCCGTTTCGCCTGCACGTGAAGGCGACGCCGACGACGCCTGATGCCTGGCTCGGTGCCGGCGGCGCGGTTGCGGCGAGCGGCCAGGCGTCGTCGATCACCTACGCATCGGGACAGCGCCTGCAGCTGGAGGTCGACCTCCCGGTCGCCTCGATTCGGGGTCGGTTGGTCAACGGTCATGGTGCTGCGCTGCCGGGGTTGGCGGTCACCGCGTCATCCGATGTGGTCCAGTCGACGTCGCTGGTGGCCATGACCGATGCCAATGGGGTGTTCGTCATCAGCGCGCTGTGGCCCGCCTCGATGACCTTCTCGGTCGTCGACCCGCTGTGGGTCAGCAGCGCGCATGCGGCGGGGTACCACCGCGAGTGGTTCGGTCGTCCCGGTCGGGAGCAGTCGGGCGCGGGACCGGCGGTGACGATCGCGTCGGTCGTCGACCTCGGGAGCCAGACGATGGGCACGCACGACTGTGACCAGGCCACGTTCGTGCCGAGTGCGGTGCTCGACCACCGTGACCTCTCCGGCTGCGACCTCGACGCGGCGACACTGGCCGGCGCAGTCCTGTCGTCCTCTGACCTCACGCGATCCCGGTTGCGCTCGGCGGACCTGCGCGGGGCCGACTTCGCGGGTGCGGACCTCACGAACGCCGACCTCTCGTTCGCCCGTACGGCCGCGTCGTCGTTCGCGGGTGCGCACTGGAGTGCGACGACGTGTCCCGACACGACCAGCAGCACCGCACACGGGCAGACCTGTGTGGGGCACCTCGGATTCGCGGGGGGCGGCGACGGCTCGCCCGTGGGCTCGCTCGACAAGCTCGAAGAGGTGGACGGTGGCGTCGATCTCTCTGGGTGGGCCATCGATCCCAACACGCCGGGACCGGTCACGGTGCGGGCGACGGTCGATGGAGCCGGCGTGGTGGATCACACGGCGAGCGATCCCCATGCCGAACTGCCGGCGCNGTTCGTCGCGTACGGCGCCAACCACGGATTCGCGTTCCATCTCGACATGCCCTATGGCGGCGTTCACGAGGTGTGTGGCGTCGCCGTGAACGTCCTCGATGGACACGACACGAGGCTGGGCTGCATCGGCGTCGATCGAGGGGCGTCCAACACCTGGTTCAACGCCGTGAACCCGAAGCGGGTGCTGGACAAACGCAACGGGCTGGGTGCCCCGATCAACAAGGTCGCTTCGGGCCATCCCCTGGAGCTGCATGTGACCGGGCAGGGCGGCATCGCAGCCGCACACGTCAGCACCGTGGTTCTCAACCTGACCGTCACGAACCCGACTGCCGCCGCCTACGTCACCGTGTGGCCCTCGGGCGTCCCGCAGCCGCCCTCGTCCAACCTCAACTTCGGGCCTGGGCAGACGGTGGCGAACCTCGTCACCGTGGAAGTCGGCATCGGCGGCAACGTGAGCATCGCGTTGTCCGGCGGCGCGGCGGATCTCGTCGCGGATGTCGCCGGCTGGTACGACGACGGCACCGAGGTGAGCGGGTCGACGTACGTCGGGGTGAGCCCGGCCCGCGTCCTCGACACCCGCACCGGGAACGGCGCTCCCATCGGGGCCTTGCACGCAGGTTCGCCGTCGACGGTCCAGGTGGCGGGCCGATGGGGTGTTCCGGCCACCGGAGTCGATGCGGTGATCGTCAACATCACGGCCACCAACTCCTCGTCCGGGAGCTTCTTGACGGCGTGGCCTGCCGGCGCGGCGATGCCGAACGTGTCGAACGTCAACTTCGGCGCTGGACAGACCGTGCCCAACCTGGCGATCGTCAAGCTCTCGGCTGATGGCCGGCTCGAGATCGCGAACGCACAAGGGTCGACGGACGTGGTGATCGACGTCGAGGGGTGGTTCGACGAGGGCGGCACACCATCGCACTCCGCCTTCGTGTCCTTTGCGCCCGTTCGGCTGTACGACTCGAGGGACCCCGCGTACGGCCCGCCCGCCCAGCTCGGCGGCGATCGCTACCTGACCTTCGACACGAGCGCCCTGTCGAACGGCCGTGCCGTGCGGATCGACTCACTCGTGCTCAACGTCACGGTCACCAACGCCACGCAACCGAGCTTCCTCACGGCGTTTCCGGACGCTGACTCGGTCCCCAACGCATCCAACCTGAACTTCGCGGCGGGGCAGACCGTTCCGAACCTCGTGACCGTTCGCGTCGGAGCGAACGGCATGGTCGGCTTCGTCAACGCGGTCGGCACCACCGACATCGTCATCGACATCGCGGGCTGGTACGAGACGCCGATGGCGGGAGCAGACGAGGCGGTCGTTTCCCCGGCGGAGGCGCCAGTACGCTGGTCCGGTCGTTCCGGGTGGTCCAGATCCGGGCGCGGAGGAGCAGGAGTCCGGTGGCCCGAGATCCAGAGCGTGCAGCGGCGACAGGAGTGACGGTGGCCGAGCCGCCGAGTCGTGGCCGTCGCATCCGGCGTCGCATCGTGCAGTTCCTGCGTCGCGTCCCGAGCCGGACGATCCTGATGATCTGCTTCGGGATGGCCCTCGTGGCCGTGCTGCTCGTGACCTTCCCGCTGACGACGAGCGACAGCTCGGGCACCGAGCTCGACTGCGGGCCCCCGCTCTACGAGGTCATCGTGCCGGCGGACCCCGCGTTCGAGGTGCCCGAGGACATCGGGTGTGCGCCGCCGTCACGCCAGCGCGTCGCGTTCGCCGGCCTGCTGTTCGGCGCGGCGTTCGTCATCGCCGTGGTCACGCAGCTCATCGGGCGAGGCGAGACCCGCTACCACCACAGCCGGTGGCTCAACGGACCACGACCGTCGCGCCAGGCCCGCAAGCGCCAGGCCGCAGCGCGCGCCGAGGCGCAGGCTCGGGCCCTCGACGCGGTGGCGGGCCGACAGGACGCGTCAGGGGTCGGTGCTGGCGCGCGCCAGTGACCGGAACGTCTCGATCGCCAGCTCGGTCAACGGTCCGGGGGCGCGGTCCACGCGCTGACCGTCGATCAGCTCCACGGGTTGCACGTCCCGGGTGCTCGACGTCAGGAAGAGCTCGTCCACCTCGAGCAGTCGGTCGAGGGGCAGGTCGGTGTCCTGCACGTCGAGGTGCTCGACCAGCAGCTCGCGCGTGACGCCGGCGAGGCACCCCGAGGAGAGGGGCGGCGTGAAGAGCTGGCCGTCCACCCCGATGAACACGTTGCTCCCGGCCCCTTCGCACAGCGCCCCGGTCGTGTTGGCGAACAGCGCCTCGCCGGCGCCGCGCTCCTGCGCGTAGCGCAACGCGACCACGTTCTCGATGTAGGACGTGGCCTTCACGCCGGCGACCGCCGAGTGCTCGTTGCGGCGCCACGGCACCCGGGCGACCGCCGCTCGATCCGGCCACGGCGGGAGCGGACCGGACGCCACGATCACGGTCGGCGCCCCGTCACCACGGCCCGATCCCAGCGGCCCGACCCCACCGGTCACCGTCACCCGCACGCGACCGGCCCTGGCGTCGTTGGCGTCGTTGGCGTCGAGCACGGCGCGGATCGCCGCGCGCAGCTCGTCGTCGTTCATCGCGACCGGCAACGACAGCTGCGCCGCCGAGCGCCGGAGCCGGCGCAGGTGCCGGGTCACCGCGAACGCGTGCGGTCGGTCATCGTCGTCGCGGACGACCTTCATCGTCTCGAAGATCCCGTCGCCCACCGTGACGCCGTGATCGAGCACCGAAACCGTGGCGTCGGCGCTGTCGATGAGCTCGCCGTCGATCCAGATGCGATCCCCCATGGGATGCAACCTAACGGCCCGTCACCGCAGGGCGAAGAGCACGAGCTGACCCACGATGACGACGCCGCCGAGGATGCGCCGCCACGGGTTGACGCCCCAGCCGACCTCGAGCGCCGCCCACCCGAGCAGCGCCCCGGTGGCGACCACGCTCACGACGGTGTCGAGCGTGCCGGTCGGCTGGGCCACCGCCCGCAGGATCCACGCCGCCAGGAACACGATGAGCGGTGCGTTGGGCAGCTGCGCGATCGTGATCTCACCGGTCTTCCGGTTGCGGAACAGCCAGTCGAAGACCGCCATGTCACGGCACGAGGGGCCGCTCGCTGGCGATGCCGAGCAGGTGGCGGGCCTTCAGCTCGGTCTCGGCCCACTCACCGGCGGGCGTCGAGTCATAGGTGATGCCACCCCCGGTGCCGAAGTGCAGCTGACCGTCCTCGATCCAGAACGTGCGGATCGCGACGTTGAGGTCGCCCTCGTCACGATCCGCGTCCACCCAGCCGATGGCGCCGCAGTAGACGCCGCGCGACGCGGTCTCGAGGCGGGTGATGTGATCGAGCGCCGCGAGCTTCGGGGCGCCGGTGACGGATCCCGGACGGAACGTGGCGGCGACCGCGTCGGCCCAGCCCGCGCCCGGGCGCAGGGTGCCCTCGACGGTGCTGACGAGGTGCACGAGGCCGGGGTGGTGCTCGAGGTCGAGCAGGTGCGGCACGGTGACGGAACCCCACTCGCACACCCGGCCGAGGTCGTTGCGCACGAGGTCGACGATCATGATGTTCTCGGCCTCGTCCTTGGGGAGGAGCTCGGCCGGCGTCGGCGCCGTGCCCTTGATGGGCGACGACCACACGAGTCGGCCACGACGGGACAGGAAGCGCTCGGGAGAGGCGGACGCGACGTGGACGCCGAGCGACGGCAGGCGCACGACGGCGCTGAACGGGGCCGGGTTGCCGATGGCGAGCGCGGCACCGAGCGCGGCGATGTCGACCGACCCGCCCCATCCGACGTCGGTCGCCGAGGGCATGGGCGCCGAGAGCCGCCGCGTGAGGTTGACCTGGTACACGTCGCCGGCGGCGATCGACTCGCGGATCGACGAGACGCCGGCCTCGAACTGGCGCTGATCGAGCGAGGTCGTCCACGCATCGGCGGAGGGGCCGTGCCATGGCGCGCCGGGCCACGGCCGGGCGGGTCGCACCGTCGCGAACCGGGCGCAGACGGGCCGGCCGGCGAACGGCAGGACGACGGCCCAGAACCCCTCGGAGTCCAGCGCGGCCAGGTCGTCGGTCAGGTCGACGAGGTCCGTCGCGAGCTTCGTGCCCACCACGGCGAGCGCGTCGGGATCCCGGATCATCAGCGCTCCTCCCTCGTACGCGATCGGTGCTGCTTGGACGGTGGCCCCACCAGCGTCGCCCGCTTCGGGCCGGCGTGCCACTCCCCGGTACCATCCCGGCGATGGACCTCGACCTGACCCCCGAGCAAGACGCGTTCCGCGCGGTCGTCCGCGACTTCGCCCAGGCCGAGATCGCGCCGCACGCCGAGGCGTGGGACCGTGACCACTCGTTCCCCACGAAGGTCGTCCAGGCGATGGGGGAGCTCGGGCTCTTCGGCATCCCGTTCCCGGAGGAGTACGGCGGCGGTGGCGCCGACCTCACCACGTTGTGCGTCGCGATCGAGGAGCTCGCCCGCGTGGACCAGTCGATGTCGATCACGCTCGAGGCAGCGGTGGGCCTCGGCGCCAACCCGATCTTCCAGTTCGGCACCGAGGAGCAGCGCCAACGATGGCTGCCCGATCTCGTGGCGGGGCGCACACTCGGCGGCTTCGGCCTGACCGAGCCCGACGCGGGCAGCGACGCCGGCGGCACCCGCACCAAGGCCGTGCTGGACGAGGCCGCCGGCGAGTGGGTCATCAACGGCGAGAAGGCGTTCATCACGAACTCGGGCACCGACATCACCTCGATCGTCACCATCACCGCCGTGACGGGGACGAACGGCGGGCGGCCCGAGATCTCCACGATCGTCGTGCCCGCCGGCACGCCCGGCTTCGAGGTCCAGCCGCCCTACCGCAAGATGGGCTGGCACGCCTCCGACACCCACGGCCTGACCTTCACCGACTGCCGGGTGCCCGCAGAGAACCTGCTGGGCGAGCGGGGCCGCGGGTTCGCCAACTTCCTGGCGATCCTCGACGACGGTCGGGTCGCGATCGCGGCACTCGCCGTCGGCGTGATCGAGTGCTGCCTCGAGGAGTCGCGCCGCTACGCGAGCGAGCGACACACGTTCGGCCGGCCGATCGGCTCGAACCAGGCGATCGCGTTCAAGATCTCGGACCTCGCCGTGATGGCGGAGGCGGCCCGAGGTCTCGTGTACCGGGCGGCCGCCCTGCGCGACGCCGGCCGGCCGTTCAAGAAGGAGGCGGCGATGGCCAAGCTCTACGCGACCGAGGCAGCGGTGACGGCGACGCGCGAGGCCACGCAGATCTTCGGGGGCTACGGCTTCATCGACGAGACGCTCGTCGCACGGCAGTACCGCGACGCCAAGATCCTCGAGATCGGGGAGGGCACCAGCGAGGTCCAGCGCCTCGTCATCAGTCGCGAGCTCGGCGTGCCCGTCGTCTGACGCGGCTCCCTGCCCTGCACGAAACCTGCATGAAACCCGCACGCGTGGTCGCGACCGGACGCGAATCCGACGCTGGTAGTTTCTTGCCCCGTGACATCTCCACGCCCGGGCTCCGCGGGTCCCGTGCGCCAGCCCCCCACGTCGGCCGTCGCGGCCGGACCCGTGTCCTTCCGGGGCAAGCGCCGCCGCACCTGGCCCCAGCGCCTCGTCATCGCGTTCAACGTGTTCCTGGTGATGACGTGCCTGTCGTCGGCCTACGCGCTGGCGTTCTACAACCGCCAGCTCTCCGACATCCCCCGGGTGTCGTTGCAGAGCACGCTGAACCGCACGTCGAGCCAGACCGATCCCCAGAACTTCCTGATCGTCGGTGCGGACAACGCGGAGGGCCTCGATGCAACCGACCCGGTGGTCGCCGGGCGCAACATCAAGGAGAACCTCACCGACACGATCATGATCCTGCGCATCGACCCCAACCAGGAGAAGGCCTGGTTGCTGTCGCTGCCCCGAGACCTCTACCTGCCGATCGGCAACAACCGGGGCAAGGACCGCATCAACACCGCCCTCGCGCTCGGCGGGCCCGAGCTGCTGATCCAGACGATCAACGAGAACTTCGGCATCAAGATCGATCACTTTCTGCAGGTCAACTTCAACGGCTTCAAGCAGCTCGTCGATGCCATCGACGGCGTGAACGTGTACTTCAACTACCCGGCCAAGGACGACAACACGGGCCTGAACGTGAGCGAGCCGGGCTGCGCGCTGCTGACCGGCGACCAGGCCCTGGCGTACGCCCGGTCGCGCCACTACACGGCCAAGATCGACGGCCGCTGGCAGGAGGACCCGACCAGCGACCACGGGCGCATCGCCCGCCAGCAGTACTTCATCAAGCAGGCGCTCAAGAAGGCCATCGACAAGGGTGCCCGCAACCCGATCCAGATGGGCAACCTGCTGGGGGTGGCCCAGAACTGGGTCGTCATCGATGACACGCTCACGCCCGAGAACATCCTCGACCTCGGCGCCCGGTTCAACGCCTTCAACCCGGAGGATCTGAAGGTGTACGAGCCGTACACCCACGGCGGCATGGCCGGTGCCGCGTCCGTGCTCTTCCTCGATGAGCAACCATCGCAGGAGATCCTCAACATCTTCCGCGGCGTCGACGCGTCGCAGAACGTGCTCGCAGCAGTGCGGGTCGAGGTGCGCAACGGCACGGGCAAGGTGGGGGAGGGTCAGGATGTCGCGGACGACCTGAAGCGCCGGGGCTTCACGGTCACCGGGTCGAGCGACGACCGGAACTTCCGCAACGACAAGACCGTGATCAAGTACGCACCCGGCGCCGGCAACCTCATCGCGGGCATCGTGCTGGCCCGGTTCATGGACGGCACCCCGATCTTCGAGGAGGAGCCGGCGCTGGCCCAGAGCGACCACTCGCTCGCGTTGGTCGTCGGCAAGGACTTCCCCGGCATCCGCACCGACGCCCGCCCGCTCGAGGACTTCAAGCAGTACCTGCCCGTCCCCGAGAACGCCCCGACCACCGTGGCCGAACCGACCACGACGGCACCGAGCAACCAGCCCCCGGCCGCCCCGACCACGACCGGACCACCGTCCCCGAACGCCCGCAGCATCGTGCCGGAGGTGCCCGAGGGCGTCGAGTGCTGAGCGCGCCGCGAGCGCTGGTTCGGGCGAGCGTCGGCCGGTCTCCTATCATTGCGCCGAGGTCGGAACGGTTCCGGGCACCGAGGGAGAACTCACTTTCATGGCATCGATCGCGGTCATCGGGACCGGCTACGTAGGACTCACCACGGGCGTGTGCTTCGCCCACCTCGGCCACGACGTGATCTGCGCCGACATCGATCCTGCCAAGGTCAAGTCGCTGTCGCAGGGCAAGTCCCCGATCCTCGAGGCAGGCCTCGACGATCTGCTGCGCGAGGGCATCGACTCGGGTCGGCTGAGCTTCGTGCTGGGCGCCCAGAACGCAGTCACCGAAGCCGAGTTCATCTACCTGTGCGTGCCGACGCCGCAGGGAGCCGACGGCTCGGCCGACATGAGCTACATCGAGGCGGCGGCGCACGAGATCGCCGCCCACCTCGTGCCCGAGGCGGTCGTGGTCAACAAGTCGACCGTGCCGGTCGGCTCCACGCGGCTCGTCGAGCGGGCGCTGGGACGCAGCGACGTGTACGTCGTCTCGAACCCCGAGTTCCTGCGTGAGGGCAACGCCATCGGCGACTTCCTCAAGCCGGACCGCGTGGTGATCGGCAGCGACAACCAGAGCGCGGCGATCCGGGTGGCGTCGCTCTACATCCGGGTGCCGGCCCCGCTCATGGTCACCGACCCGGCCTCGGCCGAGACCATCAAGTACGCGAGCAACGCCTTCCTCGCCACGAAGCTCTCGTTCGTCAACGCGGTGTCAGCGGTGTGCGAGGCGGTCGGTGCCGACGTCAACGACGTCGTGCTCGGCATGGGCTACGACAAGCGCATCGGCCACGAGTTCCTGCGCCCCGGACCCGGGTGGGGTGGGAGCTGCTTCCCGAAGGACACGCGGGCGATGATGCGGATCGCGCAGGACGCCGGCTACGACTTCGATCTGCTGAACGGCGTGCTGGCCGTCAACGAGGAGCAGTTCGAGCGCACGACCGAGAAGGTCGTGCGGATGGCCGGCGGCAACGTCGACGGGTTGACCATCGCGGTGTGGGGGCTCACGTTCAAGGCCAACACCGATGACACCCGCGAGTCCCCCTCGCTCGAGATCATCGACCGCTTGCTCGCCCGCGGCGCCAAGATCCAGGGGTACGACCCTGCGGTCCACGGCGACCTGGCCGGCCACGACGGTCTCACGGTCGTCACCGACCCGTACGCGGCGTGCGAAGGCGCGACGGTGCTCGCGGTGCTCACCGAGTGGGACGAGTTCAAGTGGCTGGACCTCGACAAGGTCGGCGAGCTCATGGCCGAGCGGCGGGTGATGGACGCCCGGAACCTGCTGGAACGGTCGGCGCTGCTGCGCCGGGGCTTCATCTACGAGGGCATCGGGCGCAGCTGATGGCCCGCGTCGTGATCACCGGCGGATCAGGGTTCCTCGGGTCGCACCTCTGCGCGGCGTTCCTCGAGCGCGGCGACGAGGTCGTCGCGGTCGACAACTTCCTCAGCGGTTCGCCCGACAACGTGGCGCACCTCCAGGGCGACGCGAGCTTCCGCCTCATCGAGGCCGACGTGATCGACGGCATCCCCGTCGACGGGCCGGTCGACGTGGTCATGCACTTCGCGAGCCCGGCGTCGCCGAACCCCGGCTCGGACAAGGGGTACCTGGCCCATCCTCTCGCCACCCTCAAGGTGGGCAGCATCGGGACCCACAACGCGCTCGAGCTCGCCCGCGTCAACGATGCCCGGTTCATGGTCGCGTCGACCAGCGAGGTCTACGGCGACCCGCTCGTGCACCCGCAGCAGGAGACGTACTGGGGCAACGTGAACCCCATCGGCCCGCGCAGCGTGTACGACGAGGCCAAGCGCTACGCCGAGGCGGTCACGATGAGCTACCACCGCGAGTTCGGCACCGACATCCGCATCCTGCGGATCTTCAACACGTACGGCCCGGCCATGGCGCCCGACGACGGCCGCGTCGTCTCGAACTTCATCTGCCAGGCGATCGAGGGCAAGCCGATCACCATCTACGGCGACGGCTCGCAGACGCGCAGCTTCTGCTTCGTCNAGGACGAGGTGGCGGGGATCCTCGCGCTGCTCGACGGGTCGATCATCGGCCCGTGCAACATCGGCAACGACCGCGAGTTCACGATGCTCGAGCTCGCCCAGCTGGTGCTCGAGGTGACCGGTTCGTCATCCGAGCTCGTGTTCGAACCGCTGCCGGAGGACGATCCCACGCAACGCTGCCCCGATCTGACGGTCGCGCGCGGTGAGCTGGGCTGGGAACCGAAGATCCCGTTGCGCGAGGGCCTCGAGCGCACGGTGCCGCACTTCCGCAAGGTGCTGGGTCTGGACGCCTAGCGCGACGACAACAGGACCGCGGCCGGGCCCCGTCGGCGACTGGTGAGCGGGGGACGATCCGGCTCGGCCCCGGTCCAGGCGGACGTCGGACTGCGGCGCCGGTCAGACCGTGCGGGCTTCGGCCTCGTCGCGGTGGCTGAGGTACCAGTCGACGGTGCGGCGCAGGCCCTCGTGGAAATCGACCTTGGCCTCGAAGCCGAACTCCTTCTGGGCGCGCGTGCCGTCGACGCCGCGCCGGGGCTGGCCGTCGGGCTTGGAGGTGTCCCAGTGGACCTCGCCATCGAAGCCGACGACGTCGACGATGATCTCGACGAGGTCCTTGATGGGCAGCTCGTGGTTGGCGCCGAGGTTGACCGGTTCGGCGCCGTCGTAGTGCTCGGCGGCGAGCAGGATGCCGGCCGCCGCATCGTCGACGTAGAGGAACTCGCGGCTCGCGGCGCCGGTGCCCCACACCTCGATCGTGTCGGCGCCGGACTCCTTCGCCTCGACCGCCTTCTTGATGAGCGCGGGGATCACGTGGGAGACGGCCGCGTTGAACTTGTCGCGCGGGCCGTAGAGGTTGGTGGGCATGAGGTACACGCCGTTCTGGCCGTACTGCGCCCGGTTCGACTGCAGCTGCACGAGCTGGGCCAGCTTGGCGATCCCGTACGGGGCGTTGGTCTCTTCGGGGTAGCCCTGCCACAGCGAGTCCTCGCTGAAGGGCACGGGCGTGAACTTGGGGTACGAGCAGATCGTGCCGACGACGACGGCCTTGGCGGTGCCGTGCAGGCGGGCCTCCTCGATGACGTAGGTGCCCATCAGGAGGTTGTCGAGGTAGAGGTCGGCCGGGCGTTCCATGTTGGCGCCGATGCCGCCGACGCGAGCCGCGAGGTGGATGACCAACGTGGGGTCGTGCTCGTCGAACATCGCCTGCACCGCGAGCCGGTCGCGCAGGTCGTGGTCGGCGGAGGACGGGGTGACGATCGAGGCCGTCGGATGGACTCGCAGCTGCTCGACGACCGCCCGCCCCAGGAAGCCGTTGCCGCCGGTGACGAGGACCCGCTGCTCGCTCCAGAAGGCATCGGTGGCGTCGTTCGGCTCGGCTGTCATGGTCAACGATCCTATCGGCTGCGTGTCGGCGCTCAGGTTCCCCCGACGC
>JGI24770J26754_10001663_pt1 | contig 15686 bp, 14 predicted proteins | sample LakOneMetagenome_FD_26754 | JGI IMG/M metagenome (IMG submission 26754) | reverse complement strand
ACGCTCGGCGTGCCGATTACCGACGATGCGCTCGCCGCCGTCGTCAACGCCGAAGGCATCGTCGATTTCACCGCGCCCGCAGCGACAACCGAGCTTGCCGCGCTCGCCGCGCAGGCGCGCATTGCGCATATCATCGGCACGACGGGGCTGTCCGCCGACGATCTGGCAAAGATTGGCGCCGCCGCGCGCCATGCGCCGATCGTCCGCTCGGGCAACATGAGCCTCGGCGTCAACGTTCTCGCCGTTCTCGTGCAGAAAGCGGCCGCTGCGCTCGGACCCGATTGGGACATCGAGATTCTCGAAATGCATCACCGCATGAAAGTCGATGCGCCCTCGGGCACGGCGCTGCTGCTCGGCGAGGCCGCTGCGCGCGGGCGCGACATCAATCTGGCCGAACATTCGGTGCGCTCGCGCGACGGTCATACCGGCGCGCGCAAGGCCGGCGACATCGGCTTTGCGACTTTGCGCGGCGGAACTGTCATCGGCGATCATTCCGTGATCCTGGCCGGCGCGGGCGAACGCATCACGCTGTCGCATCACGCTGAAGATCGCAGCCTGTTCGCTACCGGCGCCATCAAGGCGGCGCTCTGGGCGCGCGGCCGGAAGCCCGGCCAATATTCCATGCTCGACGTGCTCGGGCTCAACGATTGAGAGAATGTTTCTGCATCCGAACCAAAGCACGCACATGTGTCATCCCGGACGGCGGCGAAGCCGTCGATCCGGGAACCAGCACACTGCGTCGGCCGCTGGGTCCCGGCTCTGCGCTGCGCTTCGGCCGGGATGACACTTCGCACAATCGCCAACAATTGAACTCGATATGAGGAGCTAAAATGGACCGCCTGCTCGTCCTCGTCCGTCACGGCCAGAGCGACTGGAATCTCAAGAATCTCTTCACCGGCTGGAAGGACCCCGACCTCACGCCCAAAGGCGTGGAAGAGGCCAAGGCCGCTGGCCAGCGCCTGAAGGCGATGGGCCTGTCGTTCGACACGGCCTTCACCTCCGCGCTGACGCGCGCGCAGCACACGCTGAAGCTGGTTCTCGACGAACTCGGCCAGCCGGGTCTCGCCACGACGCGCGAACAGGCGCTGAACGAGCGCGACTATGGCGATCTCTCAGGGCTCAACAAGGACGAGGCGCGCAAGAAGTGGGGCGAGGACCAGGTGCATATCTGGCGGCGCTCCTACGACATTTCGCCGCCCGGCGGCGAAAGCCTGAAGGACACCGTGGCGCGCGTGCTGCCGTATTACTGCCAGCACATCCTGCCGGGCGTTCTGAACGGCAAGCGCACGATCGTCGCCGCGCACGGCAATTCGCTGCGCGCGCTGGTGATGGTGCTCGACGGCCTGACGCCGGAGACGATCCCGTCGATGGAGCTCGATACGGGCGTGCCGCTCGTCTATCGGCTGAAGGCGGATTCGACAGTCGAGTCGAAGAAGGTCCTGACCGCGTGATCGCGCTTGCGCCGGGGCTGCTTCTGCACCCCGCGCATTTTTCGCGCAGCGAGCAGGAGGCGCTGGTCGAGGCGATCCGCGATGTGGTGCGCGCCGCGCCGCTGTTCACGCCGACCATGCCGCGCACGGGTAAACCGTTTTCCGTGCGCATGACGAATTGCGGGCCGCTCGGCTGGGTGTCGGACCGCGACGGCGGCTATCGCTATCAGGCCGCCCATCCCGAGACGGCTGAGCCCTGGCCCGCGATACCGCCGGCGCTGATCGAGGCGTGGGACCAGCTCGGCGGCTTCGGCTCGCCGCCTGAAGCGTGTCTGGTAAATTTCTATGCGGCCGATGCGCGCATGGGGCTGCATGTCGACGCCGACGAGCAGGAGCCGCGCGCGCCGGTGCTGTCGATCTCGCTCGGCGCGACCTGCCTGTTCCGCTACGGCGGGCTCAAGCGCAACGATCCGACCAAGTCCGTAAAGCTCGCATCGGGCGATGTCGTGGTCATCGGCGGCGAGTCGCGCTTCTGCTATCACGGCGTCGACCGGCTTTATCCGGGCACATCGACGCTTGTTGCGAACGATGCGCGAATCAATCTGACACTCAGGCGCGTCACGCCGGCCTGAAAGCGTGCGGCCAAGCTTTCGATCAGCAAGGCCCCACCCTATCTTTGCCGTATGACCCGTTTCGACCTGAAGTCGGCGCTCACCGCGCGCAGTTCCTGGATATGGCCTCTCGTGGGCGCTTTCGCGCTCGCCTTCGTCGCGTCGGGCGATCGGGGCAATATCGGGGCCGCCGTCAGCGCCGTCGCGTTGATCGGCGCAGTCTTTGCCTCCGTGCATCATGCGGAGGTGATCGCCAGCAAGACCGGCGAACCCTATGGCCCGCTCATTCTCGCGATTGCTGTCACGATCATCGAGGTCGGGCTCATCGTTTCGATCATGCTCGGCTTCGATACGCCCAAGCCCACGCTGGCGCGCGATACTGTTTTTTCCGCCGTCATGATCGCCTGCAATGGCATTGTCGGCGCGTGCCTGCTCGCGGGCGGGGTGAAGCATCATTCGCAGGACTTCCGCATCGAGGGCGCAAACGCGACGCTTGCAGTGTTGGCGGCGCTGACCGTGCTGACGCTGATCGTGCCGACCGTCACCACCAGCGCCGAAGGCCCCGCCTTCTCGACATCGCAGACCGCGTTCGCCGCGATCATCTCGCTGTTCCTCTATCTCGCGTTCCTGTTCATCCAGACGGTCAGCCATCGCGAAAGCTTCATGCCGAGCGACAACGAGACGCCTGACGGACACGCGCATTTCCCCGATCCGACGTCGGGCGCGACAATATTCAGCGCCGCGCTGCTCGTGGCGTCGCTCACCTGCGTCGTGCTGCTGGCGAAATTTCTCACGCCCGCGCTCGAGGGCGGCATCGACAGGATGGGCGCACCACGCGGGTTGGTCGGCGTTGTCATCGCAGCCATTGTGCTGCTGCCCGAAGGCATTGCGGCGGTGCGGGCGGCGCGCGCGAACCGGTTGCAGACCAGTCTCAATCTGGCCTTGGGCTCCGCGCTTGCCAGTATCGCGCTGACGATTCCCGCCATCGGGGCCATTTCGATCTTCGCGCATTATCCGATCGAGCTGGGCCTGCCGATCAAGGATGTGGTGCTGCTGGCGCTGACGCTGCTCATCTGCGTCATCACGCTCGGGACGGGCCGCACGACCCTCTTACAAGGCGTCGTGCATCTCTCGATTTTCGCGGCGTTCGTGTTCTTCGTGATCGTGCCGTGATGCGAGCGGCCAATCGCCTGCGATTTCGTCGGGCGTGGCGCAAAGCCGCGCCCCGGCCATGAAGTCTGCAAGAGAAGACGACGCCGTGAATTTCGCGAAGGGAATGGCGACGATGAGGCCGGCGACGAAAGGCAGCGCATAGGCGATTGCAGCGGGCGCGCCAATCGCCAGAAGCCCGAGCAACACGACGCCGAACAGGGCGCCCGGCCAGAAGGGCGCGGCGGCGGCGCTCCAGGTCAATTCATGCGCGTCGCGGTTCTGCGCGCCCCAGGAGAGGTCCCGGCCGAAAGGCAGCCCGATGAGGAACAGCGAGGTTCGGAAGGCGGTCGCGGCCGACAGCAGATACGAGGCGACAAGTTCGCACGCCGCGCCGGACAGGAAGGCGAACATGCCGCCATAACGCGCCGTCTCGCGGCCGAGCAAAACGTCGGCATAGCCGGCGAGTTTCGGCGCGAGGCCGATGGCGAGATAGACGAAATAGAAAGCGACCGCCGAGACGACGGGAAATACGGAAGCCGGCTCGCCGTCGAACGGCTTCAGCGCCGCCAGCAGCAACAGCAGCTGCGAGGCCGGCAGGCCGATGAACATGGAGATCGCCCAGACCAGCTGGAAACGGCCGACCGGCAGGATTCCGGGGAGGCCGACGAGCCGCCAATACTGCATGTTGCCCTGGCACCAGCGCAGGTCGCGGTTGGAGAACTCGACCATTTCCGTCGGATTTTCCTCGAAGCTGCCGCTCTCCATCGGCAGCACGCGCACCTCGTAGCCGGCAGCGCGCATCAACGCGGCTTCGAGCTGGTCGTGCGAGAGAATGGGGCCGCCGGGCAGTGTGGGCAGGTCGCAATGGTCGAGGAAGGGCCGGATGCGCACCAGCGCATTATGGCCCCAGAACGGGCCGCAATCGGCCGTCCACCACGAGGCGCCCATCGTGTAGGAGCGCATGCCCGCGCGCATGCCGAACTGGAACAGGCGCGCGAAGGCCGAGCGCGACGGCGCGCCGACAACGAGCGATTGCAATATACCGATCTTCGGGAAGGCTTCGGCGATGCGGGCCAGCTGCCGGATGGCGTCGGCGCGCATGTAGCTGTCCGCGTCGAGCACGATCATGGCGTCGTAATCCTCGACGCAGCGCGCGCAGAACTCGCGGACATTGCCGGCCTTGAAGCCCGCATTGTCGGTGCGGCGACGATAATGCACGCGGTCCGCGACATCGGGCCGTGCGCGGCGCCAGCGCGCGATCTGCCGCGCCTCTTCCGTCGCCACGGCCTCGTTCGATGTGTCCGAGAGCAGATGATAGGCGAAGCGCGGCGCATCCGGCGTCGCCGAGAGCTCCGCCTCCATCCGCATGAAGCGGTCGACGGCACGGGCGGCGTCCTCGTTGCGCACCGTCATGATCAGGGCATAGCGACCGTTCAGCGCGGCTGGGACCTCGCCGGCGGCGACGAATGGCGCAGCGTCATCGAGGCCGTCGCGCGCAAATCGTATCAGCCAAAGTCCAAGAAGGGCGTTGACGACGCCAAGGACGGCCCAGGGCGACGCGACCAGGAAGCACAGGAAAAACGCGATATCGAGCGCGCTCCAGCCGCCAGCCGACAGGATGGAGGCCAGCCATCCGTTCAGGCCCGCATAGACCGACAGATTGAGCACGAGCACGATCCAACGGCGGCGCGCCGTCTGTGCGCGCCTTTGCAGGCCGGCGGGCGTCATGGTTGTTTCGGCTGCGCTCATGGGCGAATGTCTCACCGCTGCTTCTTGCCGCAATCGGCGGGGTTTCGGAAGCGCCAATACAGAGGATGTGAATTCAGGCGTGAGCGAGGTTCGGCCGACCAGAGACGACACCGGACTGACCGCGCGGGCGTTGTGGCATGTGTCGCCCGGCTGCGCTGAACTGCGCGTGAATGGCTTGAAGCCGCCGGGCGACGGCGAGGTCCTGGCGCGCACGCTGTTTTCAGCGATCAGCCGCGGCACCGAGCGGCTTGTCTCCAGCGGCCGTGTGCCCGAAAGCGAGAGATCCGCGATGCGCGGGCCGATGCAGAACGGGGATTTTCCGTTTCCCGTGAAATATGGCTATTGCGCCGTCGCAAAGGTGGAGGCCGGCCCGCGCGATCTCATCGGCCGCACGATCTTCGCGCTGCATCCGCATCAGGACGTTTTCGTCGCGCCCGTCTCGATGACGGCGCTCGTCCCGGACGCCGTCCCGGCGGAACGCGCGGTTCTTGCCGCCAATATGGAAACCGCGCTCAACGCGCTGTGGGATTCCGGCGCCGGCCCCGGCGACCGGATCGCGATTTTCGGCGGCGGCGCTGTCGGGCTTCTGATTGCATTCCTTGCCGCCGCGCTGCCGGGAGCCGACGTCACGCTGATCGATCCCGATGAATCACGCGCGCCCGTCGCGCAGGCGTTCGGCGCGGCATTCTCCACCGAAAGCGGCGCCGTGAAGGATGCCGATTGTGTGTTCCACGCCTCCGCGTCGGCAGCCGGCCTCGCGGCCGCCATCGCGGCCTGCGGGAACGAGGCGCGGCTTGTGGAGATGAGCTGGTACGGCGACCGCATGATCGAGACGCCGCTCGGCGGCGCGTTTCACGCACGACGCCTGCAGATCGTTTCCTCGCAGGTCGGGCAGGTCGCGCCGTCGCGCCGGCCGCGCTGGAGCCATGCACGCAGGCTCGCCAAGGCGCTGCAACTTCTCGCCGATCGGCGCCTCGATCTGCTGATCGGCGAACGCGTGGCCTTCCGCGATCTCGCGCAGCAAATGCCGCGCCTGCTCGCGCCCGGCGCCAGCGGCGTCGTTCCCCTCGTCGTCTACGATTGAAAGGAAATCCATGTACGCGGTTGAAGTGCGGTCCCACATCATGATCGCCCATTCGTTCAAGGGCGACCTGTTCGGCCCGGCACAACGCCTTCACGGCGCGACCTTCGTGATCGACGTGACCTTCATGCGGGCGGAGCTGACCGCCGACGGCGTGGTTGTCGATATCGGCCGTGCGCAGGCCGCGCTCGATGCGACACTCGCGCCGCTCGCCTATCGCAACCTCGACGATCTCCCGCAATTCAAGGGCAAGCAGACGACGACCGAGTTTCTCAGCCGCCACATTTTCCTGCAGATGGCGGAGGCCGCCAAATCCGGCGCGCTCGGGCCCGGCGGCGACGGCGTGGAGCGCATCCGCGTGACGCTGCACGAATCCCATGTCGCGCGCGGCTGGTACGAAGGCGCGGTGTGAGCCAGGCTTTGGACGCGCGCTTGCGGATCGACTTCGCCTATCCCGGCGACATCAACGCGCCAACGGGCGGCTACGGCTACGACCGGCGCGTGATGCGCGAATTGACTGCGCTCGGTTGCGCAGTCCGACCGATTGCGCTGCCGGCGTCGTTTCCCTATCCATCCGACGCGGATCTCGTCGCAACGCAGCGTTTGCTCGCGCGCGGAGAACGCGATGCCCTGGTCATCGACGGTCTCGCCTATTCCGTCCTGCCGGGCGATCTCGTCGCCACGCTGTCACCGAAGCCGGTCGCGCTGGTGCACCATCCGCTGTTCCTGGAAGCGGGCCTCGCGCCGGAAGAAGCCGCGCGGCTGAAGGCCCTCGAACAGATTGCGCTCGATGCGGCACGCGCCGTGATCACCACGAGCGCGATGACATCCGACATTGTCGCGCGGGAATTCGCCGTTGCGCGTTCCCGGCTCTTTCACGCGCCGCCCGGTGTGGACCCGGCGCAACGCGCGCAAGGTTCTCGCGGCGGGACCGTGCAGATGTTTTCCGTAGGTTCGCTCACGCCGCGCAAAGGCTATGCCGATCTCGTGCGGGCGCTTGGCGATGTTTCCGGCGACTGGCGCCTGGCTGTCGTGGGCTCACGCGACCTTGCTCCGGGCCATGCGCGCGAGATCGAGGCGTTGATCGCGGAGACGTCGCTTGGAGACCGCATTCGCCTCGCGGGCGCGATGAAGCCCCAAGAGATCGCTGCGGGCTACATGAATGCCGACCTGTTCGTGACGCCGTCGCATTTCGAGGGCTTCGGCATGGCGATCGCGGAGGCGGTCGCGCATGGCCTGCCCGTCATCGCCACGCGCGAAGTCGCTGCCGCCGGCGCCCTGCCGATTGCGGCCGGACTGACCTATTCCGCAGGCGATGCTAAGGGGCTCGCCGATTGTCTGACGCGGCTGATCGGCGACGCGGCTTTTCGCGCGCAACTTTCGGACGCAGCGTGGCGCGCGGCGCAGGCGCAGTTTCGCTGGAGCGATACGGCGCACGCGTTCCTCGCGGCCATTCGAGCGGGAGCATCGGCATGAGCGGTTTCGATCCGGCCTGGCTCGATCTGCGCGAGGCGCCGGACCATCGCGCGCGCAATGCGCAAGTGCTCGCAGCCTGCGCGGCGCATTTCGCATCGCGCGATCATGTACGCATTGTCGATCTCGGCTGCGGCCTCGGCTCCAACCTGCGCGCGCTCGCCCCGCATCTGCCGGCACAGCAGAGCTGGCGCCTGATCGATTATGATCCCGTTCTTCTCGCGGCGGCGCGCGAAAGGCTGACGCGCTGGGCGCAGACTTCTGAATCGCTGCACGATGACCAACTTCGTCTCGCGCGCGACGGGCGCCGAATCAAAATCGAATTCCTGCAAGCCGATCTGGCAGGCGGCGCGGGCCATCTCCTGCGCGGCGCCGATCTGGTCACGGCGGCGGCGCTGTTCGATCTCGTCTCGGAAAGCTGGCTGCAGGATTTCGTGGCGACACTCGCGGATGCGCAGATTCCTTTCTACACCGTGCTGACCTACGACGGCGTTGAGACGTGGTCGCCAGCCGATGCGCATGATCGCGACATGCTGGCGGCCTTTCATGCGCATCAGGCGCGCGACAAGGGTTTTGGTCCGGCGGCGGGTCCACGCGCGACCGCGCTGCTCGCCCGGATGCTGGCGGCGCGTGGCTATGCGGTCGAACAAGGCGCAAGTCCGTGGCGGCTCAGCGCATCCGACGCCAAGATGATCGAAGCGCTCGCGAATGGCGTCGCCGACGCCTGCGCGGAAACCGGACTTGTGAAGCCCGATGTGGTCGCCGGCTGGCGCGCCGCGCGGGTGAAGGCGCAGGTCGAGATCGGGCACCTCGACCTTTTTGCGAAGCCCGCCTGATCAGGGGTCCGGGAGCATACGCTCCATGACGCCGTCGTCGCGCACCTTGTGCACGAAGGCGGCGACGACATGGGCGACCACCGCCAGCGCGATGAGAATGCCGCAGGCCAGATGCACGGCAAAAATCTCCTCGGAAAATTGCTCGTCCTTGCCGATCAGGCGCGGCAGCGTGAACAGGCCGAAGAAGCTGACTTCTTCGCCATAGGCGTTGACGCCGAGCCATCCGATGACGGGCCCGACAACGAGCAAGGCATAAAGGCTGAAGTGGGTGACGCGCGCGGCGACGCGCTCGAACGGCGTCAAAGCGTCGGCCGGCGCGGGCATTCGCCCCAGCGCCAGCAGCACGAGCCGCAGGAGCATCAGAAACAGCACGAGAACGCCGACGGATTGATGGACCGAGGAGACTGTCTCCTGCATCGGCCCGTCATCCAGGCGCGAAACGAGGAAACCGCCGGGGATCATGCCGACGATACAGACGGCGACGATCCAGTGGATGGCCATGGACAGTCGGGAATAGCGTGGCAGGTCGGAGGCGTTGGCCATGATTCAGTCTCCGCATCCGCTGCGCAGATTGCAATCGAACAGAAAGTCGCTGCTCCCGAGCCTGTAGACCTCGGTCGCCGGACGAAGTGAGTCCGCAAGGCGCGCAAGGGGCTGGAGCTGAAGCCCCGATTGGCCCGAGCCGATGATCACGCAGCCGAAAATGAGATGCAAACGATCCACCACGCCCGCGTCGATGAAGGCGGAAATCGTGCGGGCGCCGCCTTCGATCAAGAGGCGCCGGAACCCGCGCGCGGCAAGCGCCGCGACGATCGCCGCGGGCGCAATCTGGCCGTCGCGCGCGGGCAGGACAATGGTTTCGACGCCCGCGGGCGCAATCCGTGGTTCCGCGCTGATGAGGACGCGCGGGGCGCCGTCGTCTTCCAGCCAACGGCCGGCGCTGTCGAGACGCCCCTTCGGGTCAATGACAATTCTGGCCGGGCTGCGCCCTGAGGCGCGGCGGACCGTCAGTTGTGGATCGTCGGCTGCGACCGTCCCTGCCCCCACCAACACCGCGTCCACCGCGGCGCGGAGGCGGTGGAGATGATCCAGACCCTCTTCGCAATTGATGTAGCGAGATTCGCCGCTGAGCGTCGCGATGCGACCGTCGAGCGACTGGCCGAGCTGGGCGACGACAAGAGGCCGCGCCGGATCGGCAGCGGCAATGCGCGCGAGGGCTTCGGCCGCGGGCGTCGCGGCGGCTGCCTCAGTCAATCGCGCCTCGCCGGGGCGGCAGGCAAATCAGTCGTGCGCATCCGCTGATGATGTCGGATTCGGGCGGCAAAAGCGAGCCCGCGCGTGGCTGCGCCTCAGTAAGTTTCCACGTGGTAGCGGCCTTCGGCGCGCATGGCGTCGCGGATGTCGTGCCACTTCAGCTCCACGCTGCGGCAGATGTCGTCCAGCGCGGAATCAACGCCCTGCTCCATGCCCTTGAGGCCGCAGACGTAAATATGCGTGCCTCCCGAACGAAGGAGGCCAGCCAGCATGGCGCTCTCCTGACGCATCAGGTCCTGCACATAGACCTTCTTTTCGCCCGGCACGCGGGAATAAGCGAAATATTTGCCAAGCAGGGCGTCCGGCACCTTCTGCAAAGGACCAAAATAGGGCAGGTCCTGCGGGCGNCGAGCGCCGAAAAACAGNAGCATGCGGCCNGCAGCATTGGCCATGGTGCGCCGGCGCCATTCTGTGAAGCCGCGGAAGGGCGCTGAGCCCGTGCCGGTGCAGATCATGACGATATTGGCCGCCGGATCATTCGGCATCAGGAAGGTCGCGCCGAACGGGCCGGTGACCTCGATCTTGTCTCCCTTTTTCAGATCGCAAACGTAGTTCGAGCAGACGCCGTTCGGTTCGCGCTTCACGGTCAGCGAAATGTTGTTGTGGTTGGGCCGCTCGCCGTGGCGCGGGCTTGCGATTGAATAGAGGCGGATGCGATGCGGCTTGCCGTCCGCATCTACGCCCGGCGCGACGAGACCGATCGACTGACCTTCGAGTACGGGGAAGGTCGAATCGCCGAAGTCGAGAATGACGTGATGGACATCGACATCGGAATCTTCATGCGTGAGGCGGTAGTTGCCGGTCACGGTGGCGATGGCCGGCTTGTCGCGGTTGAACAGATTGACGGAAGGCTTGGAGGCAGACGCCGGCGCGACGGACTTGCCGCCGGCGCCCAGATGCGCGCCATCGATCAGTGCCTGTACGTCAGCGTCAATCGCTTCTGATCGGCCGGCGACGACGATCTGTTCCTGTATGGGCAATTCCATCCAGGAATATTGCTCGTCGACCGAATAGGCGGAGGTTACGATACGCCAATTGTCGATCGAGCCGGTCGGGCAGGGCATGATGCAATCCATGCACAGATTGCACTTGGCGACATCAACCACGTAGTTGTTCGAATCGTGCGTGATCGCGTCGACCGGGCAGATCTCCTCGCAGGTGTTGCAGCGGATGCAGATTTCCGGATCGATGAGATGTTGCTTGATCGGCGCGTTCATGGGCTTATCCAGATGACAGACGTGACATTCCCGACAGGCCATGGGCCCATCGGGAAGTCAGACCAGTTGCGCGACACATTCTGGATCCCCGATCGCTTGGCGCGCAAGCGTCGGGGATGAAATGGTCGAGCCTCAGGCGGCGATGCGAACGTATTCGAAATCGCCCGGCTTGTTGTCGATGCCGACCTTCGGCGCCGCGATCCAGCCCGCGTATTCACCTGCGCCGAAATGGCCGGTCATCAGCGAGTTCAGATAGTCGCCGTCCGAGGACGAGGGCAGATATTCGTCGTGCATCTTCGCCCAGTCGCCATCGCCGAGGATCAGGCCCTTGGGGGTGACGTTGACGTTGCGGAACTCGCCGATCTTGCGGTTGAAGGCGACATGCGGCAGCTCGAGCCGGAAGTTCACGCCTTCCTTGGCGATGATGCGGTTCCAGCGCTCGACGCCCTTGGCGCAATCTTCCGAATAATCGTCGCGCAGGCGCATGTTGAGCGCCGTCAGCGCGGGCTCGTCCACCTTCGTGATCTGCCCGTCGACCAGCTTCAGCACCGGATAGACGGCGTTGGTGAGCTGATGATCGTCGTCGATCTTCGTCTCGCCGAAGCGACCCTTCAGACCCGCATTGTAGAAGTTCGCGGAGTTGGTCGAGATTTCCGCGCCGAACAGGTCGAGCGTCAGCGAGTAGTGCAGGTTGAGCTTCTTCTGGATCGTCGGCAGGTCGATCACGCCGAGCGCGCGGATCTTGGCGATGTCGTTGGGATCCTCGATGCCGGCCTTCTTCATCGCCTCGCAGGTGCGCTGGATGGTGCGGCCGACGCCGGTCTCGCCGACGAACATGTGATGCGCTTCTTCGGTCAGCATGAAGCGGCAGGTGCGCGACAGCGGATCGAAGCCCGACTGCGCGAGCGACTCGAGCTGCATCTTGCCGTCGCGGTCGGTGAAGAAGGTGAACATGAAGAAGGACAGCCAGTCCGGCGTCGCCTCGTTGAAGGCGCCGAGCATGCGCGGGCTGTCGGCGTCGCCGGAGCGGCGGCGCAGCAATTCATCGGCTTCCTCGCGGCCATCGCGGCCAAAATACTTGTGCAGCAGATAGACCATCGCCCAAAGATGACGGCCCTCTTCCACATTCACCTGGAAGAGGTTGCGCAGGTCGTAGAGCGACGGCGCGGTCTTGCCGAGATGGCGCTGCTGTTCGACCGAGGCCGGCTCGGTGTCGCCCTGGATGACGACGAGGCGGCGCAGCATCGCGCGATATTCGCCCGGAATTTCCTGAAATGCGGGCTCGCCCTTGTGCTTGCCGAAATTGACCTTGCGGCCTTCTTCCTTCGGCGCGAGCAGCACGCCCCAGCGATATTCCGGCATTTTCACGTAGTCGAATTTGGCCCAGCCCTGCGGGTCGACCGAGACGGCGGTGCGCAGATAGACGAGCGCTTCCTGGAAGCCTTCCGGCCCCATGTCCTTCCACCAGTCGATGTAGCCGGGATGCCAGCCTTCGAGCGCGCGCAGCACGGTGCGGTCTTCGGTAAGGCCAACGTTGTTGGGAATGCGCGTGGAATAGTCGACGTTGATCGTATCGCTCATCGTTCTCTCCTTGGTCGCTTCTTAGTCTTGATGCCGTGTCAGACGCGGCGCATGTCGTAGACCGGGCGCTCGCCCGTACCGAATTTCGACAGCGCGCCTTCCGGGCCGACCGCGTTCGGGCGCTGGAAGATCCAGTTCTGCCACGCCGTGAGGCGCGAGAAGATTTTCGATTCCATCGTCTCGGGGCCGGCGAAGCGCAGATTGGCTTCGAGGCCCGTGAGCGCGTCCGGCGAGAAGCTCTTGCGCTCTTCCATGAAGACGCGCATCTCGTCGGCCCAGTCGATATCGTCGAGACCGAAGGTCACCAATCCGGCCGCCTCGGCCTCATCCGCCTCGAATTCGCGGCCGATCTCGGCTTCGAATTCGTCGACCTTGTTCGGTTCGGCAAGGAAGCGCGCGTGCATGCGCGTCAGGCCATGCGACATGGGATAGGCGCCGAAGTTCAGCTTGGTCAGTTCGATCTTGGCGACCGGCCTGTTGTCGCCCTGCAGCTTGCCGATCAGCATGTAGGCGCGGTCGGAGGCGAGCGCGAGTTCGGCGAGCGTGCCGACGAAGCAGGAGCCCGGCTCGATTACCGAGACTAGCGTGCGCGAGGTGACATCGATGCGCTTGAGAACGCGCTTCCAGTAGTGACGCACTTCATGCGCGAACCAGTCGGCCTTGTTGGCTTCCAGAAATTCGTCATAGGCGCGCACGGTGGCCGGAGCGCCTTCGGTCTTGAACAGGAAGGTGCCGAGCTCATAGGCGTTGTTGCGCAGATGCAGGATGGCGTCGTCGAGCTCGCGCGCGACTTTCAGCGGCCAGAAATCGGCGCCCTGCTTGATTGCGTCCGCGGCCGAGGCCGGCGGGGCGGCTTCCGGCGCACGCACGATGATGGTGGCCAGACGCTGGCTCTCGTCGATGTCGACCTTCACATGGGAATAGTCGACGCCGCCATCGCGGAACTTGCGGTCGATGGCGCTGAGCTTCACGCCCTGCGCCGGGCCCTTGCGCGACGACTTCGCCGCAAAATTGCTCGCCGTCGCCTTGATACGCTCGTCGAGTTTCGACGGCGGCACCACTTCGTCCACCAGGCGCCATTGCACGGCGCGGCGGCCCTTGATGCCTTCCTCGATCGTGCAGAAGACGTCAGCATGGTCGCGGCGGACCATGCGCTTGTCGACGACGCGGGTGAGGCCGCCCGTGCCCGGCAGAACCGCGAGCAGCGGGACTTCCGGCAGCGAAACCGCCGTCGAGCCATCGTCGATCATCATGATGTGGTCGGTGGCGAGCGCCAGCTCGTAGCCGCCGCCGGCCGCCGTGCCGTTGACGACGGTGACGAACTTCTGGCCGGAATGTTCCGACGCGTCTTCCATCGAATTGCGCGTCTCGTTGGTGAACTTGCAGAAGTTGACCTTGTGCGGATGTTCCGAGCCCGCCAGCATGCGGATGTTCGCGCCAGCGCAGAAGACGCGGTCCTTGGCGGAGCGCAGCAGAACGACCTTCACGTTCGGATGCTCGAATCGCAGACGGGCAAGCGCATCGGCCAGTTCGATATCGACGCCGAGATCGTAGGAATTGAGCTTCAGCTCATAGCCCTCGAAGAGGCCGCCCTTCTCGTCCACGTCCATCGCCAGCGTCGCGACATCGCCGTCGGCCGTCAGCTTCCAGTGCTTGTAGCGCGACGGGTCGGTCTGGAAATCGATGAATTCCTTGCCATTGGCGAGCTTGCGTTGGGCGTCGGCCATAATCTCTCCCCTGCAACATTATTCATTGTGTGGATGCACAATAGTGCATTATTTTGCATTGTCCAGCACTAACTGGCGCTATTTTTCACAATTCCGCTGGATCGCAGGAAAGTCGTCATGGCCGCCAATGTGGCGTCGGGGGCTTCGCGATAGGGCGAGTGGCCGATATCGGGAATGATGGTCGTTTCGACGGGGCCGGCGGCGCCGCGCGCTATGGCGTGGACCTGCTCCATCGTGCCGTACTGGTCGGCCTCGCCCTGAATGACCTGAAGGGGGATGCGGATCGGGGCCAGGAATTCCTCCAGATTCCATTGGCGGAAGCCGGGGTCGAGCCAGGCGCCGTTCCAGCCGTAGAAGGCGCAGTCGACATTCTCGTGCCAGCGCGCGAGCTTTCGCTTGAGGTCGCCCTGCTCGTAGGCGCGCTGCGCCTCGATGATCGAGGCCAACCCTACTTCTTCCGTGAAGACATGGGGCGCCATCAGCGCGACTGCTTGCACGCGAGAGTCCGCGACATCGCCGGCATGAATGAGCGCGATCGAGGCGCCGTCGGAATGGCCGACCAGCGCGCCCTCCCGGAAACCGATGGCGTCGAGAACTTTCGGCAAGGTCTCGCGCGCCTCGTCGTGCATGTAGGAGAGCGGGCGCGGCAGCGGGATGGACGAGGACTTGCCATAGCCGGCGCGCGAGTAAGCAAAGATTCCGCACCCCGTCCGCTCGGCCAGTTTCGCGGGAAAGTCGCCCCACAGGCCGACGCAGCCGAGGCCCTCGTGCAGCAGGACGAGGGTGGGGGCTTCAGCAGGCGGAGGGCCCCACCAGGCTCCTTCGAGATGCTGCCCGGAGATTTCAAGATTGTGGGGGCGGGGGGTCATCGACGAAAGCGAACCGTCATTGCGAGGAGCGTAGCGACGAAGCAATCCATCCCGTTTCAACGTCAACTGGATGGATTGCTTCGCCTTCGGCTCGCAATGACGGAACGGGAAGCATCACGCCTCGTCCCGCAGCTTAAACCGCTGAATCTTGCCGGTCGCCGTCTTCGGAAGGCTTTCGCGCACCTCGATCCAGCGCGGGTATTTCCACATGCCGACCGTCGATTTCACATGGTCCTTCAACGAAGCCCCGAGATCGTCGGCGCTCGCGCCGGGCTTCAGGACGATAAAGGCTTTTGGCTTCAGCAGCCCTTCCTCGTCGGCATGCGGCACGACGGCGGCTTCCAGAATCGCGGGGTGGCTCGCCAGCGCGCCCTCGACCTCGAAGGGCGAGACCCAGATGCCCGACACCTTGAACATGTCGTCGGCGCGGCCGCAGTAGGTGTAGCGGCCGTTCGCATCGCGCGTGTACTTGTCGCCGGTGCGGGTCCATTCGCCCTGGAAGGTGGCGCGGCTTTTTTCGCGCTGGTTCCAATATCCTTCGGCCGAGGTCGGGCCGCGAACGTAGAGTTCGCCGACATCGCCGTCCGCGACTTCGACGCCGTTTTCGTCGGCCAGCCGGGCGTCATAGCCGGGAACCGGCTTGCCC
>JGI24770J26754_10001658_pt1 | contig 15695 bp, 17 predicted proteins | sample LakOneMetagenome_FD_26754 | JGI IMG/M metagenome (IMG submission 26754) | reverse complement strand
GCCGTCGCCCCCGTGCACACCAGCGTGCTGGGCGCCGCCCCTGCGCGCGCAATGCCTCCACAACCAGTGCAGCAGCGCACGATTGCGCAGACGCAGCCACCGGCCGCCGCTGTCGGCTTTGCCGTGCGTGAGCGCGCACTCGCTGCAAATCCCGGCAAGCCGGTTGATGCGGCCGCGCTCGCAACCATGAAGCCGGCCAATCCTCCGATCGGCAATGCGCCCGGCGCATCAGGCGCCCCCGGCGCTGTCGCTCCTGCGCCGAGAGTCCAGATCGTGCCGGCAGCGCCTGCGGCAGCTGCGGCCCCGGTCGCACCGCCACCACGCGCGCCGTCCGACCGCCGCGGCAGAGGCGATCAGCCACAGCAGCCCGGCGTCGTGCCGCCGTCGGCGCAGCCACAGCCTGTGCCAGCCCCCGTGCAACCGGGTGTAAGACCACCATCAACTGCGCCGCAGGACATGCCAAGACCCGGCAGCAAGCCATCGGACCCACCGGGTCGACCCGTTGTCGCCACACCGCCTGCACAAGTTGCGCCACCGGCAGCGCCAGCACCAGCACCAGCGATGCCGCCGGGTCGCAGCGACAGGCCGCGCGAGCAGCGTGAAGCCCCGGTTGTGGCTCCGGCTGTAGTTGCACCGCCCGTCGTTGCGACGCCGCCCGCACCGGTACGCGCCGCGCCGCCAGCTCGGCCACCACAACAGCAACCTGCGCCACCTTCCCTGGTGCCGCCTGAGACCGTCCCCGTCGCGCCACCAGCACAACGGATTCGTCCGCAACCACCGGAAGTGGCGCAGCCGAAGGCACCAGTCAATCTGCCGCAGCCACCTGCTCCCGCAGCACGCCCGNCGGAACCTGTGAAGCCGGGCAACCCGCCGCCTGATTCCGGCAACGGTAACGGCAACANGAAGCCGGCAGTTGTCGAAGACAAGAAGGACGACAAGCGCAACGANAAGAGGGATGAGAAGTCCGACAAGGACGAAGAGGACAAGAAGCGCAAATAGCCAGGCTTGCTTCGCCTGAGGGCGGGGCGAGTGTCGCAACGCGCGGGGAGCACACATGGGCTTGCGGTAGTCAGAACATTGGCCACCGACAAGCCGTTTTGCTTTCAACGACTCAGCGCTGCAACGACCGCTGCATGCGGGCTACAAGTCGTTTTGTCAACTAATCGACTTTACGCGTAAATTGACCTGCAGCCCTTATCGAATGGTGCTTTCAGATCGGAGTTGTTGACCTCAGTTCAGCTGCGGGGACGCCCGTTTCAGCGCGCAGTCTTCGCCCAAGCATCGTAACGTGCCTTCGTTTCCTCGTTCGGCGGATAGAGGCCGGGCAATGCAACGCCCGCATCCACCTGCGTCATGATCCAGCCTTCGAAGCGTTCCTGTTCGACCGCAACCGCGATGACGTCGTCGAGAATTGCGGCCGGTATCAAGACCGCACCGTCGGTGTCGACGACCACGATATCGTTGGGGAAGACCGCAACACCGCCGCAGCCGATTGGCTCCTGCCAGCCCACGAAGGTCATGCCGTTGACCGAGGCCGGCGCAGCCGTACCCTGACACCACACCGGCAGGTTGGTGCCCAGCACGCCGTCGAGATCACGCACCACGCCGTCGGTGACCAGCGCGGCGACACCGCGCTTCTGCATGCGCGCGCAGAGGATGTCGCCAAAGATGCCGGCATCGGTAGTGCTCATTGAATCAACCACTGCGATGCAGCCTTCGGGCATCGCCTCAATGGCCGCGCGTGTGGAAATCGGTGAACCCCATGACGCTGGCGTCGCGAGGTCCTCGCGCGCAGGCACGAAGCGCAGCGTAAACGCCCGCCCGACCAGACGCGGCTGCCCCGGTTTCAACGGCTTCGAGCCACGCATCCAGACGTTGCGCAAGCCCTTCTTGAGCAACACCGTCGTCAGTGTCGCCGTGGTCACACCGGAAAGCGTTCGCACAATGGCCGGATCAAGCGGCAGCGGATCAACACCCATAAATCAGTCCTTTTGGTCGGGCACAGCGTGCCGGCATGCATTCGTGCATTTTCGTGCGAATGGCCGTCGCGGCGGCAGAGTGGCAGCGACCGCAGCTGCGGCCGCAACACTGCGGGCCTGCTACAGCGAACTGATCTGCACCTTGCGCCACTTGATCACACCACCCGGTGCGTCTTTCGGACCGTTGCCGAATTGCAGGGCGATCGGACCGCTGGCGAACTTGCTGTCCTGCACATCGACCGTCTGCACGCCGTTCAATTCGACGATCAGACGATTCCCCTTGGCCGTGATCACGAAGGTATTCCATTTGCCGCCCGCCTTGGGCATGGGCACGACTTTGGCGACATCAACAATCGCGCCGGTGCCATAAGTCGGATCGGGGCGCTGGTCATAAATATTGACCTCGTATGAGTTCGCGGCTGTGACTTCCTTGCGGTTCGACAGGCGCAGGAATACGCCACTATTGGTCGTGTGATCGGCCCAGAATTCGGCCTTGACCTGAAAGTCCGTGTAGGCGTTCTTCGAGACCAGATAGCTGGCCACGCTCGCCTTGTCGGCGACGATGGCACCATCCTCGGCGCGCCAGTTGGCGTCACCAACGCGATCAAAGTTTTCCAGGCCCGCGGTACCGTCCACCAGTGTGGTCCATGCAGTTTGACCGGGCATGTGCGAACAGCCGAGCAACGTAGCGACCAGCGCAAACAACGCGATCCTGATCACAGCGAAATGTTTCATTGCGTCTCCTCCTTATTGTCGGCAACAGGGATTGCCGTTCGCGATTGTGCATCACTTGGCGCCGCACATCATCGTCCGGCGCCATTTCACGGCATACGGAATCGGCGCGTCAGAAGTGGCAGGTCATCTCCTTGTTGACCCGCGCATTGACCCACGGCATGTCGATCGTTTGCAGGAACTGATGCCAGCTCTTGGGGCCATAAAACTGGAAGCGGCCACCTGCCCCCGACACCACGACAACCGTACCCCGCAGCTTGACGGCGCGCACGCAGGACTGGATGTCGGTGTACCAGCGGGCTTGCGTCTTGAGGTCTGCGCCAAAAAAACGCGGATGAATCTTGACCACCACCATATCGGTATCGCGATGACGAGTGTGGGCAACGGCGTAGCGATTGACGGTTTCCGCGACGGCAAGCGTTGTGCACATCAGGCACATGAACATGACGACAAAAGATCTCACAAGCAGGCCCCTCGATCAGATTATTCTTGCCTGAAATTTATCCCATCGTCGGCACGCAGTGCAACGTCGATTTCGAATACTCGCAATCCGTGCTGTATCGCTTGCAGCGCTATACATGGCCAGGGTCGCTATTCACTTTCGGTTAAGCGCCAGCCGTCGGCGCAATGCTAAAACTGCTACTCATGTCCACAGCAGCCGAGTCCCGTCCGCGCTACGCCTCCTCCGGTCCGGTTGACCGCAAGCTGGCGCACAGCGCTTTCTGGATCATGACGCGACGCGTGACGATGGTCGCGGCCGGTGTCGACGCGGCGTTTCTGGTGCTCTTTCTGGCGCTCGATTCGCCAGTTCTGGCCTGGCTCAACGTGGCGAGCATCGCCATGTATGCCGCGGCGTACTGGCTGTTGACAAAGCGCATTAACGTCCCGGCCCTGCTGCTGATCTGGATCGAAGTGCTGGGCCACGCGGCGATCGGCTCGCTGCTGGTTGGCTGGAACAGCGGCTTTCACTATTACCTGTTGATGTTCATTCCGGCCATTGTCGTGGGATCGCGCGTTCGGCAGATGGTGCTGATGCTGGTGTTGTTGCTTACCGTGTATCTCGGACTGCATTCGGCGACGCTCGCGTACGGCACACTGGCGCCCCTGAGCAGCGCCGGCCTGAGCATCGTGCACACATTCAACGTGACCATCGTGTTTTCAATGGCCTCATACACGGCGCGCTTCTACTACAACACCGTGCGCCGCGCTGAACGAAAGCTCGTTGAACTGGCAGCTACAGATCCGTTGACCGGCCTTTCCAACCGGCGCAATCTGCTGATGCTGGCGCAGCACGAAGTTGCGCGCTCGCGGCGTTCCGGCGAACCCATTGCACTGATCATTGTGGACATTGATAACTTCAAGCAGATCAACGACCAGCACGGACATGAAGCCGGCGATCAGGTGATCGCCCACGTTGCGGCACAGCTCTCGCAATATTGCCGGGAACAGGATGTTGCTGCACGTTGGGGTGGCGAAGAGTTCCTGATCCTGCTGCCGGCAACCGACGCCGATGAAGCCATGATCGTCGCCGAGCGCATNCGCCAATCAGCGGCCTCATTCGCGGTGGAGCCAGGAAGCGGGCGAAGCGGCTATACGTTGTCGCTCGGCGTGACCACACTCTCGGCGGACGAGCCGTTGAACGANGCCATTGCGCGCGCGGATCGTGCGCTCTATNAGAGCAAAACTCAGGGCCGCGATCGCGTCACGCTAGGCGAAGAGTAGCAAGTCTCCTTCTGCCAATATGGGGTGGCCCACAACGCCTTGAAGTTTGATCCGTTTTTTTGAGTGTCGCGCTATTGCTTGCAAGCGATCCAGCAAGGAGACAGGGAGCGAATCATGGACAGGCTGATGCAAGCAAGCGTGTATTCCGTCGCCGCAAACCGGGTACGCAAATACGTCCAGTCAAAAATGGACATCGGCGCCTCCAACCAGTTGTCGAATGTGCATCATTTCGGCGTCGTTCAGGCCTGTGTTGCCGAGTCTCGGCGGCAGATTGTCAAGGACCTGAAGAGCCAGGCCAGTTCGCTGACCGACAACTACAGTCGCATGAAGGCCGAAGTTGATACGTTCGCAAGCTGGGCCCGGCAGTTCGGCTGCGGAAATTGCGCCGAACAAAGCGCCATGGCGTTTGTGCAACTGCGCGACGTTGACAAGGTCGGCCCACTCGACTGGATGCAGATCGACGGATTCGCGCACGCCTTCGTGGTGCTCGGGCGCATTGCCGTCACCAATCCGGAAAACTCGGCCACGTGGAACAGCGAGGCCTTTGTCTGCGACCCGTGGGACGACTATGCAGGGTCAGCAGCCACCTGCTCGCGGCTGCGTGGACGGAAGATCGGACTGTTGTACCGCATCGCCTGACGTCGGCGCAAACGCCAAATCTGCGCTCTTTCCGATTACGATTGAGACCTCGCGCGAACATATCCGGGAGATCACGTGGCAGAACCCAAGACCAAGGCGACAACGGTGTCGTTTGACGAATTTCTCGCAAATTCAGTTGACCCGACGCGACACGAAGATTGCCGGACAGTTGCCGCGATGATGCAGCGGGCGACGGGTGAGCCTCCGGTCATGTGGGGCGCCATCGTAGGCTTCGGGCGTTACAAGTACAGCTACGCGAACGGGCGCGAGGCGGATTGGCCGGCCGTCGGATTTTCGCCGCGGAAGACCGACCTCACGCTCTACATCATGCCGGGCTTTGATCGCTATGAAGCCCTGCTCGCCAAACTCGGCAAGCACAAGACCGGCAAGGCTTGTCTTTACATCAAGCGTCTCGCCGACATAGATGTCATAGCGCTGCAGGCGATCATCGATGCCAGTGTGAAGGCGATGGCGCCGAAGCGGGTGCATCCGTAACGGCGCCAGCCCCGGGCGCAGCAGCAGCAACGAAAAAGCGCCCCGAGGGGCGCTTTAGGTTGGGTGCTCACTTGAGCATCGTCGCGCTCTGCGCGCGGATTAAACAGTCAACAGAGCTGAAAAATGTTTTCGTTCCGGATACTGGCCTCCTATCGATTGATCGGCGACAGACATACCTTAGCACTCATCGCGGCTCTGATCAACTCATGCGCACGTCACCCGCAAGCGATGCCGCCAGAGCGCTCCAACTTGTTGAATTTGTGTTTGTTTTTTTATGGTGCTTCTGGGAGCCTCTGTTCGGTTCGCGTTGCGATCGCGCAATGATCTGCATTTGTTGCCGGGGTATGATCAAAACAACTTTGCACCGTATCGACGCTTATGCCGCGCGCTCCTGTTACGCCGCACAAAAAGCCGCTTCAGGCCCTGTCCCACACGCCGTTTGAAGATATCCAGGGCCTGCTGACCGGCTGCCTGTTTGTCGCGCTTTCGCTGGTAATGTTCCGCGAGAGCCGTCTGATGCCCGGCGGCACGGCGGGCCTGTCGTTTATCGTGCATTACCTGAGCACGTGGCCGCTTGGCCTGACCATGTTCGTGATCAATCTGCCCTTCTATATTTTCGCGTTTCGAGCGCTGGGCAGTAGTTTCACGATCAAGACTTTTTGTGCGGTTGCAACGCTCTCGCTCTACACGGAGCTGCTGCCGATGCTGATCTCGTTCGACAAATTGAACCCGGTGTTCGCNGCGATCATGGGCGGGCTCCTCGCGGGTACCGGCATCCTGATCCTGATCCGCCACGGCNCGAGTCTGGGCGGGCTCGGTGTGCTCGCGATCTATCTTCAGAAGCGCAAGGGCTGGCGTGCCGGCACGGTGCAGATGCTTTGTGACATCGCGATTCTTGCGCTCGCACTTTGCGTCCTGTCGCCTGAAAAAGTGGCGCTATCCATCCTCGCCGCTGCGGCGCTGAATCTGGTCATTGCGATCAACCACCGGCCCGACCGCTACTTCGGCATGTAATACGCTTGATGAAGCAATGTCTTGATTGAGAAAGTGTCACCATGACGAATGCAGGGACAGCGGCGCAGGCAAGGCGCCTGAATGTGGGATGCGGTCGTAACATACGGGCGGACTGGATCAATCTGGATTCCTATCCATTGACCGGTGTGGACATCGTCGCCGACCTTGAAACCTGCGCAACGCAGGCGCTTCCGCTGGCGGATGATTCGGTCGATGAACTCCTGCTCTCGCATGTGATGGAGCACATCAGAAACGTGCTGCCGATGATGCAGGAATTGCATCGTGTTGCCAGCGCAAACGCGATCATGAAGGTGCACGTGCCGTACGGATCAAGCGACGATGCGTTTGAAGATCCGACGCACGTGCGACAGATCTTCACGGGTTCATTCGGCTATTTTTCACAGCCCTACTACTGGCGCGCCGACTATGGCTATCGCGGCGACTGGCTGACCGAAGACATCGAGCTCGTGGTGCACCAGGGCTATGCGCATCTGTCGCCGGCAGACGTGATGACTCATGTGCGGCACAGTCGCAATGTGGTGATCGAGATGGTGGCAACGCTGCGCGCACTGAAGCCCATTCGCGAGCCACGGCGCGAGCTGCAGAACGTGCCGCCGGTGCGACTGCGATTTGCCTAGGGCGTGGCGCACCTGGCGATCGCCGGACGTCAGCGCGAGGGTCATACAACTTTTCTCTACAGCCGCCACTGCATGGGGGTTCGCACCGCCTTTAGCCTTCAGTCGACTTACGCCAATAATTGGCGCTATCCCTTAAGCGAAAAGGCATTCCGGCAAAAGTTGCCTGGTACAACATTGGGTCAATCGCGCGCCGCAGCCTCATTGGCGCGGCGAATATCGCGCAGCATGAACAGATAAAGTCCCTCGACCTTTTCCCGCGCCCAGGGCGTCTTTCTCAGGAATTTGAGGCTGGACCCGATGCTGGGGTCATGCGTGAAGCAACGCACCGGGATCCGCTCGGCGAGCTCGTCCCAGCCGAAATGCGCGACCAGCGCCGAGAGGATGGCCTCCAGCGTCAGTCCATGCAGGGGATCGCGGCGCTGATTCGTCGGCGTCGTGGGGGCTGCGGCGGGATCTTCCATGCCGCAATTCTGGCATCCCCATCGTTTGCCCGGCGGGCAGGAGCGCCTTCGATGTGGCCGCCTACCTCGCGACGGTCAAAAACGAATCCGGCGGCAGTTCCAGAAAGGTGGCCGGCTCGCTGTCGGTTCCGCGAATGATGCTCTGCCCTTCGGCGTCGCTGCTGAGATATTGCGCTGTGCGCGGATAGGTCCGGTCGCCGCTCATCGTAAAGGTCGTGCTGGCAATAAACGCGGTGTAACCCGCCACCTCAATGCCATTGCCCCAAGCTGCCCGAACCGCATTGAGGAAGGCAAGATTGCGCCCGAGGACACACACCAGAAAGGTAAACCGCCGCACCCGGGCGGCTACCAGCGCGCTGCCAATGCTCCGGAAGTCGGTGTTAATGGCCTGATCCGCAGTGCTGAGCGTAATGCGCCCGGAGGGGCCGCTCGGGTCGCCGTAGTGGCCCGTCGCATCGGCGTGAAGGATGTCCTGAGTCACCGTGAAGTCGCCAGCCGGACCGAGCTGCGCGTTGGCACCCACCGATGCTGCATTGCCATGACCGATCGAATAGAGCACTTCGCCGCCGGCACCGGCCTGACGCGCCGCGCGGATGACGCCGGCAACGATGGCGGCGCGGTTGGCGGACCTGATGACCTCAACGCCACGCGCTTCGCGAACCGGCGGCATGCCGGCCCCGCGTGTCCATGCGGGAATGCGTCGAAACTGGTCGGCCCAACGGCTCATTTCTTCGCCGTGGGTCACGATGACTCTGCTCATGTAACGTCTCTCGGGTTCGTACGCAGGTGCGTACTGGATGGACGTTACCCGCGGCCTTTGAGCGTCATCTCCCGATGTTTGCAGCGCAGACAGCACGCGCTAGGGAACGCGGATCAAGCGCGCGAGACGGATGCAGTACAAGGCGCGTGCGCACAGGAACCGGAATGTACGCCCCGGTACATGAGGATTCCGAGCACCACGCAACGCAGTAATGCGCCGTCGCTGCCGCTTGATCAGCGCTTCCCTATATCTTTCTCAGCGTCGAGCCATCCCGCACCCGCCGCGTAATGGTCGGATCGCCGGTGTAGCGCACGCTGCTGCCGTCCTGCACATCAACGTCGAGCGTCTGCACCTGACCAAGCCTGAGCGAGCTTCCGTCCGCAGCACGCACTTTGGCCGAGGCGCCGCGAAGCTTTTCCGCGTCGACACTCGCAGCATCGGCAAGCGCGTAGTTCTGCTGCTGGGCGACGCCAGCGATATCAACGCGCGCGCCGTCGGCGACCTTGATGTCGAACGANTTCACATCGACCGTGCGCACGCTGGCGTGGGCACCGTCTGCTACCGAGAGCATCAACCGTTCTCCGGCCGCGCTGTCGATATCCAGGCGCGCGCCGTCGGCGACGCTATAGCGCTGAACGGTTGCACCGCGCACGTTGCCGACCGTCGCGCGACTGCCGTCGCTGACCGTCAACGCAAGCTCACCAACGTTGACCTCACCCAGACGCAGCCTGCTGCCATCGTTCACCTTGACCTGAAAAGTGCTGCTCTTTACGGTGTCCAGCTCGACATCGGCGGCATCGTTCAGGTTCAGTCCATTGAGCTGCGTGTAGTCGATCGCGAGCAATATCTCGCCGCGAGCCCGGAAGGAGGTCTGCGGGCGCGGCTTCACGTGAAGCGTCGTACCCTCAACCCGCGTCTCGATCAACGGCTCGATGTTGTCATCAGCCTTGACCATCACCTTCTGCTGCGCGTTCTGACGCAGCACGAGGTGAATACCATCGGATACGGTAATGCGGTCGAACGCNGGCACCGTNCGCTGCACTTCCACGATCTTGCCGGAGCCCTGGACCGATTTTCCCCATGAGAACGAAAAGCCTGATTCCGCGGCAGCCGGCACAGCGGCCAACGCAACGGCCATGACGAGCGGCGTCAGAATTTGCAAAGCGATGACTTTGCGCGGTTGAGTGGATGACTGCATTGGTTGCTCCCGGTAAGTTGTGGTTGCCGCTAGGGCACACAACAGACGTTAGCCGTCGCGCCGGAGCACCGATAGCCGGATGCGACGAATCGCGGGTNACCGGGATGGGCAGGTTTGCNGGCGCTGATNGCGCCTGACCGCGCTAGGTTATCTGGACAATGATCACCACGCGGCGGTTTTTTGCGCGGCCCTCCACTGTCGCGTTATCAGCGATCGGCAGGCTGAATCCCAAACCTTTCGAATCGATGCGATCAAACGGATAGCCGCCCTCGCCGAGCATCGCCGCCACGGCATCGGCACGACGCTTGGACAGTGCGAGGTTGTACTCACGCGCGCCCACGTTATCGGTATGGCCCCGCACCATGACGCGATCGATGCCGAGTTCACGCAGCTGCAGCGCGATGCGCGTGAGGTTNTCGCGGGCGTCGGTGGCGAGCACGTCGCTGTCAAATGGAAAAATCAGCGGTGCCGGCAGCGACAGGTACCAGCCATCCTCTTCCTTCTCGAAGCTCATCGCCCTGAGCGCCGCTTCGATGCGCTCGATACGCGACATCGCTTTTGGCGCTGGCGCCGGTGGCGGTGAAGCACACGCGGCAAGAAACGCACAGAAAAGGCCGGCCACAAGCAATCTGGCCCAACGGGATGCTGCAATATCAACGCGCATGATCTGCTTTCTCTTCTGAATGTTCGGTCATCGTTACGTCGCGGACATACCGGATCTGGTTACGGCCGCTGGCTTTGGCTTCATACATGGCGGCGTCAACGCGCGCCATCAGTTCGTTGGTCGAAAGGCCATCCTCGGGGTAGAGGCCGATNCCCATGCTCGCCGTGCAACTGATCGGTAGCGTGTGCACGTGATTGGCCGCATGCACNGCCTCGGCAAGTTTGCGCGCCACCGTCAGCGCGTTTTCGCGAGTGCCGACGTTGGGCAGCAGCGCGATGAACTCATCGCCGCCGAGTCGCGCGAAGGTATCGGTGGGTCGCAACTCCGACTTGCAGCGATGGCTCATCGCCTTGAGGAAGGCGTCACCGACCTGATGACCCAGCTGGTCGTTGAGCAGTTTGAAATCGTCGAGGTCGAGACCGATAATCGCGAATGGACGCGCGTCACGACTGTGTCCATCGATCAGCTGTGTGATGCGGTCGAGCAGCAGGATGCGGTTGGCAGCGCCCGTCAGCGGATCGTAGAACGCGAGCCGTGCAAGCTCCCGGTTGCGCTCCTCGACCTCCGTCGTCCGTCGCTGAATCACCTGCAGCATCGCATTGAAGTCTTCGCTGAGACGCTGCACCTCAAGCACGCGCGTGGTGGGCACCCGATGGGTGAAGTCCTGAGTGTCGCGAATCTTGCGCGTAATTTCAGAAAAACGCGTGATCGGGAACGAGAGATAGCGCCCGATCGGCCCCGACATTGCGCCCCAGGCAATCACCATCAATGTCAGCACGGCCGCTCCAGAAGCAACGAACGAGAGCAGCGCGTAAGCAAGGTTCTGCTCGCGGATCGTGACCTCGGCATAGCCAATCAGGTCACCGCCATTGATCACGGGCTTCCTGACCGTGAGCTCGGTTGCGGAGCTGATGTGGGTAACCCATCGACTGTCGCTGCTCTCGAGCGCATGGCGCTTGTGCAGATAGGTGACCAGCGCCTTGCCCGCGTTGTCGATAAGGCGCGCGCCAACGACCGTGTCCGAACTCGAAAGAGCGCTCAGCACTTCGCGACCGCGATCGGGATCGCGCAGCACCAGCGGTACATCGGCGCTCGCCGCAACCAGTTCGGCAATGGTGGCTGCGCGCTGTTGCGCCGCGTTGCGTGCGAGAAACGCCGCCACCGCGATCATCGCCACCATCGTGAGCACAACCGCGAGCGTCGCGGTGACGATCACCACGCGGCTGATCTGCGCTGAAATGGATACCGGCCGTTTGCGCGACATCGCGTTACTCCCCCCTCGCTGAGCGCTGCGGCTGCGAGCGTAGCAGNTGCGAACTGACTTTGAAACCGGCGCGGGCCAAGGTGTCGAGGTTGAGCTGATATTTCTCGGCGCCACTCGCCTCGTCCTTGACGAGACAGATGGCACCACCGATTTCGCAGAAGCGCGCGCCCGTACCAACCGCCAGAATCGGTCGCGATTTGATCGCGTTGATCCATGGCGACCAGCCGGTCTCCCTTCCGGAAAGTGCTGCAAATAGCTGGCAGCGATCCAGCTCGCGTACGTTCGCCACGCGCACGACCTGCAGGGTCACACCGCGCACCTGTTTGCCGTCGAGATCAAGCGGCGGCGTGTCTGGTGACTGACAGATGATCAGGACGTTGTCAGAAAGTGGCGCCGGCCATTCAACAAAGCGCACGAAGGCCACAACCCACTCTTCGCTGGAAAGGGCGTTGACGGGATTCGCTATCACCGATGCCACGATCACCCCCGCAATCGACAGCAGCCTGCGCGCGGTGATGCTCATGGCGCGGTACATATTGCAATTCTGCGCAAAACTGCGCCGGCTGTCGCGTGTCTGCCTGCTCGTCAAAACTACCTTTGCAAGCGACATTCGAACATTCAACTTTTCTCTGTAAGCCCTATTCAACAAGGGTTGCGCGGCATTAATTGATAAAGTCGCCACGAGGCATAAATTCCGATGAAGCCCTTATCCGATAAGGCTTTCAGTATGAAGCTGTTGACTTTCCGCCAGCCAGTTGTGGCCGCCGATCCGGCGTTTATCCGCTGCCCACGGGCAAAACCCGTACAGGTCACATGGATTATCGATTCCGCGACGACAGCTACGCGCTACGAGCGGCCCCNTCAAGCGCGGAAAGAACCGCCGCCTCACGCTCTGCCGAGAGTCCNAATTTCAGAGTTGTCTTACGCATTTCCGGCTGCTGCTGCCACCAGTCGAGCGTTGCCGCTACGGTGTCGGCCAGCGGACGATAGGTCAACCCCGCCCTGATCGCCCGTGAGACATCACGCCGGTGTGCGCCGGCCGTGTCGCCCTCGCCCGGAATCCACACTGGCAAATCGGTCCACGCGCTTACCTGATGCTCATCGAGAAATGCCTTGTCCGCTTCGCGAAACACGGCGTTACTGCCGGTCACCCGGCGAATCGTTTCCAGCATCGCACCGACGGTCAGCACGTAGTCCGGCCCCTTGGCATTGAAGGTGCCGGTAGCGCGGGCTTCTGCGACGCGAATCGTCCATTCTGCGACATCGCGCACATCGACGAACTGCAGCGGATCGGCGAGCGGCGGCACCAGCACGCGACCACCGCGCGCAATGCGAACGGTCCAGTAGGTGAAGCGATCGGACTCGTCCCCCGGCCCCACGATCAAGCCCGGACGGATCACCGCAGTGATACCGGAAAACTGGCGATGGGCTTCGTCCTCACAGAGGGCCTTGAGCGGGCCGTACAGCGACATGTCGCTGCGCACGTCGGTGGGGCTGTGCGCCATCGCGTCAGCGCCCGTGTAAGGCTCGCGCGCAGCACTCTCATCGCTGCCGATTTCTGCATCGCTCGCGTACACCGATGTCGTCGAGATGAAGGTGTAGTGCCCGATGCGGCCCGCCAGCACCGCACCGACATCGCGGACCCATCGCGGCACCAGTGTGGCGTTGTCGATGCAGGCATCGAATTCGCGCCCCTCCAACGCGCGGTAGTCATTGCCATCGCGATCGCCGATCAGCAGTTCGACGCCTTCCGGCACCTGCCCGCTGCGCTGGCCACGGTTGAACAGCGTGACCGCGTGGCCCCGACGCAAGGCGTAGCGCACCTGATGCCTACCGATGAATCCGGTGCCGCCGAGAATCAACAGCTTCATGGGGCGCGGCGCAGCGTCTGTCATGTGGATCACTTTTTCTTTCGGGGTTCTGCGGCGGCAGGCCGTCGCGGCGTGCACTCTTCTTCAAACCGGGCGACGTCGGCGACAAACTCTGCGACCCCGGAATCGCGTCGCTGCGCAGGTGTCATGTTCGCGGCCACGCGCACGGCCTCGGAGCGCAGTGGCTGCGCGGCGACGCAGGTCGTCGTGACTTTCTTCATCTTCGCCGCGTTGAGCGCGCTGTAGCCGTGACGCACGCTGTTCGGGACCGTACCCCGGCGGATGGACAGCGCCTGTTCGAACTTGACGAGCGCTTCGGCGTAGCGCTCCTGCCTCGCCAGCGCCGCGCCCCAATCGTTGAGAATCACCACAGTGCGCTCGTCGGTCGCGCCGTAGGTCTGCACAAACCTGGCGGCAAGCTCTTCGAACAGGCGCTCCGCCTGTTTAAGCTCACCATCGGCGAGATGGCTCGACGCCAGAGCGGCGGACACATGCAGCGTCTGGTCATGCGCTGCGCCCACCGTTTCCGTGTAGATGGCGACCGCGCGGCGATACCATTCGCGTCCGGTCGCCCCTTCGCCAGCTTCGATGTAACTTGCGCCGAGGTTGGTACAGCTCACGCCGACTTCGCGGCTGCGTTCGCCAAACACCGCGTTCTTGATGGTGATCGCCTGCTGCAACAGCCGCCTGCCTTCTGCGCGATCGCCGAGCATGTCACGGATACGTCCCAGCGCATCCGTTGCGAACGATTCCAGACCGCGATTGCCATTGGTCCGCGCCATCGCGATGACTTGCTGCATTTGCGGCTGGGCAATGCTCAGCCGTTCGCGCCGTACATGCTGGCTGGCGCCGCCGTAAAGTGCCTGAGCGGCGGCATCGGAGTTTTCACCAAAACGTGCCCGGCACGCCGCGAGATTGCCGTCAAACAGCGTGCGGCTGCCGGCATCATCGCCTGCTGCATCGGCGCGGTGCGCAGCGTCGTTGAGCGTGAAACAGAGCACTTCGGTCGCCGCCTCCTTGCGCGTCACTTCCGCCCTGGCCGCAGCAATCGCCGCCTGCAGCGCCTTTGACGATTCCGCGTCCTTACCCTGCGCCGCCAGCGCGATGGCACGACAGTTAAGGCGGTGCGGCTCGAACTTCAGCGCTTCGGCGTCGCTGCAGCAACCGGGCTGGTAACACGCTGCGCGCGTTGGCGTCGGCGCAGGCGCAACATCAGTACTGACCGGGGGACTGGCACAGCCGCCCAGCGTCAGGACTGCCGCCACGGGCAAGACACCACACGCGAGAGTGAGGAACGAACGATACGAAACGGAAAGCGTGGTCACGTTTGAGCCTTGCGACAGGTAAGCATGACGATGCTACGCCGATTCACGCGCCTCAATCAATCCAGCTTTCGTAGAGCTCGAAACCCGTTGCGCTGGCGCCTGTGTTGAGGATGTCGATGGTCACCCGCTTTGTGTCGCTGTTGTAGTTGTCGCGGATCCACGTGCAGCTCACGCGCGTCACTGCGACCGAGCCGGACGTACTGCCATGCGGACCCGACGCATGCGCGGGTACCGGGTAGGCGAAGTACGAAAGCACAGTGCCCCACGGCGGATTATTCCAGGTGAAGTGTGTCGTTGCGCCAGCGGCCAGCGTGTCGACCGTACCAATTTTCTGCGTGTGAATGCTTGCCATTGCGTATCCTTTCAGAAGTGGTACCTGCACAGACGCAAGCCTGAACACGAGCGCGCCAGAACCCGGCGCACGACAACCGTCAACAGGCAGCGCGATAGCATTGCTGCAGGCTCACGGAATCACTCGCCGCCATCAACAGGAACCCCGCATGCACACGCGCAATACGATCTTGACCCTTGCCGCGCTGACGCTGCTGATCACCGGATGTGCAACGCCGCGCAGTGTGGATCCTTCGGGCACCGTCCGTCGTTCAGTGCCAGAGCTCATGGCGTTGCGCCCGAAGGATTTGAGCGCCGAACTGACTTCGCGCGTGGGCGAGCGATCCGTTTACGAGAGCGAAATCGCGACGCTTCGTGCGACGCTCGCGCAGCCGACTGGCCCCGAAGCGGACGAGAAGCTGCCGGGTGCCCTGGCGGCGGCTGCCTTCTTCAACGTTGAAAGAGAACTCGCACGCACCGCCCTGCTCGCAGTGCTTCCGGGTGCCCACGAGAAGAGCGCCGCATATCAACGCGGCGTGCTGAGCACGGCGCACACGATGTACTGGAACGATGCTGCGCCATTGCTGCCGCCGCTGTTGCCCA
>JGI24770J26754_10001656_pt1 | contig 15708 bp, 14 predicted proteins | sample LakOneMetagenome_FD_26754 | JGI IMG/M metagenome (IMG submission 26754) | reverse complement strand
CTCAGACCTCTGCTCTACCGTCGCCGACAACGCCGCAGCCACCATCGCCAAAGTCTACAATAAAACAACCAGAATAATTCACAGACACACCACTAGGTGACCCGGCGCAGGGCGTCGGGCGTCAGATCGGTCAGTGTCGGGTAACCGTCGACGGCCATGATCAGATCGGCCTCGGCGAGAAGTGAGCGCAGGACGTGCACAATGCCGTCGACCCCGCCGAGCGCCAGCCCGTAGGCATAGGGCCGCCCGATGCCGACGGCACTGGCGCCCAGGGCCAGCGCCTTGACGATGTCGGCGCCGGAACGGATTCCGGAGTCGAACAAAACCGGCAGGTCACCGGAGGCCGCCACCACACCGGGCAGGCAGTCGATGGCAGGCAGTCCGCCGTTGGCCTGCCGACCGCCATGATTGGAGCAGTAGATACCGTCGACACCGTAATCGATTGCGCGCCTAGCATCTTCGGGATGGCAGATACCCTTGAGGATCAACGGCAGCTTGGTCAGCGACCGGAGCCAGGTCAGGTCGTCCCACGTGAGAGATTTGCCGAAAACNCTCGCCCAGAACATGACGGCCTCGCGGGCATCGGCGCCTTCAGTGAGCCCAGCCTTCTGCCGGAACACCGGATCGCTGGTGTAGTTGGCCAGGCAATGCCCGCGCAGTTGCGGGAAGTTCGAGGTCGCGAGATCGCGCGGACGCCAGCCGGGGATCCAGGTATCCAGCGTGACGACAATGCCCGCGTAGCCCGCGGCTTCCGCGCGGTGCACCAGACTCTCGGCGATCTCCCGATCGGTCGGACAGTACAACTGGTAGAGCCCAGGGGTGTCGCCCAATTCCGCGGCGACGTCTTCCATCGGATCCGCGACGAGGGTGGACACACACATCGGCACGTCGGTCGCGGCGGCGGCACGCGCGGTGGCCAGATCGCCGTGGCCGTCCTGGGCACACAGTGCGATCACGCCGATAGGAGCCATGAAGATCGGCGCCGGCCAACGCTTTCCCCACAATTCCACCGACAGGTCCCGCTCGGTGGCGCCGACGAGCATCCGCGGCATCAGACCCCAGTTCGCGAAGGCGGTCGCGTTGACGTCCTGGGTTCGTTCGTCACCTGCCCCGCCGGCGACGTACGACCACACCGATGGCGGCAACGCCTGCTGCGCGCGGGTCTCGAGTTCGGCATATGACATCGGCAGCTTCGGCAGGACACCGGTGAGTCCCTGGAAGTAGACCTCGTACTGGTAAGCGCCGAACGGAGTGGTCATGCGAAATCCTTTGCGACTTCGGCGGCACGCCGAAGCTGGTCGACGTCGGAACTGGTTGGAATCAGGTGGATCTCGTCGCATCCGATGGCCTCGAAAGCTCCGAGTTGCACGGCGAGCTCGTCCTCCGAGCCGGCCCATCCGGTGGTGGGGGCGATGGCCTCGACCAGATCGGACGGGATCCAATTCATGTACCGCAACAGATGCCGACGAACCTGGTCCCGGGCGGTGTCCGGCTCACCGAGGGCGAACCAGAACGACGTCGCCAGGTGCGGTGCGGGTTTGCCTGCCTGGGACCAGGATTCGCGCGCGACATCGAACAGCGCGTTCTCCTTGGCGGTGTCGAGGTCCATGGAGATGCCGGCCAGGCCGTCGGCCCAGGTTGCCGCGCTGCGCACGGTCTTCGGCCCGATGGTGCCGACCAACAACTTCGGTCCGCCGGGCTGGACCGGCGCGGGCCCTACCGGCAACACCGATTCGGTGATCTTCTCCCCCGCCCATACCCGCCGCATGATCGCGACGCGTTCGGCCATGGCCCGCATGGTCTGGGTCTTCGGGTCGGCGCCGACGGCACGGTAATCCTCGTGCCGACCACCGACTCCGATCCCGACGGTCAGCCGCCCACCGGAAAGCATGTCGGCGGTCGCCAGGGCCTTGGCGCACATCACCGGATCGTGCAACTGGGGCACGATCACCGTCGTCACCAGCTCGACCCGGTCGGTCCAGGCCGCCAGGGCGCCCAGCAACGTCAGGCTGTCAGGGTTGGTGAAGGCGATCCGCTCACCCCAGCACAGCGACGAGAACGGGCCGTCGTCGACGATCTGCGCCCACGTCCGCAGCATCGCGGCGTCCAAGTCCGGTTCCATCACCGGCAGAGTCATCCCGACGTGCACGTGGGCGATTGTGGCACGACACCAACGGCAGCCGGAGCAGGACCGGTCAGACGGTGAATCTCATTTCACCGGATCCTTGTGCGCCCGTACTGGTCCGCCGCTCGGGGGCGGCTGGAGCAGGTTGCCCCGGACGCTGCCGCGCATCGTGCGGATCGCCACCAGCACCCAGGTGCTCAGCAAGCCGACGTAGGCGATCATCGCGGCGTAGCGGAACGCGGGCAGGTGCGTGTGCAGCGCGAGCTGGGTGGTGCCGGTGACGAAGGTGCCGACCGGGAAGGTGAGACTCCACCATGTGAGCGCGAAAGGCATCCCGCGCCGGATCGTCCGGATCGTCAGCGTGGCGGCCAGCGCGATCCACAGCACCGCGAAACCCCACACTGGCACGCCATAGATGATCGCGAAAGTGCCCAGGGGTTGGGCGATTTCGGGTTCCACCGCCAATGCGGCGTTGGTGCCGAGCAGGCCCACGACGGTGATCGACTGGCCCAGCGGGCCGAGCACGATCCACAACGTCGGCACCCGCGCGGTGCCCGACGTGCCGTACAACGCCAGCCGGCTCCAGATCATCGAGATGATGATCAGCGACGCGACCAGCGACAGGCCGAACATCGCGTAGCAGCCGTACAGCATCGTTTGGCGGCCCGTTCCCGGCGCCATGTGCGGGATCAGCAGGGCACCCGTGGCGGCGGCCACCATGGGCGGCACCACGGGCATCAACCATCCGCCGAACGCCGAGTCGGGTTCGACATTGTGCTGGGTGAACATCAGATAGGGGATGCTCACCGCGGTGAACAGGCCACCGATGGTGCCGGCCGTCCAGAGCACCCAGGCGGCGTCGACGGCGATGCGTTCGCCGATCAGCCGATGCCCGACGAGCAGCGCGCCCGCGGCAACCGTCAGCAGCGCCATCGGTGCGGCGCCGTAGAAGTGCGCCATCTGCGGGTTGCGGGCATGCGTGCGGGCGACCCGAGGATTGCGCAGCCAGTGGCCGCCCACCAGTGCGCCGAGCACCAGCAGCAAGAGCGCCGCGAAGACCCAGACGATGTCGGTGAACACTCGCAGTCCCGGGAGTTGGATCGGCAGCGTCGCGCCCCCGGTGGCGACGATCCCGGTGCCCATCACCGAGGCGAACCAGTTGGGCCCGATGTTGCCCAGCACCTCGACACGATGCTGCTGGCGTTCCGTCATGGGCATAGCTTCACAGACGCCCCGGTGTTTCGTGGGTCACATTTGCGGGCAGCCGACAGGAATGGTTACAGACGATCCAAAAACCGAGGTGACCGACGACGCGAAGGACTGACGCGAGGTCGTCGGTGTTGACCGGGACGCCAGGGCTCTTCGATGGCCAGTGCACAATGCGACGGAGCGCACCTCAGCCGGTTATCCGCTGGGCTTCCCGCAGGCCGCTCAGATAGGCGCCGTGAACGGTGGCGCAGAACTCCTCGTGCGTTGCTTCGCCGGCGAAGGCAAGCCGCTCGCCAACCGGCGCGGCCAGCGCGCGCTGATCGTCCGGGCTCGACCCCACGGCGAGAAAACTGTATGACCCGCGGGCGAACGGATCAGCAGCCCAACGGGTTACGACGGCGCCGGTCGGTTCGGGCGCCTTCATCGTCGCGAGCACCTCCCGAACCGTCTGCTCATCGGACTGGCGTTCGCGCACCCGAGCATTCGAGCCACCCCTGAGCCCCACCAGCAACGGGGTGTCGGTGAACCGCAGCCCGTTCACCAGATCACTGACGGGTTGATCCGCGCCGGCGATGCCGATCATGTCCCGCTCGACCGGCCAGAACGGCTTGTCGAACCTGACCACAACCTTGTCGAGCAGGCCGAACCCCAGCCGCTCGATGGCCTGGCGCTTGTCCGCCGGCAGCGGGGGCTCGAAGGTGATGACGTCCGCCTTCAACACGCCCAACGGAACCGTCACGATGACTCTGTCGCCCTCCACCGCGCCCTTGGAGGTCTCGACCCGTACGCCCTGGTCTCCATACGCAATATGGCTCACCGCAGTGTCCAGTCGTATTGCCAATCCACCCGCCAGGTGGTCCACCAGCTGCACGTAGCCGCCGGGCAGCAGAACGTCGGGCCCATCGATTTGGCCTTCCTGGCCGAACCATCTCAGGGCGAGTTCGGTGGGGTCAGCGGCGTACTCTGCGTTGATCGTGGAGGCCACGCACCATTGCACGAACGGGTCGTTCAGGTCGACGAGCTTCGTCAGCGCACTGGCCACCGACGCCTCCCGGCCGGCTGCTTCGGCCGCGGCGTAGAGCTCGTCCATGACCTTGGGCCAGCCGCCCAGCGCCGCATCCACCTTGTCGGCGCCAGCCGGTGCGCCGCCGGCGAACACCGCGACATCCTCGAAGTCGGTTTCGACCGTGCGGGCACCGATCTGGTCGGCGATCTCGACCAGCGGATTGCCCTTGGTGCCGTGGAACCAGGCGGCACCCAGGTCGATCGGCAGCCCCAATGACGAATCGGTCCACGTTCGCCCGCCGATGCGATTACGGGCCTCGAGAACCGTCACGGCAACTCCGGAATCAGCGAGGTGACGTGCCGCCGAGAGGCCCGCCATGCCGGCACCGACGACGATCACGTGGTCGTTTTTGGTTTCACGGCCGCGGCCGCAGCCGAACAACGGCGCGGCGACGAGCGCGCTCGCGCCGAACGCGAACGCCCGCCGACTCAGCGCGGTCATGGCCGAATCGCCCAGGGAGGTTCACGCCGGTCGAGCGCCACGTGCACTTCGTACCACGCGGGCACTCCGTTCCATCCAGGTTTCGGGGGCCCGTTCGCGACACCACTAACCGACCGAATGACCCCGCGACTCCTCCTGACTGCGGTAGTCGTTGGCCATTTGCGCAACATGCTCGGGTAGTTCGCCCTTGGCGACGTCTTCCAAGGTGGTGCGCTCCAGCACCGAACGCATACTGGCCCGCAGGGCGCGCCACACGTCGGTCAGCGCCGCGGTGGGGCCGGAATACGGCAGGTCGCCGAGACCGATGTCACGGACGCTGGCCAGCGGACCGTCGATGCAGCGGAGGACGTCGGCGATGCTGATCTGCCCCGCGGGCCGGGCGAGTTCATAGCCGCCGTCGCGTCCGCGCTGGCTACGCACCAGCCGATCGGTGCGCAAGTCCGAGAGGATGTCGACCAGGAACTGCGGCGGGATGCTCTGGGCCTTGGCCAGGTCATCGGTCTTGACCAGCACGCCAGGCTCTTCGGTGGCGAGTTGGACCATGGCTCGGACGGCATACTCCGCCTTCGCCGACATACGCATGGGTTCAATTGTGTCATTTTGGGCCGGATTAGTCAGGAATCGTGTGCTGTGCACAGTTTCGACTTCGTCCACAGATCGACATCCCGGCAGCACAGGTCGCATCTCTTCGAACGATTGTGCGAATACGGTGGAGGCATGTCCGCGTCCCCTACCTACCTGCCACCCGATGTGGCACGCGCCCGTGTGCGTGCGGAGTTGGACGCGATCGATGCAGCACTCGAGAGGCTACGGGGATGCTCCACCGACGGGGTGGGGAACGCCTTCCGGATCGAAATCGCCGATCGGCTCGAAACCCAGGAGCGCGTGAACCGCGGACTGATGTACCGGGTGTTCGGGCAGATCGCCGAGCCGCCCGACGGTCCAGACACCACGGGCCTGCCGACGGGGGTGAAGGTGCGTGATCTGTTGCGCAACCGGCTGCGGATCACCGCCGCCGAGGTCACCCGCCGGATGAAATTGGCTGCCCGGATCTGCCCGAGGCGCTCGTTGAATGGCGAGACGCTACCCGCCGAACTGGCTGAGTTGGGTGTGGCCGTCGAAGCCGGTCAGGTGGGCGAGGACCATATCCGCGAAGTGTGCAAGGCAATGGACCTGCTGCCCAAGATCGTTGATGCCGAGAACCGGGCCAAGGCCGAGAAAACCTTGGTACGGCACGCCCGGGCGGAAGACCACCAATTTGTCACGGTGGTTGGACGCATGCTCGCCGAGGAATTGAATCCCGAGGGCTTCTTCGACGATGTTGATCGGCAGAATCGTCGTGGATTGGTGCTCGGCCCACAACGGCCGGACGGGACGAGCAAGTTGTCCGGCGTCCTGACACCGGAAGGCCGGGCCTACTTCGAGGCCGTCGCCGCAGCGGTGCGGCCGGGCCATCATCTACCCGGATCCGAGCANACCGTGGTCGACGCGTCGACGGACACCCGGACCAAATCCCAACGACTACATGACGCATTCGCGTGGGGAATGCGGACCGCGCTGGCATCAGGAAACCTCGGCACCCATCGCGGGCTGCCCGTCACCGTCATCACCACGACGACGCTGGCCGAACTCGAGCAGGCTGCCGCGGCGGTAGCCGACCCCGCCGTGCCGATGCCCGGGCCGGCGCGCACCGGCGGCGGATCGACTCTGCCCATGCGCGACCTGATCACCATGGCCGCCAACGGCGCCATCCACTACCTGGTGGTGTTCGAGAACCATAGTGCGCGGCCGTTGTATCTGGGCCGCAGCCACCGATTGGCCACCCCGGATCAGCGGATTGTTTGCTACGCAAGGGATCACGGCTGCACGCACCCGCGCTGTGCAGAACCGGGTTATCACTCCGAAGTCCATCACGCCCCGGTGGACCACACCAACGGCGGGCCGACCGACGCCGACAAGCTCTTCTTCGCCTGCGGCCCGTCGCACAAGGCCGCTACCGACGGCACCTACACCACCGAGATCACCGACGGAGGCCGGTTGGCATGGTCCGATGGCACGGGCCCGCCGGAGGTCAACCATCTGCACCATCCGGCAGAGCTCATCGCCGAGGATGAACACCTCACCGATGACGAAAGTGGTTGAACGCGAGATTATCTCGTGGCGGTCGGCGTGGTCGACGTCAACGACAAACCGCTGTAGATCTCATCGAGGATCGCCGGGAGCATGGCATTGGCCGTTGTCCTGCCATCGGCGTCCAGTGTCAGGTTGGTCCAGATCACCAGCGTCACATCGTTGTCCGGGTCGTAACCCATGAATGAGTTGAAGCCGGGCATTTCCCCGCCGTGGTAGTACATCGCCGCGTGCGGACCGAACCGCTGATACGAAATTCCGTAGCCGTACTTCTTGCCGTCGGGCGCCGCGGGATCCTCGGCCTGCGGACTGGCCAGCCATTGCTTCTGGACGTCGGCGTCGAACACCTGACCGGAGACCAGCGCGTGGATCCAGGTCGCCAGATCATCGGCGGTGGAGATCGCTCCGCCGGCCGCTGTCGCGTACGACGAGTTCTGCTGGGTGTAGTCCACCGGACGCAGTTCCCCGGACCGGGCCGCCGCCTGGAGGTCGGCGGGATAGGGATCGTCGGCGAGCGCGTAACGCGTTGCGCCGTACATGTATCCGTGTGAGAACGGCGCCGGAATGACGCCAGCATCGGCCGCGGCCGGCAGCGACGACTGGTGCAGACCTACTGGGCCGAACAACCGATCCTGGAACTGGTCGGCCAGTGGGCGGCCGCCGGCCTTCTCGGCGACCAGCCCCAGCAGCGCGTAGTTGGTGTTGTTGTAGTCGTACTCCTGGCCGGGCGCGAACTCCGGCGGGTGCCGGAAGGCGATCGCCAGCCCCTCGTCAGGTGTCCAGTTCTTGGCCGGATCAGTGTCGAGGGTGGCGGCGAATTCCGAATCGGCGGTGTAGTTGGACAGGCCGCTGCGCATCTCGAGCAACTGGGCGATGGTGATGTTGGTGCCATTGGGCACATTTGGTACGTAGTCCGAGACCGGATCGGTGAGCCGCAGCTTGCCGTCCTGGGCCAACAGCATGATCAGCGCCGCGGTCAGCGTCTTGGTGTTAGACGCGATCCGGAAGTGCGTATCGGCCGCCGGCGGTGTCTGCGTATCCAGGTCGGTGGTACCGACGGCCACGGTGAAATTCCCTTGCGGTGTGCGCAGTTGCACCACTGCACCCGGAACCCGCATCTGGTCGATCAGTTTCTGCACCACGTCGTGAAGTCGGGCGGGGTCGATCGCCCGCAGCGCCGGATTCACCGGCGCGGTTGTCATGGTGCCGGTTGTCGTTGGTGCGTCGGTGGTGGTTGGGGCGCCGGTGGTGGACGAGCCCGCGCAACCGGCGAGCACCACCACGGCAGCTGTCGCCAGGCCGGCGAGCGCAATCGGCATCCGCTGCATGTGAACGTCAGTCCGGCAGTGTCGCCGCGTCGGGCACCACGACGGCGAACAGGTCGGCCAGCGCCGCCAGGCTCGCCAATTGCATCACGGCGGCGGACACCTCCGCACCCAATGCGGGCAGCGGACGCGTAGCGGTCGCGGCGGCCACCACCGTCGGCGCGTAACCCAGATTGAAGGCCCCGCGGGCGGTGGAGTTCACACACATGTGAGTCATGAACCCGGCCAGTACGAGGTTCTTGACGGCGCGTTGCTTCAGCAGCTGATCGAGATCGGTCAGCACGAACGAATTCGGGTAGTTCTTGACCACTACCGGTTCCCCGCCGCGCGGCGCCACCCGGTCGACGATGGCGCCGATCTCGGCGCGAACGTCATACGGCGAACCCGGGCCCTCGTCGTGCTGGATGTGGATCACCGGCACCCCGGCCACCCGGGCCCGTTCCAGCAGGGTTGCGGCTTCGTCCAGCGCCGCCTGCACGCCGTCGAGTTCCATCACACCGGTGGTGTAGGTGTTCTGGCAGTCGATCAGGATCAGCGCGGATTCAGCCAGGCGCGCGGGTGCGGGTGACAGTCCGGACAAGGAGCGCAGTGTCGGATGCTCGGCCATACGGCCAAGCTACGCCTGCCGGGTCACCGCCAGCACGGCATCGGCGCACTCGGGCCGGCAGACGATCAGATCCGGAAGCTTCACGTCCACCTGGTTGTAGACCAGCGGCGAACCGTCGATGCGGGAGGTGTGCAGTCCGGCGGCCCGCGCCACCGCGACCGGCGCCGCCGAATCCCACTCGTACTGACCACCGGCGTGGACGTAGATATCGGAGATGCCTTGCACCACCGAGGCGACTTTCGCTCCGGCAGAACCCATTTCGACCAGCTCGCCACCCAGGGCGTCGCGCACGGCAAGGGCGATCGCCGGCGGGCGGGTCCGCGATACCACGATTCGCGGAGTCGCCGGCGCCGAGGGCGGCGCGGCCACCTCCGGCGTCGCCAGGGTGACCCCCTGCGCGGGCAGCGCGACCGCCCCGGCGACCAGTTCGCCCTGCTGCCACAGGGCAACATGCACCGCCCAGTCGTCGCGGCCGAGTTCGGCGAACTCCCGGGTGCCNTCCAGTGGGTCCACGATCCAGACCCGATCGGCGGTCAACCTAACCGGGTCCGCCTGGGTCTCCACCGCTTCTTCGGACATCACCGCGTCGCCGGGCCGTTCGGCAGCCAGCGCGACCATCAGGAAATCATGGGAACGCTTGTCCCCGGCGGCTTTTNGCTCGTCGGCGGTGGCGTCGACAAGCTCGGAGCGTACCCCGAGCAGCAGCTCTCCCGCGGCGGCGGCCAGGCGGGCCGCCAGTTCGTGATCGCTCACGATTCGCGCTCCAGCAACTCGACCACCTGTTGCGCCAAATCGTCCGGCGTGTGTTCGGGCGTCAGCCTCAGGTCGGGATTCTTCGGACGCTGGTAGGGGCTGTCGATACCGGTGAAGTGGGTGATCTCCCCGGCCCGGGCCTTCTTGTACAGGCCCTTGGGGTCCCGCTTCTCGCAGTCNTCGAGCGGGGTGTCGACGAACACCTCGAGGAATTCGATCCCCGCGTCGGCGTGCACCTTGCGGGCCAGCTCGCGGTGTTCCTCGAGCGGGCTGATCACCGGCACCATGACGGTCAGACCNGCGTCGGCCATCAGGGTGGCGATGTGGGCCAGGCGACGCAGGTTCTCGGCCCGGTCGGCCATCGAGAAACCCAGGTCGGCGTTGAGTCCGTGCCGCAGGTTGTCACCGTCGAGAATGTATGCAGGACAACCATGTTCGAGCAGCTTCTGTTCGACCAGCACCGCGATCGACGACTTGCCCGAGCCGGACAGTCCGGTGAACCAGAGCGTGCGCCCCTTGGTCAGCCGGTCGCCGGCGGTCACCAGCGACTGATGCCGAACGGTGTTCGGCGTGGCCACCCGGGTGGCGGCCGGCGTGGTGTCGCGGACCATGCCGGCGGCCACCGTCACATTGGNGTCGGGGTCGATCAGGATGAACGAACCGGTCGCGGAGTTGCGCGAATACTCGTCGAGCAGCAGCGGCACCTGCGTACGCAGCGTGACCCGGCCGAGTTCGTTGAGCTTCAACGCCGTTGCGCTCTTGTCGCGGTGCAGGGTGTTCACGTCGAGCCGGTAGTCCAGGCCGACCACCCGGGCCCGCGTGGTGCGGGTGGTGTGCTTGACGACGTACTCACGGCCGGGCTCGAGCGCCGCATCGTCGGCCATCCAGCACACGGTGGCGTCGAACTCGGTGGTAGCTGCCGGCTGGTTGTTGGGCCGGGCCAACATGTCACCGCGNGAGATGTCGATGTCGTCGGCCAGGCTGACCGACACCGCCATCGGCGGNAAGGCCTCCTGCACCGGGCCNGACGGACCGTCGATGATGGTGATGCGGCTGGACTTTCCGCCCGGNAGCACCACCACCTCGTCACCGGGGCGCATCACGCCGGAGGCNACNGTGCCGGCGTAGCTGCGGTGGTCGGCATGCTCGTGGGTCATCGGCCGGATCACATACTGCACCGGGAACCGCACGTCGACCAGGTTCCGGTCGCCGGCGATGTAGACATCCTCGAGATGGCTCAGCAGCGCCGGGCCGTCGTACCACGGGGTCTTGTCGGACTTGGTGACGACGTTGTCGCCGGTGAGCGCCGAGAGCGGGATGGAGGTCACGTCGTGGATGTCGAGACGGGCCGCGAACGCATGGAACTCGTCGCGGATGAACTCGAAACGCTCACGGTCCCAGTCGATCAGGTCCATCTTGTTGACGGCCAGCACGATGTGCTGCACACCCAGCAAGGAAGCCAGGAAGGCGTGCCGGCGGGACTGCTCGAGCAGCCCGTGCCGGGCATCGACGAGCACGATCGCCAGCTGCGCGGTCGAGGTTCCGGTCACCATGTTGCGGGTGTACTGGATGTGGCCCGGGGTGTCGGCGATGATGAATTTCCGCTTGGCCGTGGCGAAGTAGCGATACGCCACGTCGATCGTGATGCCCTGCTCACGCTCGGCGCGCAGGCCGTCGGTCACCAGCGCCAGGTCGGTGTAGTCGTTTCCCCGCTCGGCGGAGGTCTTCTCGACGGCGGCCAGCTGATCCTCCATGACGGCCTTGGAGTCATAGAGCAGCCGGCCGATCAGGGTGGACTTGCCGTCGTCGACGCTGCCGGCTGTCGCGATGCGCAACAGGGTGGTGTTGGCGGTCATGGTTCAATCCCCCGTCGCTTCGCTCGCCCCATCAGAAGTAGCCCTCACGCTTGCGATCTTCCATGCCGGCCTCGGAGATCCGATCGTCGGCGCGGGTGGCGCCCCGCTCGGTCAGCCGCGACACCGCGGTCTCGGCGATCACCTCGTCGACGGTGGACGCGGTGGATTCCACGCAACCGGTGCAGGTGACGTCGCCGACGGTGCGAAACCGCACCGAGGTCTCGAACACCGGCTCGTCGTCGCGCGGCTGCATGAACTCGTGAACGGCCAGCAGCATGCCGTCGCGCTGAAAGACCGGCCGGGTGTGGGCGTAGTAGATGCCCGGCAGCTCGATGGTCTCGGCGCCGATGTAGGCCCAGATGTCGTACTCGGTCCAGTTGCTCAGCGGGAACACCCGGATGTGCTCGCCCTTGCGGTGCCGCCCGTTGTACAGGTTCCACAGTTCGGGCCGCTGCGCCTTGGGGTCCCACTGGCCGAACTCGTCGCGGAAGCTGAACACCCGCTCCTTGGCGCGGGCCTTCTCCTCGTCACGACGGGCGCCGCCGAACGCTGCGTCGAACGTGTTCTCCCGGATGCCGCGCAGCAGCGTGACGGTCTGCAGCGGGTTGCGCGACGGCCCGTTGTCGACCACGCGGCCCGCGTCGATGTCNTCCTGCACGCTGGCGACCACCAACCGGAGCCCGTAGCGCGCCACCAGGGCGTCGCGGGTGGCGATGACCTCGTCGAAGTTGTGGCCGGTGTCGACGTGCATGACGGGGAACGGCAGCCGGCCGGGCGCGAACGCCTTGATGGCCAGGTGCAGCATGACGATCGAGTCCTTGCCGCCGGAGAACAGCAGCACCGGCCGCTCGAACTCGGCGGCGACCTCGCGGATGATGTGGATGGCCTCGGCCTCGAGCGCGCGCAGGTGGCTCAGCTCGTACTGGCCGGCGGCCGGTTGGCCCACCGCAGCTGTGGTCATTACTTCCTCGTAAAGTTGGTTAGATTTACCAGATTTACATTCCTAACCGGGTATAGAACCAGCCATCAGGGACGTCGTCAACCCCAACATCCCTGCCCAACATCCCTGGCGAGCGCTCAGCCAGGTACAGATTCCGGCCGCTCAGCCGTACGCAGCTGAGCGCTCGCGGGAGATTCGTTAGGGCGTGATCTCGTCGAGTCGGCCGGTGGCGACGTCGAAGACGAAGCCGCGCAGGGACTCGTGCTTGGTGACGAACGGACTGGCCTCGATGCGCCGCAACGACTGCCGGGCATCCATGCAGGCCACCACCGCGACATGCTTGCTGGGCGGCAACGGCAGCGGACCCGTGAACGACTCGGCGTATTTCGCGTTGTTGGCCAGGTATTCATCGGTGGCAGACATGAGTATCGACGGTACGCACGGGGACGCCCCCGGACACCGACTCCGCGCAGCCTGAACGAAACTCCCCGGCCCATCTCCTACCCTGTGCGAATGACGCGATTCCTGGCGCGCCGGCTGCTGAACTACCTCGTGCTGCTAGCCCTGGCATCGTTCCTGACGTTCAGCCTGACGGCCGTTTCGTTCACCCCGCTGGACAGCCTGCTGCAGCGCAACCCCCGTCCCCCGCAGTCAGTCATCGACGCCAAGGCCGCCGAACTGGATCTCGATAAGCCGATCCCACTGCGGTACGCGCACTGGGCGGCCGGTGCGATCCACGGCAACTTCGGCACCACGGTCACCGGCCAGCCCGTCGCCGACGAACTCGGCCGGCGGATCGGGGTGAGCCTGCGGCTGCTGATCATCGGCAGTGTGCTCGGCGCCACGCTCGGGGTGCTGATCGGAGCGTGGAGCGCAGTGCGCCAGTACCGACTGTCGGATCGCCTCATCACCGCGGTGTCCCTGTTGATCCTGTCGGCCCCCACGTTCGTGATCGCGAGCCTGCTCATCCTGGGCGCCAACCGGGTCAATTCCNTTCTGGGCGTGCAGCTCTTCTCCTACATCGGCGANACCTCGCCGGATGTGACGGGTTTCGGAGCGCAGCTGGTGGACCGATTGCAGCACCTCGTGCTGCCCACGACGACGCTGGCGCTGGGCGCGATCGCCGGCTACAGCCGCTATCAGCGCAACGCGATGCTCGACGTACTCGGGCAGGACTTCATCCGGACCGCGCGCGCCAAGGGTCTCACCCGCCGGCAGGCGTTGTTCAAACACGGTCTGCGCACCGCGCTGATCCCGATGGCGACGCTGTTCGCCTACGGCGTCGCCGGTGTCGTGACCGGCGCGGTGTTCGTCGAGAAGATCTTCGGCTGGCACGGCATGGGCGAATGGGTGGTGCAGGGCATCGCGACCCAGGACACCAATATCATCGCCGCGGTTACGGTGTTCTCCGGCGCGGTGATCCTGCTGGCCGGCCTGCTCGCGGACGTCATCTACGCCGCGCTCGACCCGAGGGTGCGGGTGACATGACCGAGCCTACGAACAGTACCGTCTTCGCATCGCGAAATGCCTTGTTGGTTCGCCGGTTCCGGCGCAACCGTCCGGCGGTNGTGTCACTCGTCGTACTCTCGCTCCTTTTCGTTGGCTGCTACGCGCTCCCCTCGCTGCTGCCGTGGTCCTACACCGACCTGGACTACTACGCGCTGCAACAGCCACCAAGTACGTCGCACTGGTTCGGCACCAATGCGCTGGGGCAGGACCTGTTCGCGATGACATTGCGNGGCATGCAGAAGTCGATGCTCATCGGNCTGTGCGTCGCGCTGATCTCCACCGCGATCGCCGCGACCGTCGGATCGGTGGCCGGATATTTCGGCGGCTGGCGGGACCGGGCGCTGATGTGGATCGTCGATCTGCTGCTGGTGGTGCCCAGCTTCATCCTGATCGCGATCATGACCCCGCGCGTCAAACAGAACGGCAGCGTNCTGCTGCTGATCGTGCTGCTGTCACTGTTCAGCTGGATGATCAGCTCACGCATGGTGCGCGGGATGACGCTGAGCCTGCGGGACCGCGAATTCGTCCGCGCCGCAAGATATATGGGTGTGCCCAGCTGGCGAATCATCGCCCGGCACATCCTGCCGAACGTCGCNTCGATCCTGATCATCGACACCGCGCTGAATGTCGGCCTGGCCATCCTGGCCGAAACCGGGCTCAGCTTCCTCGGTTTCGGCGTGCAACCGCCCGACGTGTCGCTGGGCACGCTGATCGCCGACGGCACCAAATCGGTCACCACGTTCCCGTGGGTGTTCCTGTTCCCCGCCGGTGTACTCGTGACGATCGTGTTGTGCGCCAACCTGATCGGTGACGGACTGCGCGACGCCGTCGACCCCGGATCGGCCACCCTGCGGCAGTTGCGAGGTGGCCGGTGAGCCTGCTGCGGGTGACCGATCTGCACGTCACNTTCCCNACCGACGACGCGCCNGTGCACGCCGTCCGGGGCGTCGATCTGCACGTCGATCCGGGCGAAGTGGTCGCGGTGGTCGGCGAATCCGGTTCGGGCAAGTCGGCCACGGCGATGGCCGTCGTCGGGCTGCTGCCGGAGTACGCCACCGTGTCGGGATCGGTACAGCTGCACGGCGAGGAGCTGCTGGGCAGGTCCGATCCGGAACTCTCCCGCATCCGGGGCGCGAAGATCGGCACGGTGTTCCAGGACCCGATGTCGGCGCTGACGCCGGTCTACACCGTGGGCGACCAGATCGCCGAGGCCATCACCGTGCACCACCCCGCGACCGGACGCGCCGCCGCTCGGCGGCGGGCGATCGAACTGCTCGAGCTCGTCGGCATCAACCAGGCCGAACGGCGCGCCCGGGCCTTCCCGCATGAACTGTCCGGTGGCGAACGCCAGCGGGTGGTCATCGCGATCGCGATCGCCAACGATCCCGACCTGCTGATCTGCGACGAACCGACCACCGCGCTGGACGTCACCGTGCAGGCCCAGATCCTCGACGTGCTGCGGACCGCCCGCGACGTCACCGGCGCCGGGGTGCTGATCATCACCCACGATCTGGGTGTCGTGGCCGAGTTCGCCGATCGCGCCGTCGTGATGTACGCCGGTCGGGCCGTTGAAGTGGCTTCCGTGACCGCGCTCAATGCGGATCGCCGAATGCCTTACACCGCAGGGCTTCTGGGATCCTCACCCCGGCTCGATGCCCCGCAGGGCACCCGGCTGGTGCCGATCCCCGGGTCGCCGCCCGCGCTGAACGCCCTGGATCCGGGCTGCCCGTTCGCGCCCCGCTGCCCG
>JGI24770J26754_10001654_pt1 | contig 15714 bp, 12 predicted proteins | sample LakOneMetagenome_FD_26754 | JGI IMG/M metagenome (IMG submission 26754) | reverse complement strand
ATCGTTTCTATTTCGATGGTGGCCGCGGGCGCTTTTTATGTCTATTCGAACGAGCGGCTCGATTACGTTAATTTTGAAGACGGCGAAATGGCGCATTCGACCTTGCCTCAACTCGAAGGGCTGTCGATGCGGGGCGACTGGATACCGGATTTTGAGGAGTTAGTAAAATACACAGACGAAAATATCCCGCGTGACGATGGCGTTCTGTATCTGCCGGGCGAAGACTTGTTTTACTACACAACCGGACGCCATCCACATTTTCCGGTGATGCTGTTTGATGTGACAAACAATCCGTACGACCCCGCCGAGATACGCAACCGCGTCGCGGCGAGCGACATCGAATGGATAATTCTCAAGAACGACACCGAGATCGAAGCCGACGACATGATCGACAGCAAAACGGCGATCTTCGATCTGCTAAAACCTGATTTTCGCTATATCGAAAGCCTGAACAATTACGAGATCTATAAACGCCGCCACGCCGGTGATCCGCCGGATGAAGACGATGATGACAGCGATGACAGCGACGACGATTCGTCCAGCGACGACTCAGCTAACTAGAACGCCTCTGATTTGGTAAAGTATGAAAATTATGGAGACAAAAAATCTATTTCACTTGGCCTTCCCCGTAAATGACCTCGATGCCGCACGCTCGTTTTACGGCGGTATTCTTGGCTGTAACGAAGGCCGGAGTTCGGAGCATTGGATCGATTTTGATCTGTTTGGGCATCAGATAGTCGCCCACTTATCCGATGCCGCTGGCGTCAAAGTTTCGAATCATGTCGATGCCGACGACGTTCCGGTGCCGCATTTTGGCATCATTCTACCCATGGACGAATGGCGGGCTTTGGCGGATAAACTCAAGTTGAGCGGCGTTAAATTTGTCATTGAGCCAAAGATCCGATTTGCCGGCGAGGTCGGTGAGCAGGCGACGATGTTTTTCCTCGACCCGAGCGGGAACGCGTTGGAATTTAAGGGTTTTAACGATTTTTCGCAGGTCTTTGCGACCTGATGTTGTTGAAGATCGGGCGAAAAGAACTGTTCGGAATAGTGAATAGTGGATAACGGATAGTTGATACTGAGATCGATGAAGTTGCTCGCCATTGGCATTGTTTTTGTTGGTCTGGCCGTTGTCGCTGCTGGTCAGCAAACCGCGCGGACAGTTGCGATCACGATCGATGATCTGCCGGTGGTTTCGACGCGTACTGACCTCAAAAACCGGCAGCAGATAACGAAAAAGCTGCTTGCTCATATTAAAAAGGCGAGGGTTCCGGTGATCGGCTTCGTGAATGAGAACAAGCTTTACACCAACGATAAACGCGACGAAAAGCAGGTCGATCTGCTGCGAATGTGGCTTGCGGCGGGGTTGGAACTCGGAAATCATACGTTTTCGCATCGCAGTCTTAATCAGATCGAACTTGCCGATTACGAAGCCGATCTGCTCAAGGGCGAGACGATCACCAAGGAATTGTTAAAGGCGAAGGGCCACGAGATACGGTTTTTTCGCCATCCGTTTTTACAAACCGGGCGGACGATGGAGATCAAGGAAAAGTTTGATGCTTTTCTAGATGAACATGGTTACACCATCGCGCCGATCACGTTCGACAACGCCGATTACATTTTCTCTCGGGCCTATGACAACGCCTTCGACAAGAAAAACAAAAAGCTGATGAAGCGGGTCGGTGACGCCTACATCCCATATATGGAGGACAAGCTCGATTATTGGGAACGGCAATCGGTAAAGCTCTTTGGTTGGGAAATGCCGCAGACGCTGCTGATCCACGCGAATTTTATCAACTCTGATTATTTTGACGACCTGGCCGCGATGTTCGTGCGGCGAGGCTATAAATTTGTCGATCTTGAGACGGCTCTAGATAACATCGCCTATAAGCTGCCGGATACGTTTGTCGGCGGCGGCGGAATATCGTGGCTACATCGATGGGCTCTTGGTCGCGGCAAGGGAAATGTCTTGCCCGACGAGCCAACCGTGCCCGATTTCGTGCTAGAGCTCTCCGGTTTTGAGTCGGAATAATGGCGAAATTGATCCTGATATTGTTGACGCTTTCGATCGCGGCCACCGCGCAGCGTCCGCATCGGTCGATCGCGATCACGATCGACGATCTGCCGGTTGTTTCGTCGCGCGAGGATATCCAGACCCGCCGCGAGATTACCCGGAAACTGCTCGATGCGATCAAAAAAGCGAAGATCCCGGAGATCGGGTTTGTGAATGAGGACCAGCTTTATGACGATGGCCAACTCGATGACGAACAGGTCGGGCTGCTCCGTTTATGGAGCGATGCCGGCCTAGAACTCGGCAATCACACGTTTTCTCATCCGAGCCTGAACGCGGTTGGGCTACAGGCATACGAGGACGATATTTTGAAAGGGGAAACAGTCACAAAGGAATTGCTGGCGACTGTCGGCGGGCACATACACTATTTTCGGCACCCATATCTCGAAACCGGAGAGACGCCTGAGATCAAACATGGCCTCAACACTTTTTTGCAAGAGCATGGTTACACCGTCGCTCCGGTGACATTTGAGGGCTCGGATTATATTTTTTCGGATGCCTACGAAAAAGCTATTGCGGCTGGCGATCCAAAGACGATGAACCGCATCGCGTCGGCTTATTTGTCGTTTATGACGCGAAAGCTGAGATATTGGGAGCGGCAGTCGAAGCGTCTTTTTGGCCGCAACATCGCTCAAATAATGTTGCTTCACGCAAACGCGATCAATGCGGATCACCTTGGTGATCTAGCCGCGATGCTAAAAAGAAATGGCTTTCGATTCGTCGATCTTAAAACCGCTTTGAAGGACAAAGCCTATCGCAAGGGCGACACTTACACCGGACCGGACGGCATTTCGTGGCTGACGCGATGGGCGATTGCCAGAGGCGAGCGGTTTATCGAGCCGAACGAGCCGGAAGTTCCGAAATGGGTGAAGAAGCTTTCCGGAGATGAAGCAGATCAATGAAAGGTGCTGAGATCATCGTAATCGGCGGCGGTGTCGTCGGGGCATCGGTCGCGTATCACCTCACACAGCGTGGATGCCGCGATGTGCTGATATTAGAACGCGAAAGCTCGCTCGGACTCGGTTCGACCGGCAAAGCAACTGGCGGCGTCCGGGCTCAGTTTGAGACGGACATCAATATAAAACTCTCGCTCTATTCTCTCGATTTCTTTCGAGATTGGGATGTCGATTGCTGGTATGACCCACGCGGTTATCTGTTTCTTGCGACGAACGAAGAGCAACTTGATAATCTGAAACGCACTTCGGCAAGGCAGCGTGAACTCGGTTATCGAGAGGTCGAGATCGTCGATACGGCGGCGATCGCGACGATGGTTCGCGGGCTGAATTGTGCGGACATTGTCGGCGGTAGTTTTGGCCCCAGAGATGGATTTATCGATCCGATCGCGGTGATGAATGGATTTTTGTCGAAGGCAGAAGCGGGCGGAGCGCGGGTCGAGATGGCCAGGGAAGTGCTTTCGATCAAAACCAGTGGCGGCCGTGTAGCGGGCGTTGACACTTCGGCCGGTTTGCTCGAATGCGAGCAGATCGTGCTGTGTGCGGGTGCGTGGGCGCGGTCATTGGCTGAAACTGCGGGAATCGATCTGCCGGTCGAGCCGCTGCGGAGGCAGATCGTTTGGGCGAGATCGTCGGAACTATTGCCACCTGATATGCCGATGGTCATTGATATGTCGAACGGGTTTCATTTTCGTCCGGCGAGAGATTCGGTTAACGAATTGCTCTTAGCCTATCCGGATAACGATGAGCAGCCGAGTTTTTCGACCGCATTTGACGACGATTTTGTTGAAAAGGTCTATGAAAAGGCACGGCATCGAGCACCTTTTTTGGCGGATGCGACGGTTGTTCGCGAGAAATGCCGTGCGGGATTGTACGAGAATTCGCCCGATCATCACGCGATACTTGGCGGCTGCGAGGTCGGCGGTCTGTATTTTGCGAATGGGTTTTCCGGGCACGGCGTAATGCATTCGCCCGCGACGGGACGGGCGTTGAGCGAGATCATCCTTGACGGGCAATCGAGCTTTCTCGATGTATCGGGCCTTTCGATCGAACGTTTTGCAAAGGGTGAACTGCTTCACGAAACGGCGTTTATCTAAAGGCCGAGGATTTTTTGCCGCAGATCCACGCGGATAACGCAGATAAGAAAAATTCTTTATTGTTTTAAGATCCGCGTCATCCGCGGAAATCTGCGGCAAAATTCTTGGGCTCATTAACTTCATCTTCATGGCGCTGTGTTAAATTCTCAGTATGACGACTGCACTCATCCACCATCCGATCTATCAGAAACACAATACCGGCGTCGGGCATCCTGAAACTTCGGCGCGGTATGAGGTTGTGATGAACGCTCTCAGAGAGGACACAAAATTTTGGGAGAGCCTGGATGAGATCACGGCGGAGAGTGCTTCGAAAGGGCTGATCTTGGCGGCCCATTCGGCTCAGCATTATAAGAGGGTGGAGGGTGCGTTCGAGCATCGGGTTGAGCGGTTAGATCCGGATACGGTGATCTCGATGAAATCTTTCGAGGCGGCGATGTTTGCGGCAGGCGGAGCGATCGCGGGTGTTGATGCGGTGATGCAGACAGGTGCTCGGAATGCTTTTGTCGCGGTGCGTCCGCCGGGGCATCACGCTTCGGCTGAGAATGCGATGGGTTTTTGCATATTCAATAATGTCGCGGTTGCGGCACGTTATGCCCAAAACAATTACAAAGAAATCGACAACGTCGCGATCATCGATTGGGACGTTCACCACGGCAACGGCACGCAGGGCATTTTTTACGACGACCCGAGCGTTTATTTTTTCTCGATGCACCAGTATCCGTGGTATCCAGGAACAGGTGCGAAGGGCGAGACCGGTTTTGGCCGCGGGCTGGGAAAGACAATGAACATTCCGGTCAAGGCGAACACGATGGCCGCTGAGCAGACGCGGATGTTCGAGGCGGCGCTTGAGGATATTTCGTCGAAATTCAAACCCGATCTGATCATAATCTCAGCCGGATTTGACGGGCATCTGACTGATCCGCTCGGGCAGTTAAAGCTCGAAGACACTGATTTTGTGGCGATGACAAATTCCGTGAAACAGTGGGCCGATGAGGTTTGCGATGGGCGTATTGTTTCGTGCCTTGAGGGCGGATACAATCTTGACACGCTGGGCGAAACGGTCAAAAACCATGTCGCTGAGTTAAGCCGTTAATCGCCGCTGTGTTAGACTCATCACATAGCCCAAATTTTATTTTTCAGGGAGTGCCAACATGCCCGATACCGAAATACCTTGTGTACAATGCCGCGAGATCTTTATCTTTAGTGAGAAAGAGCAGCAGCAATTTTATGAGCGTAACATGATGCCGCCGCAGCGGTGTGCGAAGTGCCGTTCAAAAAAGGCGGCGGTTCGTGAAGACGCTCCGTCCCGTTTTGAGATCGTCTGCGACAACTGCGGCAAGCACGACACCGTTCCGTTCCAGCCAAAGGTCGGCCGCTCGGTTCTCTGCAAAGATTGTCATCAAGCCAGCCGCTCGCGGGCGAGACATGCTTAAGAGAAATTGCCGCGAAAAGGCGCATGAGACACAAAAAAGAATAAGAGATCTATTTTGTGCTTTTTGTGCCTTTTCGCGGCCAAATGATTCTTATGAACCTAGAAACTGTAATTTACACGCTTGACGGTACGGTTGCGACTGTGACGATGAACCGGCCGGAGGCTTTGAATGCTTTGTCGTTGCAATTGACGCTCGATCTGGGTGCGGCGATCAGGCGGGCGGTCGCGGACGATGTTCGTGCCGTGGTTTTGACGGGGAATGGCCGTGCTTTTTGCTCGGGCGGAGATCTGCGTGAGATGCAGTCGATGTGGGAACGAGAGGGAAGGATCGAGGCGTTTCTCGAAGATCCGCTTGCCGCTCTGCATGACGTTATCAAACTGATCCGCGAAACTCCGATCCCGTTCATCGCAGCGGTGAATGGCGTTTGTGCAGGTGCCGGAACGAACTTTGCACTCGCGTGTGATCTCGTTGTGGCGGCGGACAATGCAACATTTAACGAAGCATTTGTTCGGATCGGACTGTCGCCGGATTGTGGCGGAACGTATTTTCTGCCTCGGGCAATTGGCGAAAAACTGGCCGCCGAATTGTTTATGACGGGAGGCACGATCGACGCCGAAAGGGCGTTGCAGATCGGTATGATAAACCGTGTTGTTCCGGTCGATGATCTGCAAGCAGAGACTGCAAAATTCGCCGCTAAGCTGTCGATGGCCCCCACCGGTTCGATTGGCCGGATCAAAAGAATGCTCAACGCAACATTTTCAAACGACCTCGATGAACAGCTCGCACTCGAACACGAATGCCAGATCGAATCAGGAAAATCCGATGATTTCAAAGAAGGCGTAGCGGCATTTTTTGATAAACGTTTGCCGGACTTTACCGGAAAATAGTTATTGTTCATTTTCGTCCTAGTTATGCCCGGTCGCAATGGCCGGGCATTTTTGTGGCGTAGTCCCGACTTTTTTTCCGATTGATGAACTCATTTCGACGCGTTTGACAGATCGTAAGACGAAATATTATTATGAAAATGAAAATCGTTTTCAATAAGAGAATGATAAGCAAATGGTTTTTGTTTTGATCGATCTTATTGATCAGGGGCGATAACAAATCAGGAGAAATAGAAATTTTGAATAACGAATTAGACAGATCGGGCTTTCGGATGACAACCAGTGGGAAACGAGGGATCAGAAAAGTATTGTCATGCACAATGATCGCGTCCATGCTTATGCTTGGGATATTTTTGGCCGTATCAAACGCACAGACGGCAGTCGAAAAGGTAAATTTGACCGGAAGCGTCGTTGATGAAAATGGGGCTTTGGTCGTCGGGGCAAAAGTTTCCGCGTCAGTAAAAGGAGTGTCGATTATCGACGCTGTCACCGATACGGATGGCAAATTTCGGCTGTTGCTCGAGCCTGCGACATATGAGATCAAGGTCACGGCGAAAGGATTTACCAAAACGGTCGAATCGGTGGTGGTGCAAAACACGGGGAACGAAGAGCGGTCGGTTGTGCTGCGGATAGCGACCGCCACGGCTACGGTCACCGTTAGCGACGACACCATCTCGCCTTCGGCAACTACCAGCAGTGTGGCGAAATCGCTTTCGCCAATCAGAGATATCCCGCAATCGATCAGCGTTATCAAAAAAGAGCAGATACACGACCAGTTATTTTCGAGCGTAGCCGATGTCGTGCAGTATGTGCCGGGCGTTTCGTCGCATCAGGGCGAGAATAACCGTGATGAGGTGATCATTCGCGGAAACCGCAGCAACGCAGATTTTTATCTCGACGGTGTCCGCGATGACGTGCAATATTATCGCGATCTCTATAACCTCGACCGGTTTGAGGCGTTAAAAGGGCCGAATGCGATGATCTTTGGTCGGGGCGGTGGAGGCGGCGTCATCAATCGCGTGACCAAGGAAGCTCATTTTGTGCCTACACGCGAATTTACGGCTCAGATGGGTTCGTACTACAACCGGCGTTTTACCGGCGACATCAACCAGCCGTTTGGGGATAAAGTGGCCATGCGTTTGAATGGCGTTTATGAGAATTCGGACAGTTTTCGCAAATATGTAAACCTTCAGCGTGCCGCGTTTAACCCGACATTTACATTTTTGCCGGACTCGAAGACGCACGTCACCGTCGGCTACGAATTTTTACGCGACCGACGAACGGCCGATCGCGGTATCACATCGTTTCAGGGAAAACCGGTCGATATGCCGATCTCGACCTTTTACGGCGACCCCGCAAACAGCCATGTCCGGGCAAATGTGAATATTTTGACGGGAACGGTCGAGCGTCTGTTTGGTAAGCTCTCGTTTCGAAACCGGACGAGCTACGGTGACTATGACCGCTTCTATCAAAATTATGTTCCTGGTGCGGTCAATGCTGCGAAGACTCTAGTCACCTTGACGGCATACAACAATGCGACCGTCCGCCGCAATTTATTTAATCAGACCGATCTCAATTATGCGCTCAATACAGGAAGCATCAAACACAATCTTGCCGGCGGCGTCGAACTCGGTAATCAGCGTACGCAGAATTTTCGAAATACGGGCTATTTTAATAATTCGGCAACATCATTTCAGGTCGCTTTCGATTCACCACAGACGAGTGTGCCGGTAACGTTTCGTCAAAGCGGAACGGACGCGAACAACCATCTGCGACTCAATCTCGGAGCTGCATATATTCAGGATCAGATCGAGATCTCACGATTTGTTCAGGTAATTGCGGGCGTCAGATACGATTATTTCGACCTTAAGTATTTTAACAATCGTAATACGGATGTAATTGGCCGCATCGACCGCTTGGTTTCACCGCGATTTGGCGTGGTCGTCAAACCGGTCACTGCGTTGTCGCTTTATGGCAGTTACAGTGTGTCGTATTTGCCGAGTTCGGGCGATCAGTTTTCTTCGCTGACGACGGTGACGCAGCAGGTCAAACCGGAGAAGTTTACGAACATCGAAGTCGGCACAAAGTGGGACATTCGCCGCAATCTATTTTTAACGACGGCGATCTATCGTCTCGACCGGACAAATACCCGTGCGACCGATCCTAATAATCCGACGGCTATCATTCAGACCGGAAAGCAGAGAACGGACGGCTTCGAACTGGGACTGACCGGTAGTATCGTTCCGGAATGGNCAGTCTCAGGTGGNTATTCGTATCAAAATTCCCGAATCACATCTGCAACGACCGCGGCCATTGCCGGAAAGCANGTNGGACAAGTGCCGCANAATACATTTTCGCTGTGGAACAAGTATCAGTTTACGTCGAAATTCGGTGCCGGTCTCGGGCTGATCTACCGCTCGGATATGTTCGCGACAGTCGATAATACGGTCACAATTCCGGGATATGTTAAGGCCGACGCGGCCGTCTACTACAACATCAGCGAACGCTGGCGGCTGCAGGCAATTTTCGAAAATCTGACTAACGTACGCTATTACGTCAATGCCGATAGCAACACGAATATCTCGCCGGGCAGCACGCGCGGTCTGAAAGTTGGCGTGGTTGCTCGATTCTAAACCCTTTCAATTTTGAACCCGCCTCTTTTACCGTAAAACACAAATTGCGCTCGCAAACGGCATGGCGATTATTCGCCGTGCCGCCCGCCTATTTTTACCTGACATATGCGTTTGGCGTCGGCAGGTCGCCGGCGATACCGAATGCCTGGATCAGAACAGTTGATGAAGAACGGTTGACNTACCAAGTGTTCGTTGACGAACGGAAAACTGCACCGTCGAANTTGCCGTCGCCATCGTAGTCTCCGGGTACCGGTGTGTCGCCGTTCGAGCCGAANGGGAACGCNAAAAATGTGGCGTCNTCGCTTCGCTGTATGTACCAAGTTCCGGTCGAGGGCCGCCAGAACGCGATGTCGGCCTTGCCGTCACCGGTATAATCGCCGGCGACGATCTTATCGGTCGATGAGCCAAACGCGTAGGCGATCGTACCTCCGGAGCTTCGAGCGATCCACCATTGACCCAATGAAGGACGGTAGATGGCAATGTCTGACTTTCCATCGCCGTCGTAATCAGCGGCAACCGGAACGTCTGCTGACTGACCAAATTGCTGAATGGTCGTTCCGCCGCTCGAGCGACTGATGTACCATGTCGCGGTCGATGGGCGAAACACAGCGGCGTCAGCTTTGTTGTCGCCGTCATAATCGGCGGGTGCCGGAATGTCGCCGGTCGAACCGAACGGGAAAGAGTAGAATGTGAGATCTTCGCTCCTGAGTACATACCAGAAACCGGTNGACGGCCGCCAGAATGCGATGTCTGTCTTGTTATCGCCGGTGAAATCGCTTGGGACNATCTTGTCGGTCGCCGATCCAAACTGAAAAGCACCATTTCCTCCATTTGATGATTTGAGATACCACCATTCGGCTCCGCTCGCTCCGTTCGGACGAAATATCGAGATATCGGATTTGTTATCTCCGTCGTAGTCAAATGGGGAACGCCGTGTCACAGACACAAACGCCGCCTGGTTTACGGTAAATGTATGTCCCGCAACGGACAATGTGCCTTGGCGGGCCGGGCCTGTGTTTGGAGCGACTGACCAAGTTACGGTTCCATTGCCGCTGCCGCTGCTGCCGGCCAAAAGCGTTATCCATGAGTTATTGCTCTGAGCAACCCAGATGCATCCGGCTGTGCATGAGAGTGTTAGGCCATCGCTGTTGGAACCGCCTGCAGGATAACTGGCTGCGAAATGGCTGAGATTGTAGGTGCACCCGTTGTTCTGAGAGANGAGAAACTGAGCGATCGACGTGCCGCNGCCGTTGTTGTACGTAATGTTGATAAATCCGTCGCGTGGTGGCCCGGTGTTGGCGGCGACGTTGTAGGTGACGGTACCCGCGGTCGTGCCAAGTACGCTTATCCAGCTAGATGCAGAAGCGACGGTGTAATTTGAGCAGCCGCTGGATGTGATGACTGTGAAATTGCCCTGGCCTCCAGCGATCGGTGCCTGAACGGAAACTGGGCTCGCTGATGTGCTTGAGCAAATATAAGCCGGAGCGGAGAATTCGGACGTGTTGTTGGTTGCGTCAGTCGCGGTCGCGGTAACCCAATTTCCGACGCTGCTTAGAGTTGCTGAAAGGCTCAGTCCAAAGAAAAATGCATTGCCGCTCGCATTTGTTGTGACCTGCGTCGAACCAAGATAATTGCGGCCTTCGCCAAGCCCCGAACCGTTGAGGCCGCTGTTTCCAAAAAATTCGATCGTGTAGGTCTGGTTCGGAGTGCTGTTGAATGTGCCGTTCAGAGTAACCGAGCTCGTTTGAGCATTGACATAAGTGATCACGGGATAGTTTTGGAGGTTGTTTGGCCCGCTGTCGCCGTCGCCAGCATCGTTTGGTGTGACACCTACGGGAGCGAGGTCGATCCCGAGCAGATCGTTACTAAACATTCGATTGCGTTTGAATGAATTCCTAACACCGGTATTGGCAAAGATGCCGTTCTGATTGAAAGCGATCAAATTTCCCTCGCCCGCTCCGGTGCCGCCGACCTGATTGTCAAAAGTGCCGTTTACGAATCGAACACCGTCGAGCGTGTTTCCGAGATCGGTGTTTCCGCCGATGTTTGTCCCAATGTAGTTTGACTGGATCAGATTGAGCGAAGTATTAGGGTCCCCGACAAAAACGCCAACGTTGTTAGCGCTGATCACGTTGGGGAGGCCGGGCATGCCTACTCTATTTGGGCCAGAATTGAACGAGTTCGTGCTGCCGGCTCCATTGAGAAATGCGACACCGCTCGCGGTGTTGCCAAGAGCAGCCCCAGACGTTTCCGATGTGCCGATAAAGTTTCCGATGATAATAACGCTGTTAACGCCTACCCCCGTCATCGTGATCCCGTCGTTATTGTTTCCGCTGATAATGTTATGCGTGGCTCCCGTAGAATCGCCGATAGTGATACCAAACGCGTTTACCAAATTAATTCCATTGCGGCCATTGCCATTGTCAGTCACACCGTCGCTGGTGCCGATAAGATTATTGAGAATGAAGATCCCCTGACCAGGCGAACGGTCATCGGTTTCGGAGGCAACGATGCGAATCCCGTCCAGTCCATTCGAGAATATACGATTTCGGTGCTGAGGCTGATCGCCGCCTATCCGGATATTTCGCGCATTTGCTATAGGCACGCCGCCGAAAAATGGCAGGTCGATCCCGATTGTTCCGTTGTCGTGGATATCATTGCCCTCAAATACTGCACCATTGGCACGCACTCCTTCGATCCCGCAGGCGGGGAAATTGCGGATCTCCATGTTGCGGATCTGCGAACCCGATCCGAATGTCATCCGAATACCGCACGTTCCCGCAATAAATCCCGTGCCGTCGAGGATGACCTTACTCGACCCGGTCGTGCCGTCGATATTGTCGTTCAAGCCGAGAGTGAACGCCGTGCGGATCGGGAGAGTCAGCCCGTTTTCGAAAACGATATTGTCAGCAGAATTGAGGCCAACGCCGAGGGTCGGTGTCCAGAGCACCGCTCCACACGGCCCCGGAGGTGCCGGTATAAATGTGGCTCCACTGATCTGATTTTTTTCGCCTGTTGATAGTCCTCGAAGCAATGTGCCGTCGGCAATTGTTACTGCTTCGTCCAGCGTCAGAACGCTATCGCAGCTGTTTCCCGTGCCGACCCAATTCACTTTTAGGGTGGCACCCGCATTTGCCACTATGGAGGAAGCAAAGACGATAATTGCTAACAAAACAAAATTCAAAATCAGACGGATCTTCATATACTCAACTCCCGGGTTACTACCTCTTGATTATTTTGTGACTTACCGAATACAACGCTCATCGAAAAGGACCTGAGGCAGACCAGAACCTGCAGTTCCGCAGTCTCGACAAAATGCACAGTTTCGCTGTCGATCTTTCGATAAACTTCACGCGGGCTCGCGGCCATAATTTTGGCGAGATATTCGGCGCCGATCATCGGCGATTGATCTCGGCAGAACGGGCACATTTGCGTGTCGACGTTGTCGCCGCGGCTGACCCGCCAGATTTCCTTTTGTTCGAATGCCATTTCGAATCGTGAAGTTCTCATAAAAGTTCTTTGAGCCAACGCGATTGTGTGATATCAAAGTAGTTAATGTGGTTAAACCGCGGTTAATGTTTGGTTAATGTTGGCGACACAAGCGATGGAAAGCGACAAACCAATTTACGAATTCGGCGATTTTCATCTCGATCTCGGCGAAAAGCAGCTTCGGCGCGCGAGCGGCGAGGTGATCACTATCCCGCCAAAAGCGTTCGAACTGCTCGTTATACTCGTCGAAAATCCGCAGCATCTGCTCGAAAAGACCGAACTGATGGACAAGGTCTGGGCGGACAGTTTTGTTGAAGAAGGCAATCTCAAGATCCATGTCCACACGCTGAGAAAGGTTCTTAATGAAAACGGAACTGAATACATCGAGACGATTCCGCGGCGCGGGTACCGGTTTAGTGCTCCCGTTCGAGATCTACGGGATGGCGATCTGGTGGTCGAAAAGATCACAGAGTCGCGGCTGGTGATCGAGCAAAATTTGCCCAACTCGTCGCCTTCGCGTCGACGACTTGCACTGGCTTTCCTTTTGCCCGCCTTGGTGCTGGTGGCAGGTGCGTTTTTGTATTTTGAAGTGATACGCCCTCGAACGAACGTTGCGGCAGTCGCTTCGGTCAAATCTCCTGCTTCTATCGCCGTTTTACCATTCAAAAATCTGACGCAGGACGGCCGTGACGAATTTCTCGGTGTCGGGCTTGCAGATAATCTGATCATGCGTCTGAGCGGACTGCGCGATCTGGCGGTTCGACCGACCAGTTCGGTCTTAAAATTGTCGGGCACTGCCGAGGAATCGGCGGAAAAGCTGCGTGTCGATAATCTTGTCGAGGGAACTATCCAGCGCGTTGGTGACCGTCTGCGGATCTCGGTTCAGCTAATTCAGACCAAGGATCAGAAAATATTATGGGCAAAGACCTTTGACGAGGCAGGCATCGACCTGATCAAAACGCAGGATTCGATCGCCGGCGAAGTTGCACGTTCCCTGTTCGCCGATCTGGCAATTGCAGACAGTACGGCGATCACAAAGCGTGAAACGAGCGATCCCAAGGCTTATGAAGCTTATTTAAAAGGACGTTTTTTCTGGAACAAACGCACCGTTGAGGACCTCAGCCGCGCGGTTGGCTATTTTGACCAAGCAACACAGATCGACCCGCAATTTTCGCTCGCTTATGCCGGACTGGCGGATGCATACCAGTTATTGGCGGAATACGGCGGCATAGATCCGATCCAGGCAATAACAAAGGCGCGAGCCGCGAGCGGCAAGGCTCTCAGTCTCAACGAAGCGTCGGCTGAGGCACACTCTTCGCTCGGCTATACGCTGGCGTTTTTTGAATGGAATTTTCGCGACGCCGAGGCCGAATTCAAACGGGCGATCGAACTAAATCCGAATTATCCTACTGCCCGCCAGTGGTATTGCGAATATCTGATCGTTTACGGCCGGTTCGACGAGGCAATGGTCGAGATTCGCAAGGCCGAGGAACTCGATCCAACGTCCCCGATAATTCAAACCGATATCGCCGCTATTTACTATCTGAGCCGCCAGAATGATAAAGCCATAGAACAAGCAAAAAAGACACTCGAAATCGACCCCAAATTTGCCTACGCCTATGCGTATCAATGGATCGCTTACGAGCAAAGCGGCCAGATCGATAAGGCCTACGAATCGATAATCGCCCTCGACGGGGTGCTGTACCCTCCGGAGAACATCGCTCAGGAACGTGAGGCCTACAACGGCGGAGGTTGGGGCGGGCTATGGCAATGGAAATATGATAGGTGCGATCAGCTCGGCTACAAACAATTTTGGACGGACTACGTGCGTGCAATGGCTGCGTTACGTCTGGGCAAAACCGATGAAGTTTTTGAATATCTCCGGGGATCCTACCAGAAACACGAACGCTGGTTCATAAATCTCAACACCGACCCGCAATGGGATCCCATCCGCAAGGACCCGCGGTATGCGGAAATTGAAAGCCTCGTCTCACGCTAACGCCTCTGACAAATCCCCGCCGAGCGTTTATTCTATTTAGATGACCTCGCTGACCTATGGCCAACTGATACGCGGAAACCGCAATTTTCGCAATTTGCTGGCCGGGCAATTTATATCGGAACTCGGGAACTGGTTCAATTTTATTGCCGGGTTGGGACTCGTGCGTCTGGTTTCAGATGCTTCGCCGATGGCGGCTGGGTTGTTTTTTCTCGCGCGTCTGCTGCCGTTTGCGTTAATGTCGCCGATAGCGGGGACGTTTGTTGACCGGTTTTCGCGGCGGACTGTGATGATCGTTACCGATCTGTTGCGGGCCTTCGTCGCTCTTGCGTTCTTGCTCGTCACAAATCCGGGCGATCTGTGGATCGCGTATCTTGCGACCGTCATACTGCATACCGCAGGAGCATTTTTTGACGGAGCGAAAAATGCAGCGGCTCCTAATCTGACGGGCAAAGAAGGTTTGCTCGCCGGTACGGCGTTATTGTTTTCAACCCGATTCCTGCTGATGGCGATCGGGTCGGCGCTTGGCGGGTGGGCAGCGGCGGCATTTGGTTATCAGGTGGCGTTTTTGATTAATGCCGCGTCGTTTGTGATCTCTGCTTATACGGTTTGGCTGATCCCTGAAGAAGCGACGAATTCGGCGATTTTCATCTCGATCTCGGCGAAAAGCAGCTTCGGCGCGCGAGCGGCGAGGTGATCACTATCCCGCCAAAAGCGTTCGAACTGCTCGTTATCCTCGTCGAAAATCCACAGCATCTGCTCGAAAAGACCGAACTGATGAACAAGGTCTGGGCGGACAGTTTCGTTGAGGAAGGCAATCTCAAGATCCATGTCCACACGCTGAGAAAGGTTCTTAACGAAAACGGCACCGAATACATCGAGACGATTCCGCGTCGCGGGTACCGTTTTAGTGCTCCCGTTCGGGATCTACGGGAAGGCGAATTGGTGGTCGAAAAGATCACAGAGTCGCGGCTGGTGATCGAACAAAATTTGCTCAACTCTCCGCCGTCGCGTCGACGTCTTGTGATGGCAGGCCTCTTGCCGGTCTTGGTGCTGGTGGCTGGTGCGTTTTTATATTTTGGAGTGATACGCCCTCGAACGAACGTCTCGGCGGTCGCTTCGGTCAAATCTCCTGCTTCTATCGCCGTTTTACCATTC
>JGI24770J26754_10001653_pt1 | contig 15715 bp, 9 predicted proteins | sample LakOneMetagenome_FD_26754 | JGI IMG/M metagenome (IMG submission 26754) | reverse complement strand
CCGTCGAGCGGTATCTTGTCCGTGAGGAGCTGATCGATAGCGTTTACGAGGCTCGCGGGGCCGCGGACGCTTACCTTTTGCGGCAAAGCGCTAGGTTCGCCATAAACCTCAAAACCATTTTCGGGCGTGCCTTCAGTGACAGCTTTGACGGCGATCTCTCTCTCCTTGATCGTCTCGATCGTGACAGCGATTCGGCTCGGCTGAAGGTCGATGAGCTTTACGCCCTCAGGCAGTGGAACAGAGACATTGTCCGGCGTCAATGTCAGGACGTTTTCGCCCGGTTGGAGTTCGGAGAGGTCAACATAAACTTCGAGATCTTTTCGCTGGATCTTTTCGATCTTTTCGTCGAGACCACGGACACGTATTTCCACCTCTTGAACAGGTGCATTCGTCACCGCAGCATTATCTGCAGGACGTAGATTGAGCCCGACGGTAAACCGGTCGCTCGTCTGTTTGCCCTTGCTGATCACCGTCACACCGAGCCAAAGCCCAAATGTGATGANAAGTGCAACTAGCTTCATCGCCCAATCCTCAAGAAATATCTTGCGGAGGATGTGTTTGAAAAATAAATTGCGTGGCTTGCCGGACATAAAAGAAATTTACCACAGAGGATACGGAGGACACAGAGGAAAAGAGAATTTGCCACAGATCACGGATAAAAACAGATCAGGATATTAGGAATTTGCTTTATCCGTTCAATCTGTGGCCGATCCTTTCTTGTCTTTAGGAAACTGTTATATCTGTTTCTACTTCTTTTAATGCTTTCGGCGATTCGCGTCTCGTCTCGACTAACGGGATCTCCATCGCTTCGAGAAGGACTTTTCGGAGGGCCGTCGGATCGAGGTTGCGCCGGACGTTGCCGGCTTCGACATATGTTATAAGGCCGGTTTCCTCTGAGACGACGATCGAGATGGCGTCGCTACCCTCAGTAATGCCAATCGCGGCACGATGACGAGTTCCGAGTTCGCGCGAAACCTCCGGATTCTTTGTCAACGGCAAAAAGACCGACGCGGCCGCAAGCCGTTCGTTTTGGATAATTACGGCTCCATCATGGAGCGGCGTTGCCGGGTTAAAGATCGTGACGAGCAGGTCGTAGCTGATGCGAGCGTCCATTTGGACGCCGGCGTCGATAAAGTTTCGAAGACCGATATTTCGTTCGATAACAATGAGTGCACCGATTTTCTCGGAGGCAAGAGTCGTCACCGCGAGCACGATCTCGTCATAGACGCTGCCGCCAAACTGACCCCGTTGGCGTTTGAGGATCGGAAAGCGGAAACGGCTCGCGAAATATATCAGAGCCTGTCTGATCTCGGACTGGAATAAAACTATGATCGCGATACCGATATAAACGACGGCATATCGCAGCACAAACTCGAGCGTCGAGAGATCTTGCGCGAGTGCGAGCCAATAGAGCAAAGCCAAGATGACCATCCCAATCACCGTCGGCACCGCACGCGTTCCGCGAAGCAGTTTTAGAACCACGTACACAATNACAAAAACGAGCGCGATGTCGAGGATATTTCGCAGCGTATTTATTGTCGGTATGTAGTCAGTAAATTGCATTCGATTCTACAAAGTACGGCNGCGGACAAAATATATATCTTGATACCAGACGCCTTACGTAGAGCGCACGGCGCGGTTCCTAGAATATCACAATGAAACTCGGCAAATGCTTATTAATCGCGTACCACGCACTAGGAATTCTGCTCAGGAGCTCTAGGTTACTAGCCATCGAAACTAGATCTCTCCTTATTACTCGCGGGCGAAGTTTCGCTTTCATTCAAAATCCCATTCGCCGGATCAGATCGGAATATCGCGGGTCGTTTCGAACCTTGTCGTAGTCAGGCAAGTTTCGGATAAAACTTAGATTTTCGGACCGGTCTTCGAAAGACCTTTCGAGATAGAAAAAAGTTTTATCGCGCTCGTCCAAGACGTTGTACACAAACGCTAGCTCGATCGGCGAAACGTATTGTTTTGCTGAAAGTTTCTCCAGCTCAGCGGTGGCCTTTTCAGCTTCGGAGCGTTTACCTTCAAAAGCCGAAATCGCGCCGCGTGTGGAGATCACAAAAACGTCAGCCGCCTCGGGCGGAATCTTGTCAAGTTCGGCTTTTGCAGACTTGAGATCGCCGCTAAAGGCATAGAAACGAGCAAGATATGTATGTTCAGTAAAAAACTTCGGATCGATCTCCAATGCCTTTTTCGCGATGTCGATCGACTTATCAGGCTGGCGAAGCATGTAATATGCAAATGAAAGTAATGACGGCGGCAATGGTGAAAGCGGATCGATCTCCCCCGCTTTTTCCAAGATCTTGATCGATCTTTCGACATCCCAGATCAAATAATATTCGCCGAGCCACAGTTGGGTTGTCATAGAACTTGGTGAGAGTTCGATGGCTTTATTTAGATCGTCAATTGCCCCTTTATCCCACTCGTGCAGGCGTGCGTGACCGTGTGCGGCCCACGCCTCGGCCAGTTTATCATCGAGATCGATAGCCTTTTGTGACGCAGATTTTGCCTTGGTCAAAGCCTCTCGGGGCGGCAGCAATCCGTCGGATGCAGTGGTGTACGCGTCAGCCAAACCGGCGTAGGCGAGTGCATAGGTCGGGTCCATCTCGATTGCTTTATTGAGGTGCTCGAGAGCTTTTTTATGGCCGTCGGGGGTATACTGTAGACTGTAAAAACGGCCTTTTAGGTATTCGCGATAGGCGTCGGGGTTGTCCGTGTAGTGTTTTGCGATCTGAGCTTTTTGCTCGTTGTCTAGCTTTATTTGCAGCTTATCGGTGATCTGTTTGGCTATCTGCTCTTGGACCTCAAATAGCTCGGAAAGCTTTACATTAAAGCGTTCGCCCCAGAGCTGCGAGTTGGTTGTTAGATCGGTAAGCTCGGCCTGAATGGTTACAATATCGCCTATCTGCGAAAATTTCCCGGTTAGTATTGCCTCGACATTCAGTTCTTTGCCGACCTCTGCGGCAGTTTCCTTTTTGCCCTTAAATCCAAAAACGGTCGCTCGCGAAATGACCCGCAAATTGGGAAGGTCCGAAAGGCTGTTGATCAGGCTTTCGGCGACGCCGTCAGACAGATACTCGGTGTCAGGATTTACATTTTCAAAAGGCAGAACCGCCAGCGAATTGATGGGCAACCTAGATACTACCGCTGGTGCATCATTACGGTTTCGAGAGGCAAAGTAGCTGAGTGTCGCAATACCGCCGAAGGCTATTATCGCGATAAGGACAGCGGCAATCTTGAATTTGCGTGTCAGCGGCAGAGTGATCGAACCCGTATCGGCGGCGATTGCAGCGCTATTGCGGCCATCAATGCGCAGTGTGTTTGTATCGTTCTGAGACGACCGGATTGGTATGGTCGAGGTTTCAATACCAAAGACATTTCGAACCGATTTGAGATTGCTTGCCAGATCATTTGCATCACTAAAACGCTCGTTCTTGTCTTTTGCGATACACTTCGTGATTATCGGCGTGAGTTCGGCCGGAATGGTGTCGATGGGCGGTTCGTGGTTCAGGATCGCAGCGATCGTCTCGGCATTGTTGTCCCGGCGGAATGGCTGTGTGCCGGAGAACATTTCATAAAGCATCGCACCGACGCTGAAAATATCGGTGCGACCGTCGAGTTTTTCGCCTTTCACCTGTTCGGGCGACATGTACGGAACCGTTCCCAGCANTGCGCCTTTCGTGCTGAACATCTCGGCGGTTGCCGATTCCGCACCGATGNCGCCTTTTGTTACCTGCTTTGCAAGGCCAAAATCGAGAATCTTTGCCTCTCCCTTTTCATTGATAATAATGTTTGCCGGTTTGATGTCTCGGTGGATGATACCGGCTGAGTGTGCTGTCGCGAGGGCATTCGCGATCTGAGCGGCGATATGGATACTTTCTTGTCCGGTTAGCGAACCATCTTTGATCTTCGCCGCAAGGCTTTCCCCTTCGACATACTGCATGACGATAAACTGGCGGCCGTCAACGCCGGAGATCTCGTGGATCGTGCAGATATTCGGGTGGTCAAGTTTAGCGGCGGACTGTGCCTCACGCAGGAGGCGTCCGTTTGCCTCTTCGCTTTCGACGGAGTTTGATGGCAAAACCTTTATTGCGACCCTACGGCCAAGCTTTGTATCGCGTGCAAGATAGACCTCGCCCATTCCGCCCTCGCCGAGCGGAGCTATGATCTCGTAATGCAGCAGCATCCGTCCGATATCGAGCTTGCTGCCCGCACCCACGATCTCTCTTGCGACCTCGCTTGCGGCCGGACGTTCCATAAATTCGTCGGAAACGTCGTATGAGCAGAGCAGTTCCTCAACCTCCTGACGCACGACGGGATCACCCGAACAGGCATCGTCTAAAAATCGTTCCCGCAGCACCGGAGCGATCTCCATTGCTTGCTCGAATATCTCTTTGGCACGTTCCCAACGTTCACTTTCCATCGCGTTTTGCTACTTTATGCGNCTTTCGGTATCAAGTCAATGGATTTCGCTGACCGGTGAAATTGGATTCATAAAATTTTTTTGAGACGGTTTGCCGCGCNCTATCGCGTTATTTAGTGACGGCAAAAATACGCCGAAAAACAAATTAACGGAGACAAGTAAAATGAAAAATATAAAAACACTATTCGCACTCATGGTCGTGATCGCAACTGTAGGAATCTCGCAGGCCTTCGCATGCAAACCGCCGGTAGACAACCTGATCGGACCTGCACAATCCAAGACAGTTTCGCATACGGCTGCCATCCCGGTTCTGGATGTTTCGGAGACCGAAGCGAGAATTTATTCGAAACGCGATCTTAACGGTCGGTACGCAAGCCTGGCCACCGCAACAATATTTGACCCGACGTCAAATCGCACGACGAACGCAACCTGCGTAGGCGTAGTGACATTTGACGGACGCGGCCATTTTACTGACAAAGAGGTGCATAGTTATGATGGATTTATCGTCCGAGACGAATTCGTCGGCACATACACGATTAATGCCGATGGCCGCGGATTAATGCACTTTATAGGCGAAAATGAGACGTTTGATTACGAGTTCGTCGTTTCAAATGACGCGAAAGAGATCACGTTCCTAATTCTGCTCGATATTCCCGGGGTCGTTTCGAACGGAACCTTAAAAAAGCAGTAGCGGGCAAAAACAAGAAAGTTGAAAGTGAAGAAGTTGAACGTTTCGAAACGTCAACTTTTTCACTTTTTAAACTTACTATCTTGTTAGCTCACGATGAAGCCAGGCTTTGGCCATTGCCCAATCGCGGGCGGTCGTCGCACGGGATATGTTTAGTATGTCAGCTGTATCTTCAAGAGTAAGGCCGCTGAAATATCGAAGTTCGACGACGCGTGACTGCTGTTTATCGATCGCTTCGAGCCGTGTCAGGGCTTCATCGAGAGCGACGAGGTCGACGCTTTTCTCGTCATTTGCGACTGCCATTGCTTCATCGAGAGGCAGCTTGATATCGTGGCCGCCGCGTTTGTCGCGATGTTTTGTGCGAGCATGATCGACCAAAATTCGCCGCATTGCCTGCGAAGCGATCGCAAAAAAATGGCTACGATTCTGCCAGTCGGTGTTTCGCTGATCGATCAGCTTAATATAAGCCTCATGTATGAGGGCCGTGGTCTGCAACGTGTGTTCCGGATTTTCGCGGCGTAGAAACCGCGAGGCCTGTCTGCGCAGTTCGTCGTAAACGAGCGGGAGCAATTCGTCCAAAGCCGCCCGGTCGCCATCGCCCCAGTCACGCAACATGCGTGTTATGTCGGTTGGAGCATTATCGTCTAAATTCATCTCGCGATAGTGTTAGGTTTCTAAACCTCGAACGGTATCTCGGCATTTTGCAGTACGCTGAGTTCGTTGCGGGTTACCTTTTCGAGGAGTTTGGGGTCGTCGAACATCTTTAACAAGCCGTTGACAGTGGCATAACGGGGCTCTTCGGCGATGGTAACGGGAAGCTTGATAAATTCACGGAGATATTGATCGATGCCCTCGAGCAACGCTCCGCCGCCGGTCAGGATCACGCCCCGGTCGTAGATGTCGGCTGCGACCTCCGGACGAAGTTCTGTCAGCGTATCTTTCACCCGCAAAGCAATACGGCGCACTATTGCTTCGACGATCGGATAAACTTCGCCGGCAGTGATCTCGACGGCTCCGGGACCGCCTGTCTGTACATCCCGACCGCGGATCTCGATCGATTTTGAAAGATCTTCGGGCAAAAAGGTCGACGCAAATTTAGTCTTAATAAATTCGGTGGTTTCCTCACCGACCTGGAGGCCGCGGTGACGGCGAACGTGGGTCGCGAGGCCCTCGTTTATCATGTTGCTGCCGTGTCGGTCGGACGCCGAATGGACGACCGAACCTTTCGCAATGATCGCGATATTCGTCGTACCAGCACCGATATCGACGATTGCAGATGCACGCCGGTCGTCGGGCAAAACTCCGGCACCAAAGGCAGCCGCGAGGCCCTCTTCCATCATGTAAACCTTGCCGATGCCGGCCGAATCCGCGGCATTCACTAAAGCACGCTGCTCGACGTGCGTGACGTCCGAGACCATGCTCATGACGGCCTGGAGCGAAATATTAGAGCCGCCCGACCTCGCCTTTTTGACAAAGAACTGGAGCATTTTCTTGGTCCGCTCAAAATCGCCAACCACCCCGCCAATGAGCGGCGCACGGACAACGACATCGCGGCCCTCGCGGCCCGTCATGTCGAATGCCTCGTGGCCAAAGGCTACGATCTCCTCGGACATCTCGTTGATCGCGACGAGCGACGGATCATCGAGAACGACACCACGCCCTTTGACGGCAATGATCGTACTCGCCGTGCCGAGATCGATGGCCATCGAATCTGTGACAAGTTTTTTGAGCGAAGAGATCTTTAGCATATTGGTTGAGTCGCCAAAATTATAGACTTATTTCGACAAAGATACCACTATTTCTAGTTCCATTTTAACTCAAATAGCTCTACAGGCTGCAANCGATTTTTTACGGTGAGCGGAGCCAAAGGNGTCACGGGAAAGATGTTGCCGGCGGCGGTCTGCGTTGCCCCNCTGATCAGAATTTGATTGCCGAGGGCATTGGATTCAAGCCGCGAGGCTAGATTTACAGTGTCGCCGATCGCGGTGTANTCGGAGCGTTTATCCGAACCAATGTAACCAACGGTCGCCACGCCNGTGTGAAGGCCGATCCCGACCTGAATGGATGCGAAGCCTTCGGCAGCGAGCTCGGTATTGAGCGTCTGAATGCGTTTTTGCATCGCAACTGCAGCCTTTACGGCGTTTACCGGGTCAGCGGCGGTCGCAGTCGGTGCTCCGAACAGAGCCATAAGGCCGTCACCGATGTATTTATCAAGCGTTCCGCCATGGGCGAAAATGATGTCGGTCATTGCCGTAAAATAGCGGTTGAGCAGGCCGACGATCTTTTCCGGATTGGCGCGTTCGGATANTGCGGTGAACGNTCGAATATCGGCAAAAAGCACGGTGATCGTCTGATTGACGCCCCCGAGCTTNAACGAATCCGGATTGTCGAGCATCTGTTTTACGACATATTCCGGCATAAAACGGCTGTAATTGGCACGTGCGACCTCTTCCCGGGCAAGGCGTTTGTGCGCTTTTACGGTTTCGACCGTGACGGCTGTTTGGGCGGCGACGGCGCTGATCAGTTCGAGATGGTCGGACGTAAATGCGGCAAACGGATCGAGCCGGTCGGCGTAAACGACGCCGTGAACGTTGGACTGGGTTATCAATGGTGCACAAATTGTGGAACGCACGCCCTGCGAAACGATCGATTCGGCACCGAGAAACTGCTCGTCGGTTTTCGCGTCCTGCGACAGCAAAGCGACCTTATCCGTCATCACTTTCTGCGTGATAGTGCGGCTGACGGTTAGTTTTTCGCTGAGTTGAGCGGTGCTCGCATCGCGGGTCTTGGCACCGATCTGGTAAAGGCTGTAGCTGAGAATTTTACCGTCGACCGTTTCGTCAGCCAGCAGAGCGATCACGCGGTCGGCGGGCGTCCCGCGGAAAATGAGGTCTGTCGCCTTCTCAAATATCTTCTCAAGATCAAACACAGTCCCGAGCGTTTTACTCATTTCGTAGAGCAATTCGAGGATATTTGCCTTGCGGCGAAGGTCTTTGATCTCTTCGGGGGTCGCCTCCGACGATTCCATTGAGAGGTGCGATTGGCGGCCGATTATCTCGTTGGCCGACATCTGTACCATCGTATGGCCGAGCGGGTTGTCATCGTATTTGATGCCGACCGGAACGGGTGAAGCGGCAACGGCAGAATCGGGCTGAGCGGCGGAACCGCCGAGCAGTTTGAATGCCATAGCGCTCTCGCCGATCGTGATGATATCACCGGTAACGAGCAGCTTTTCGAGCTGCGGTGTGGCATTTACAAAAACGCGATTAACGCTGCGAACCACGGCACCATTCTCAAAATAGCCGTCATTAATGCGAAACCCGTTCGCGTCCGAGGTTAGAAAGGCGTGTTTTCGCGAGACACGGCGGTCATTGAGTACGATGTCGTTCTCTTTCGCCCGGCCGATGGAATATTCGCGGCCCGACGTGACGCCCAATTCCCATGTGCGTCCGTTCGGTTCTGTGATCGTAAGTATTGCGTTCAAGATATTTATCATTGTAAATGTTAAATTATTAAAACGTAAACTGTGGAGGCGAGAGTGCAGAATGATCTATTTTGACAACAACGCATCGACGGCGGTCGCACCCGAAGTGTTTGACGCGATGAAGCCGTTTCTGACCACCGAATTCGGCAACCCGTCCTCNGGCCACAGTGGCGGTAGCGAAGCCCGTATCGCNATAAAACAAGCCCGTGAGAATGTGGCCGAAATGCTCGGTGCGGNGAATCCGAGCGAGATTGTTTTCACATCCGGCGGTACCGAAAGCGACAACTGGGCAATCACCGGGGCGTTGGAATTACAGCCCGACAAGAAACACATCATAACAACCAGCGTCGAGCACGAAGCAGTGCGAAAGATGTGTGAAAAGCTCGAAAAACAGGGCGTTAGCGTGACATGGCTCGACGTAAATAACAGCGGAGAGATCGATCTCGACGAGCTAAAAAATGCATTGCGGCCCGACACTGCCGTCGTTTCGATGATGATGTCGAACAACGAAACGGGCGTGATATTTCCTGTTGCCGAGGCGGCGGCGATCGTCAAGGCAAACTCCGACGCTCTATTTCACTCGGACGCCGTCAATGCAGCGGGCAAGATACCGATCAACCTCAAAAATACACCGATCGATCTGCTCTCGATCTCAGGCCACAAATTCTACGCTCCAAAAGGCATCGGAGCGTTATACATTCGCGATGGCCTCGGGCTGCCGCCATCGCTGATCGGCGGCGGGCAAGAGAGTGGACGACGAGCCGGGACCGAAGCAACGCATCAGATCGCCGGGCTTGGTGCGGCGGCGGCTTTGGTCAAAGACATGTCATCGATCGAGCGGATTCGAGCGTTGCGTGACCGTCTGGAAAGCGGGATCTTGAGCACGATACCAAATGCCGTCGTCAATGGTGGGGGCAACCGTCTGCCGAACACCACGAACATCTCGTTCGAAAATACTAATGGCGAGATGATACTGCACGCTCTCGACGCGGTCGGCGTCTGCGTCTCGACCGGCTCTGCTTGCAACGACGCGGGGCACAAAGCTTCAGGCACGCTGCAGGCGATGAACATACCGTATTCACGAACGATGGGCGCCGTCAGATTTTCGCTCGGACGTTACAATACCGACGCTGAGGTTGAATTTGTGTTAGAAAAATTGCCCACGATAGTAGAAAGCTTGCACGCGATGGCCGCATGAGGCGTTCATAGATTGTAGGGTCTTAGGTCTCAGGTCTAAGGAAGGTTTAGGAGATAGGAAATGAAAAGACAAATCATATTTTGTTCGGTTGTCGCGTTGTTTATTTTCGGTGCATTTGCGGCGCAGTCGCGTGCATTTGGTCAGGAAATTACCGGCGGTTATGGTGACGCGTCCATCAAGGACAAAGATGTTCGCTCGGCTGCCAATCTGGCGGTAAAAAGCCGCTCGCGCACAACCGTCAAGACGCTGACCCTCGTCAAGGTCCTCAAAGCCGAGGTCCAGGTCGTCGCCGGCCTCAATTACCGAGTCTGCCTCCTGGTCCGTGAAGGCAACCGCCGCTCGCAAAGCATCACCGCCATCGTCTACAAGGACCTTAAAAACCGCCGAAGCCTAACTAACTGGAAAGCCGGTGGATGCACGGACCTTTAAGCCGCCTTTTCGATCCCATACCTCGACAATTTTAGATACAGCCCTCGACGTGTTAGGCCTAGTTCGGTTGCGACGCGGGAGATGTTCCAGTTGTGGCGGGCGAGTGACGCACGGATGAGCTGCATTTCGAGTTCGGAGACGGCGTCGTCGAGCGTCCCGCCTTCGGTGATGTTTGTGAATGGTGAAAACGCTCCGTCGTAGCTTGCTATGGGACGCGCGTTGTCCTGATTGCCAAACGGGGTGAGAGGCTGCGAGCTGCGTTTTAGTTCGGGTGATAGGTGTTCTGGCGTGATGACCTCGTTATCGACGGCGCGGGCGATGACCCGTTGGATCTCGTTGCAGAGCTGGCGGACGTTGCCATCCCAACTGCATACCATCAGCAGATCGATCGTCTGCGGCGTGAACGTAATATTACGTTTCGTAAATCTCGCCGAATAGTGATTGATGTAGTAATTAACGATCGGCGGTATTTCGCTGCGGCGTTCGCGAAGCGGCGGTACGCGCAGACGAATGACATTCAAACGGTAATATAGATCCTCGCGAAATGTGCCGTCCGCGACCTTTTCCTCAAGCGGCATGTTGGTCGCGGCGATGATGCGGACATCGACCTTGAGCGGTTTTTTGTCGCCGAGCGGCTGGATCTCGCCTTCCTGCAGAAATCTGAGCAATTTGGGCTGCACATCGAGCGGCAGATCGCCGACTTCGTCGAGAAAAAGCGTACCGCCATCGGCCGTACGGATCGTTCCCGGCGAATCGTTGACGGCACCGGTGAACGCACCTTTTTTGTAGCCGAAGAGGTGTCCTTCGGCAAGTTCCTTGGGTACGGCGGTGCAGTTGAACGGAACGAAAATCTTGTCTTTGCGGTTCGAGATCGTGTGGATCGCACGCGAGACGAGCTCCTTACCGGTACCAGATTCGCCGGTGACGAGGACCGTCACGTCGGACGAGCGGATCTTGTAGACCTCTTCGACAAGCGAGGTCATCGCGGGCGAAGAGTGAATAAATCCGGGCATCAGGCTGTTTGATGTGTACGGGCTCGAGTCCTGCTCGGTCGGTGTCGATTTGTCTTTTTCGCGAAGAGCGACGACGTCCATGCCCAATTCGACGACGCGGAGCAGCGGTGCGAGCGAGCTGTCGTCATTGAGCACGGCACCCGAGGCGGGCTGGACGATCAGAAACGCTGGTGCCGCGGCACTGCCGCGCAGCGGTAGTACGGTTATGTTTTTTGTGCGTGCGAACGTCTTTTCGTCGCCTTTGTTTTGGGCGTCGTTTAGCTTGCCGACGAGTTCGTTGCTCTCGACCGGCGAATAGCCGTGAGTGATAAATGGATAGAGTCGTTTTTGATCGTTGATCTCGGCGATTATCAGCTTTTTAGCGTTGCTTTCCTGCTGGAGTACCGCGATCAGCTCGCGGAATAGTAGTTCCCGCGAAGCGGTCGCTTCGGCCAATCGAACGGTTAACAACTGCGAGACGACGGAATTGGCGCGCTTATTCGTGACGATCGCCGGTTTTGCGACTTTTGCCCGCTCTACGCGGATGAGCTCTTTGGCAATGGCATCGGTGTATGATTTTATTCCAAGTTTTCGGAAAATGTCGGCGGCCGTGTTGAGGCTCTTACGTGCGCGGTCGGTGTGTAGTTCGTCGAGATTTACACCGAGCAAATAGTGCAGCAAACCGGTGTGGTAAAGGTCTTCGCCGGCCTCGAATATAGTCAAACTGCGGCTGAAATGGTGGATCGCGAGTTCGTTGTCGTCATCGGCGAGAGCGACAAGGCCGCGAATTCGCTGAATATTGCCGAGCACAAAAAAATCGGCGTTCGGGTCGTTGTCCTCGATCTCGCGGAGCGCATTTTCACATTCCTCGACACCGCCTTGGTCTATATAGCTTTCGGCGAGGACGAGCCCAGCCATGTTGGCGTAGTGTTTTCCGCCGATGTCGCTCGCGAAGTCTATAGTCTCGCGTGCCTTTTCGATCGCCTTTTTGAATTTGCCCTGGGCCAGATAGAGCCGTGCTATATTGCGCATCGACTGAACGGTGTACCAGGCGTGTTTATGTCTCTTGGCAAAATCGACGGCGCGATCCAGATATTGTTCGGCCTGCTCCATTTCGCCGCGCAAGAGCTTTAATTCACCGAGCGAATCGTAAATTCCCGCAACGTGGACATAGTTTTCTTTGATCGCGATAGTGAGCGCACGATTGATCATCGCCTCGGCCTTTGCCCATTCGCCGATCTGCAGAAGGTTNACACCNAGATTNCCGAACGCGATGACGGTATTTAGGGCGTGTTCCGTTTGTTCGAAAAANTCNATGGATTTCTCGAGGCATTGTATGCCGTCCTGCGGCCGACGCAGGAATGAGTATGCGCCCGACATGTCCGTGTAGAGTTTGCCGAGCATGAACGGCGCGCTGTTTTCGCCAATGATCTGGATGCCGAGTCTAAAGCTCTCGATCGATTTTTCGCTGTTACCCTCCTGGTGATAGCTGTTGGCGATCTCGCGATATGCCTCGGCCATGCCAAGCCACACGCCATTTTCGCGAAAATGCTCGAGGGCTTTTTGCGCGTAATCGCGACAGATCGGATATTCCGCGAGCTTGCGATAAACCCTTGCAAGGCCGATATCGACACCGCCGAGCAATTCGCGATGGCCGGTGTCCTCGGCTTTTTGCCGTGTTTCTTTGAGCAAGGTCACGGCCTTGGGCTGTTCGCCCATATTGTTATAGGCTATGGCGAGTTGGGTCGTGACGCGGACCTGCGTCTCGGGTTCGAGCTGCGAGAGATTTTCCTCGTTTTCGAAAGGTTTTACGGCTTCGAGCGATTCCTTATAGCGACCAGTCGTTTCCAGCGTAAATGAAAGAAGCCGTTTGAGATGCGCAAATTGATCGGGCGAAAAAGCGAAGGCCGCCGTCGCCTTACCAATGATCTTTTCAGCCTCGCCGGAAAGCCCCTCGCGGAGCTTCTGACCAATGCTGGCGAATAGCTCGTCAGTCTTCTCGTCCGACAGACGCCGCGTTCGGGCGATCGGGTCTCGAGACAACTCCTTTATTGAGGTCGTGGCGTTTTTCATTTTCGGTTGCGAAAGAAAACGGTCAATGCCGTCCCGATTTCAGTAATCGTGATGGCGGACAACGACAAATTGAATACTTAGTACACAAGTGCAACTGAAATTTATCAGAAAATCACCTGCACGTCTATGTTTTTTTCGTAATCCGTTGAATGANGGAGTTCCATGGTACAAATCAAACGCGGCGATCGGNATCAAAAGCGCATGTGAAGTTTTGTACAAGATTGTCAAAACTCTGGAAGTTTTGTTTCGTATCTATTAAATTAAGATCACGCANAGCTCGGATCAGTTATGAAGAACGACAAGTTTGAGGACGAAGCAAAGACGGTGTTTCTCGATACAAAGGGCGGACGACGGCGTTGGTCGTCGGTGTTCGGCGTCGCGTTGGGAGTGATTGCGACGGTGATGGCATCGCTGTTTGTGATCAGCGTTTTGATCAATCCTTTCCTGCCCCAGATCAAACTCAAATCAATTGCCGGCCTGCCTCCGCACATCCCCGATGCCCACGTACCGGAATTGCCAGTCTCGTCAAAGCGTGACCCCGTGTTAGAGCAGACTACCGAACGCGTAAAATTTGAAAAGAAAAAGCGTGATGATAAGCGCATTCAAAATGCCGAGCTGCTGAAAATGACGACCTCGGGAAACCAGTTGCCGGCATTCGAAAAAACGAACGGCGAACCCCTCGCGGTCGGTTTTTATGTGAACTGGGACGATTCGAGCTTTGCATCGCTAAAGCAGAATATCAACCGGCTCGATTGGATGGTGCCCGAGTGGATCCGGCTCTCAGGCGACGAAAAGAATCCGCTCGTANTAGACATCGACGAAAAGGCNATGGATCTCATCCAAAGCGAAAAGCCGCAGATGCCTGTATTGCCACTGGTGCAGAATTATAAGAATGAGCAGTGGAACAGCGATATCGTTGTCCGTTCGATCTCGACCGAAAAGTCACGTCGGCACATGATCGATACGTTGCTGGCTACGGTTGATCAATATAAATTCGGCGGCCTGACGATCGACATCGAGGAAGTGCCCGAGAGTTCGCAGGGCGACCTGTTTACATTTATCAGCGAATTGCATGCGGAGTTTCAGTCGCGTGGATTGATCCTCGCCCAGTCGGTGCCGTTTGATAATCCGGACTGGAACTATAAGGCGTACGCGAACGTCACCGATTTTCTGATGCTGATGGCGTACGATCAGCATTGGTCGACGGGAACCGCCGGGCCGGTCGCAGGACAGGATTGGTACGATTCGCTGCTCAAGAAGCGGATGGCGGAACTTTCGCCGGCGAAGACCATTATTTGTTTTGGCAATTATGGCTACAACTGGGCAAATGACAAGAGCGAGGCTGAGACGGTCTCGTTTCAGGAAGCGCTGCTCGCCGCAAAAGAATCGCTCGATTCGCCCGAAGAGATAAAATTTGATCCGGCATCGAAGAATCCGTATTTTTCGTACGACGAGGACGACGGTAAGCACCACACGGTCTGGTTCCTTGACGCCTCGACCGCCTATAACGAACTTCAAAGTGCAAAACAATACAAAGTAGCTGGGTTTGCCCTGTGGCGGATGGGCAGCGAAGATCCGTCTCTGTGGAAGATATTCGGCAACGGCGAACCGGCGGCTTCGGTGAACGATCTGACGGCGATAAAATATGGTTACGACGTTGATTTTCAGGGCACCGGCGAGATATTGCAGGTGACCGCTGAACCGCAGGACGGCGTGCGGGATATCGCGACGGGAGCCGACGGACTGATCGCGACGCAGGTCTATAAACAGATACCGTCCTCATACGTCATTCAGCGAACCGGTGATAAGCCGAAGAAGATCGTGCTGACATTCGATGACGGCCCCGATCCTGTCTGGACACCGAAGGTGCTCGACATACTGAAAGAAGAAAACATAAAGGCCGCGTTTTTTATCGTCGGCCAAAACGGCCAGACCAATCCCGAACTCGTCAAACGCATTGTCGCCGAGGGACATGAGATCGGCAATCATTCGTTCACGCATCCAAACCTCGGCGAGATTCCCGACAGCATCGTCGACCTCGAACTCAACACGACGCAGCGTCTGATCGAATCGCTGACGGGGCGATCCACGAGGCTGTTTCGCGCACCGTATTTCGGCGATGCAGAACCGCGAACGCCGGATGAGGTCGGACCGACGGTGATCGCGCAAAATCTGGGTTATATATCGGTCGGGCTTCACCTGGATCCTGACGACTGGAAACTCAAAAACGATGACGGTTCGCCGCATACGGCGGATGAGATGGTCGCGCAGGTCATCGAGCAGGCGGCGATCACGACACCCGAGGAACGCGGCAATATCGTACTCATGCACGACAGCGGCGGCGACCGCTCGGCGACGATCGAGGCTTTGCCAAAGATCATCCACGAACTGCGTTCACGCGGATTCGAATTCACCACCATCG
>JGI24770J26754_10001648_pt1 | contig 15738 bp, 9 predicted proteins | sample LakOneMetagenome_FD_26754 | JGI IMG/M metagenome (IMG submission 26754) | reverse complement strand
TAAAAATATCTGAAAAATATATGATAAAGAGTTTTGCTGGTTTAGGGTTTTATTAGGGTAAAAGACGGGAATAGTCTTATTCCCGTCTTACTTTAAATAATACGTCATCAGCTAAAAGAGTCCCGTTTTAAATATTCAGTCCTGTGTTGCTTGGTTGTTGCAGAATATATATCCTTTGAAAAAGCCAACAATATCTGACCACAAACAGATGAACTGAAATTGCAACGAACAGGTAACCCCCAAATTAAACGGCATCCTTAAAGAAGGGATGCCGTTTTTATTTAGTACAAAACTTCTTATGGTTTTACAGCCGCCTTGTTGGTTTTTCCGGCATTTAAGAACATATCAATATAAGCTTTGATCCTGCCATCTATTTCGGTTGCCGCGATCTTTCCTTCTGCATATTCCCTGGCCTGGCCCATCAGGTATTCGTGCAATACTTTGTTGTTCACTTTTGTTTCCAGTCTGATGGTTGAGATGCCGGCAATTTTGTCCTCCCAAATGGTTCTTACCTTTTCCCAGTAAATCTTATTCTTTTCCCACCATGCTCTTGCTGCAATGCATGCAGAAACATCTTTTCGAACATAATTGTTGACGCCTTTTTCTTCTACCAGTAATTTGTCAATGTCATTTTCACGGACCAGTTTCTTGTTATCCTGCTGATGGAGATAACCGTTATCATTTATGACAATACGGTTGGTCCTGTTCAGAATATTGTAGTCGTGCCTTACCGAGTATTCACGACGTGGCAGCGGGGCATCGGTTGTATTTAGCCAAAAAGTTTCACCATTGGCATTTATCCATTCGCTGGTACCCTGGTAACGGGGCTCGTCACTCACTTCCCAAATGGATTGTGTCCACTTACCTTTTACTGACTCTGGTTTTTGAATCTCTTTTAGCCATGTTTTATTGCCTTTATATTTCCAGATCACCGGGTTCTCATAGGTCCAGTCTTCCCGCCAGTGTTTAATGATCATTGAATCGGTGATGACCAGCAAATGCTGCAGTACGATCTTCTTATTACCTGCTTCAACGGGGAATACATATTCCAACCCGCCGTTTATTATTTCACGTTCATGAAATTTATAGTTTGGATCCGGGGAGAATGTTTCTGCATATTTGAATTCCACTTCAAAGCATCCGCAAAGTTTGTTGATGTTCTTATCAGGTGTTTGTGCAACTACCGGGTTCAAAATGATTGCTAGTAATGTCAGGCTGGTTATCTTTTTTATCATGTTTTATGGTTTGACGCAAAAAGAAGTTATTATCGGCAAGCAATACTTACGGATTCGGTAATGATGTTTACGCGAAAAGAAAAAGCTGCCTGTTTATTCAGGCAGCTTTTAAACTCATAGGATAATAATTAATTGATCAGGCTGTACCTGAACTGGGGCTTGCCTCTTGTTCCGCCATCATTTACACCCATGTCCAGGCATTTTAGCTTATAATAATTACCACGGGGATCTTTAATAATATAGAATCGATCCTGCCTGGCACCAGTGGCTGGCTGTGTACTCCTCCAGCTACTGCCAATGGCCCAACGGATCGGCTGCAAAATTTGCTCTGGCCACACTGTCTTTATTAAATGCAGTAAAAGCAGCAGAAGCAGTAGCAGCATCGGCATATATTTTTGTTGAAACGGTTACACCGGATAAATAATTCACAGAGATCAGGTCAGAGAAGTTATACGGAACCTGTCCGGCGCCAAAATTTGTTTCAAAGAGTGAATAACTCCACATGATGTCCCATTTTTCTTTTTCGGGTTGTGCATCCACTATTCCATTTTCGAATGAAATGTATTTAAAGTGCCAGTTGGCATCTTTTGGGACCAACATGGTTTTAAAAGTTGTTTCCTGTATGCCGGCATATTGCAATGTATATCCACCCGCTGCATTGCGGAGTACCCGTAATTTGATCCAGGGCCTTGCTGCAATGCCACCACCCGTACCCCGGTTCAATACGATCACTTTATTATCGGCATCCGTTGCTGAAACAGCCGGAATAACTGTTTTGGTAAGGTCACCGGCAACATCATCAAAGTATGCCAGCTGCTCGGGTAAGGGATTTGTCTGACTGGTGGTTAATGTAAGCCCAATGGTATCTGCTTCGTTAACTGCAACGAGGTCATTCTTTGTTAAAACCTTTGCCCCGGCACTGACCGTGTTATTGAGTATAACCCGGAAATCATCGCCACAATAAAACCCGAGGTCCCAGCCAGCACGCAGAACAGGTGTTTGTTTGTCGGCAGAGAGATCGAGGTAAACAGAATTGCCTGCGGCACTGCCTGCTTCTGCAGCGGCAATACCACTTAATTGAATTTGTGCGCCGGAAGAAGTTGGTACTGCAATTATCGGATCCGTATCTTTTTTACAGGCAGTAAAAACTCCCGCTATTGTTAAGGCGATTACTATTTTCTTAGACTGGTTCATAAATTTTTTTTTTCTTGATTAATTACTTCTGTTTCCTGTTCCATTGCAGGTTCAATCCTATAAAATAAGACCGGCCATAACTGATGGGTACAGCGCCGCCCGAGCTGTGAATGCTGCCGGAAGAAGCGGCCGTATTATTCACATTATTCACGTCGAAAATGTTTTTTACNCCGGCAGTAANGGTAATGTATTTGTTCAACGTTGTGTTGGCTGTAAAGTCAGCAAGATGGTAAGCGGCAGTTTTGGCTATGTACAAAACATCNAGGCCGGCTGTGTTGGTTCCGGTAACATATTGTGGTTTGCTCCCGGTGTATTTGTAAAACAGGCTGAACTTGGTTTTGATCTTATCCACCCCATAGCTAACGGATGCATTNAATTCAGGGCTCCATAAATATTCTTTGCTGTCTAGTTTTATATAATCCTTGTCNTCGTACAGTTTGCGGTAGAAGCCGATNTAAGAAAAGCCTGCGGTTGCATCAAGTTTTTTCCAGGTTATCTTATTCTCCAGGACAACACCGGTGGTTTTCGCTTTGTTTACATTGAAGTAGCTGTATTGGTTATTGCCGGAAGATGACAATGCAAAATCTATCTGGTTGTTGAAGTCGTTGAAGAAGCTTCCCAATGAAGTGCTGAAGGCAATATTTTTTGAGATGGGTGCTGACCAATTAAGCGAACCATTAAAACTGTTTGAATATTCCGCCTTCAGGTTNGGNTTGCCAACAATATTGTGGTTCACGTCAACAAAATCAAAATACAGTTCTCTTAATGCNGGAGAACGGAACCCGTATGCATACGCCAGCCGCAGGTCTAAATTCTTGCTTAAAATAAATTTGCTGTTGATGGATGGGATCGCAGGCGGCGCATCATACACTGAATTTTTTATGAACCGCAACCCCGGGCGGATGTTGATCCAGCTTACAGGTTTTATTTCGGCAGAAATGAATGCTGCATAATCTGTAATTACCGGGCTGCCCGATATTCTTGCCCCGCTGGCGTCCTCCCGGTTAATATCAATACCCGGCTGCAGTGTCAGCATAGGNGATACCTGGTATTGAAGGCTGGTTCTGAAAACAAAACTGTGAAACCTGCTGATATCCTGTTCACCGGCACCGGTGGTCAGCACATCAGATCCATTCTCAAAATCATGCAGGGTTGTTTTGGTCCTTCTTTTATAATCGGTATAGCTCACAATACTGGCTAACTGAAGTTTCTTACTGAAATTATATCCGCCCTGTAACTGGTGAGAGAACCGACCGGTAATGTATTGCTGATCGATGGATTTGTAATTGTTGTAGTTGATGGCACCCCGGCTTTTGATATCTTCATTCACCACATCCCCCCTGTAATAAATATTAAATGGCCCTTTGCTGTAACCGATCTTGTAATTGCCCATCCACTGTTCTTTTGGCTTCCATGTTTTTCCCCGGCCGTAGGCATCGCCGCCATATCCATCAAAGTCATTGTGTGTGCCGCCAAGCGATACTGCCCAATTGTTTTTCTTATAACTCACATTCAGGTTTTGCAAATGCACTCCTTTATAACTGAAAGGATGATATTCGCTGCCGGCTGTTTCTTCCTGTAGTTTTGCAGAAACAGAAAGATCGTCTTTTGTATGTTTCCTGGTGATGATATTGATAACACCCGCCAGGGCATCTGAACCGAAGATCACCGACATGGGGCCTTCCACAATTTCAATGCGCTCAATGCTGTTGATGTCAACCTGGCCAAGACTTTCCCTGGTATCGCCCCGGTCTACCATAGGCACACCATCCAGTAAGATCTTTACATTGCGGCCGCTCATTCCCATCAACTGAACATCGGTAGTACCCGTTGTGTTGTCGTTTGAAAAGCGGAACCCCACCTGGTTGTTCAATACCTGCTGCACACTGGTTGCGCCGCTTAGTTTTATGCGCTCACTGTTAATTACCCGAACCTGGTAAACGGATTTTTTTAGGGATTGCGGCTTATATTGGCCGGTTACAATAACCTCATCAAGGTTTCTCATCTTCATGCTGTCTTGCTGGGCATATGCTGAACTTGTTAACACAAATACTGCAAGCAGGGTTTTGATAACTTTTTTCATTTTTGATATTTTGTGATCTAAAAAACTGACTAAGGAAAAATTCTCAGGTCATTTGCGATCACAAAATTCATCCGGCATCATTGCAGATTTATCATGGAAATGTCATCATGTGAAAATCAGAAGCAAAACAGCAACGTTTTACTTTGCTGTGACAGAAGCACTGATGATGATCAAAGCAGTGCATGACGGGTGTCATGCATTAATTGGAGAAATTGATTTCAACATCGTATTGAACAAGAAAATGACCGGGCAGAAAAAGAAATGCTTAGTGTTGCAGCAACAATTCGCAGGGTTTAATACCTGTGTGTTTTTTAAATGCGGTGGAAAAATGAGAGATGGAAGAATAGCCCAGTAACATGGAAACCTCTGTTACGCTTAATCCTTTATCATAAAGCAGGTATTTCGCATGTTCCATACGCTGTCCCTGGTAAAAATCAAAAATGGTGGTGCCGAAGATCTCTTTAAAACCTTTCTTTAAGTAACATTCGTTTATGGCTACCTTGCGGCTGAGAGCCTTGATGGTAATGGGTTCCCCAATATGCTGCAGTAATACTTCTCTTGCTTTGATGATCTTTTCCCGGTCCTCGGCGTTTTGCAGAAACTTACAGGTGAATTCGGTTTCTTTATCCTCACCCAGCATACAGTCCATGCTGTATAACAGCAATATCTGTGTCTGGGCATTGATGAAGATATTTTCCCGGGTATCGGTATAGGTATGATTCAGCAATGCTTCAATGGCGGTTCTTGTTTTACCACAAAGCGGCAATTGTTTGGAGAAAGATGCCTGGTGCCTGAAGGAAAGAACGTCTTCTGTTAACCCGGATTGGGTACTGTTATTGGTGAACTGGGTGAGGTAGGTAGGTTTGAAACTGAAACTCACCACATCCACACTGTCTACTTTTTCCACACAACTTTTGCTGCTGCTGAATTTACAGAAATCACATTCGGTTTGCTTCTGGCGACAGTACACATTACCGCTTACGCAGAACTTCAACTCCAGGTAATTGGCAGCCGGATTATTTTTTTCAACATGGTAAACCAATATGCCAGTATCATCAATATTCCATTGTGGCTGCTTGCGGTAGCGCCTTATAGAATAATTCACCGAACCGGGAACCACACGGTCAACATGCAGCAATACATCCATATCCTCATGTAATAGNGGTTCNCGGTGTGCAATGCTTAATATGTCGGAGNAATGATCCATTGAAAATTTTCGATACAAAGATACAAAAGAATGTTTAAACAATAAAAGAGTTTGAAGTTAGGGGTTTGTGGTTTCTGGCTGGCAGTTTTCTGGATTTATGGCCTCAAACCAGGGGCAAAAAGTTGGTAAGACCCGCTGTGAATTTGTGTAAAAAAAGCAGGTAAAATACGCCCATAATAATTACCCCGAACCCCTGCTTTTTCGTACATTTGCAGGAATATAAATTTCACTTTTAAAAAGAGACGGAGAACGATTTTATGAGTACAGAAACAGCAGCAATTCCAACACACGCTACCAATGGTTATGGTGCCGATAGTATCCAGGTTTTAGAAGGCCTGGAGGCCGTTCGTAAACGNCCCGCCATGTACATTGGCGATATTGGGAACAAAGGGTTGCACCACCTGGTTTATGAGGTGGTTGATAACTCGATCGATGAGGCCCTTGCTGGTCATTGCAAAAATATTACTGTAACCATCCATGACGATAACTCCATCACCGTCCAGGATGACGGCCGTGGTATTCCTACCGACATGCATACCAAAGAAAAGCGCAGTGCGCTGGAAGTGGTAATGACAGTGCTTCATGCAGGTGGTAAATTTGATAAAGATTCTTACAAGGTTTCGGGTGGTTTACACGGGGTGGGCGTAAGTTGCGTGAATGCACTCAGCTCCAAACTCCACGTAACGGTAGGAAGGGATGGCAAAATGTATGAACAGGAATATGCCATCGGCATTCCGCAATACCCGGTAAGGGAGATCGGTACAACCGATACAACAGGTACAACAGTTCACTTCTGGCCAGATGCCTCCATTTTTTCTGTTACTGTCTACAATAAAGACATTTTAGAAGGAAGGCTCAGGGAGCTTGCTTACCTGAACAGGAAAATAAATATCATCCTGAACGACCTGCGGGAGAAAGATGAAGAAGGCAACCATTACAGCAAAACATTTTACAGTGAGGGCGGTATTGTAGAGTTTGTACAATCGATAGATAAGAATGCCAACCGCCTGCCATTGATCCCCCAGGCAATTTATTGCGAAGGGCTTGATGCATCCAGCAACGTAATGGTAGAAGTGGCCATGATGTACAATGCCGGTTACCAGGAGCACATCTTCAGCTATGTAAATAACATTAACACCATTGAAGGAGGTACACATGTGGCCGGTTTCCGCCGCAGCATCACCCGGGTATTTAAAAGCTATGGCGAAAAGCAGGATATGTTTGCCAAAGCCAAAGTGGAAATTGAAGGCGATGATTTCCGGGAAGGTTTATCTGCCATCATCTCAGTTAAAGTTCCTGAGCCGCAGTTTGAAGGCCAGACAAAAACAAAACTGGGTAACAACGAAGTGATGGGTGTGGTGGATTCCACCCTAAGCCGTGTACTGGAAGCATACCTGGAAGAAAACCCGAAAGAAGCCAAGACCATTATTCAAAAAGTGATATTGGCTGCCCAGGCCCGTGCTGCAGCCCGCAAGGCAAGAGAAATGGTGCAGCGCAAAAGCGTACTTACCGGCGGTGGCTTACCTGGTAAACTGGCAGATTGCAGTGATAAGGATCCCGGTAAATGTGAACTGTTCCTTGTGGAAGGAGATTCGGCGGGTGGAACGGCCAAGCAGGGCCGCGACAGAAGCTTCCAGGCCATTCTTCCGCTGCGTGGTAAAATACTGAACGTGGAAAAAGCAATGGAGCATAAGATATACGACAATGAGGAGATACGGAATATGTTCACTGCTCTGGGCGTAAAGATAGGTACACCCGAAGACCCGAAAGCACTGGATCTTTCTAAACTGCGTTATCATAAACTGATCATCATGACGGATGCTGATGTGGATGGAAGCCACATCGCTACCTTAATATTGACCTTCATCTTCCGGTATATGAAAGAAATGGTGGAGCAGGGCTATGTATATATCGCACAACCTCCTTTGTACTTGGTTAAGAAAGGCAAGGAGCAGGAATATGCATGGAATGACGAAGAGCGTAAAGCACTGGTGGTTCAGATCGGGCAGGGAAAAGACGACAGCGTAACCATACAGCGATATAAAGGTTTGGGTGAAATGAATGCCGAACAACTCTGGGAAACCACAATGAACCCGGCTACCCGTACCTTAAAACAAGTAGCACTTGAAAGTGCTGCCGAGGCCGACCGAGTTTTCAGTATGCTGATGGGTGATGAAGTTCCCCCACGCAGGGAATTCATTGAAAGCCACGCCAAGTATGCTAAAATTGATGTGTAGATGTGAACAAGGTCAAACGGGGCATCGGACCTTTTCGTGAGCGGCTTTTTGCAAAAACCAATAATTTCAGTAGCTTGTATCCTGAAGTTTACTGCTTCAGCCCATATTTACTAACCATAAATTCAAGAAAATGTCAAACATGTTAACCGCTTATTGCATGAAAACAAAGGAAAAGAATGTTCCGATGCAGGATGCAGTAATAACAAAAACAGCCCGTGGGGGGTATATGGCCCAGGGACACGACGGTAAAGGAAATAAAATGACCACCATGCTCAGTGAAGCAACTGCCCTGGAAGCCGTTAAGAACGGGGTGGCCAAAAAAGCCTGGTAAATCTTAGGTAAAATTATTAAGGTCATCTGCCTCTGCGGATGGCCTTTTTTATTGGGGCTGCAAAACGGGTAATAAATAAAAAATATTAACTTACCCGGGCAACCCTTCAGTAATTCTGCCTGCAATGAAAAGAATATTAATACTTCCGGTGCTGCTTGTTATTGCCATCACGGCCCATGCACAAATGAATATCTATTCAGCACTTACTATCCCCGATTCGTTAAAAAAGGATGCCGACCTGGTGATAAGGGAAGAATATATCAAGGTAAATGTCAAGGATAAGAATACAGCCTGGCATGAGGTACACCAGGTAGTTACGGTTATGAACGAACAGGCAAAAAACTTTCTTTTCTTCAACCAGTTCTCCGATAAGTTCCATGTATTAGACGAAGCCGAGATAAAAGTATACGATATCGCCGGCAACAAAAAGAATACGTATTCAAAAAGAGAAATGACGACACAGAATTACGGCGATGGCCTGGTGCCGGAAGGAAAAGTTACCTATTTCAATATTACTGCTCCATCATATCCAATTACGGTTGAGTACACATACAGCATTAAATACAAAGGCATATTAAATCTGCCTGGGTATGTTTATCATTCTCCCTGGCAATCGGTTCAGCATTCGGTATTTGAAGTGGAAGCGCCGGCAGACCTTGGTGTCCGTTACAAATTAGTAAATACAGAACTTAAGCCTGCGCTTACTCAATCGGGCAGCAGGGATATGCTGCACTGGGAAGTAAAGAACCTGGCGGCATACAAACTGGAAAAACACAGCGGCTCCTCCTTTGCTTACGAGCCAATGGTTTTGCTAGGTCCTAATAAATTCCAGTTAGACGATTATGAAGGCGATATGACAAGCTGGAAGAATTTTGGCGACTGGATCAATAACCTGTACGCCAAGACCACCGGTTTGCCCGATGATAAAAAGAAATTTTACCAAGGATTGGTAAAGGATGCTTCCACCGACAGGCAAAAAGCGCAGATCCTTTATTCATACATGCAGAACAATATGCGCTATGTAAGTATCCAGCTTGGTATTGGCGGATGGAGGCCTTTCCCGGCAAGTTTTGTGGATGACAAAAAATACGGCGACTGTAAAGCATTGAGCAATTACCTCAGGTCGGCATTGGATGCCGTTGGCGTGAAATCAAATATTGTGATCATACAGGGTGGCCTCATCCCACGCAATGTAATAGAAGATTTTCCCGCTAATTATTTCAATCATGCCATACTCTGCATTCCACAACCCAATGATTCCATCTGGCTGGAGTGCACAAGCACCACACTGCCTTTTGCAGAACTTGGCCCCTTTACAGAGAACCGCAAAGCCATGATGGTTACTGATAATGGCGGCGTTCTGGTTAATACCCCCGTAAGTACTTACCAGAAAAACACAGAAGCAATACACACGGTCATTGAAGTGAATGGGGAAGGCGGCGCTGTTGTAAATACAGCCTGTACCCTAACCGGAGACGGAAGGGATGAACTGCTGATGCGTTTTCATGATATGAAAGAGGATGAGAAGAGAAAATTCTTTTTGACCGACAAAAGCTGGAAACAACCGGACCTGCTGAATATAACCACGGCCAATAAAATAAGTAACCCCTATTGGGTGAATGCGTCCATGGAATATGAGAAGATCTATTCGTTCAATGCCGGCCCTAAACTTTTTTTTGAACCAAGGTTGTACCCGATCTTTAATGAAGACATCCCCGAGAATAACAAGCGGATGAGGGATTATTATTTTACCTGCCCGTACCAGGTGTTTGATACCACGGTTTATAAATTCCCCGCCGGCTATGCAATGGAGAGCATCCCCAGAAACAGATCGGTAAACAAATCCTTTGCACAATACACATGCACCTATACCTGGGATGCCAATGCACATACGCTTACATCTGTTGCTTTACTGCAGTTGAAAGACCGGGTTATCAAAGCGGCTGAGTATGCTGCCCTCTGCGATTTTAATAAACAGGTAATGGCCGATGTGAATGAAAAGATCGTAATGAAGAAAGAGTAGCAATCATTCTTCCACAAAGTCGAGGTCCTTTCCAAAACTCTCTTTCGTAAAATACAAGGCTGCAAAACCGGTAAGCATTACAACGATCCCCAATATCCAGGCACCGGGTAAATAACCGGTCACTTTTCTCAGTTGTGTAAAACACAGGATCAGCAGCGGAGTAAAACCCCTTACCATATTGGTGATGGAAATAGAGGCCGATGCTCTTAAATTGGTACCGAACTGCTCTGCAGACGTGGTGATGTATAAAACGGAGATACCGGAACCAAACCCCAGCCCGGCACAGATAAAATAAAAATATGCCTGCGAAGAATTATGCTGTGTAAAGAACAGGATGATAAAAACAGAAGCAATGCAATAGAAAATAAATAATGCCTTCTTCCGGCTTTTTAAATAATTACTTAACAGGCCGGCGGCGATATCGCCTGCACCCAAACCGATGTACTGGAACATAATGGCATCGCCCGGCTTAATATCGGGTACACCCAGTTTATTACCAAACTGGTCTGCAAAAGATACCAGCATCCCGATGGTGTACCATACAGGCAGGCCGATAAGAATGCCTTTCATATACCTGTAAAAACGTTCCCTGGAAGTAAAGAACGTTAAAAAATTTCCCAACTGCACCGAAGAATTTTTTATGGAATGGTACATGCCGCTTTCTGCAACGGCGATCCGCATGATCAATAAAACCAATCCCATACCACCACCAATAAAATAGAGCATGCGCCAGTCGCCGATCGTTTTATAAAGCAGGGCCGCTGTGATGCCGCCCAACACACCGGTAGCTGCAATGATGGTGGCGGCCAGCCCTCTTTTTTCTTTGGGTAAGATCTCGCTGGTAAGTGTAATGCCGGCGCCCAGTTCCCCGGCCAAACCAAAACCGGCTATGAAACGGATGATAATGTATTGCGGTAATGTTTGCACAAAGCCATTGCTGATGTTGGCAAGCGAGTACAACAGGATGGAACCAAACAAAACTTTTAATCTTCCTTTTTTGTCGCCGAGTATGCCCCACACAATGCCGCCCAGCATCATGCCGGTCATCTGGATGCTTATCAACAGTTCGCCTTTTGTCAATATTTCTGCTTCGGAGAGGCCCAGCTCACGCAAACTTGGTTTACGAACAACACCAAATAGCAGCAGGTCAAATACATCCACAAAAAAACCAAGGGCCGCAACCAGCACAGCGAGTGACAGTAAACCAGGTTGTTTTTTATTCATGAAATGATCTGTTGCAGGTGGCAACAAATTTAAGGAGAAATGGCCTTCGTCATTCTTTCCAGGAATTGATGCAGGTCGTTCATGCTTCTCATCGATTCAACGATCAGGATACCGTTCTTTCCAACCTGTTTCAGTTTTGCTTTATTGGTGCCTTTTTGTAAGAACTGAAGTATGCCATTGAATGTGTCACTCTGAAAGTAGGGCGAATCGGGATTGCCTACAAAAAAACAGCGGAGCGTTTCATTCTTCAGCAGCATTTTTTCAAAACCTAGTCCAACCGCTAAGCGGCGGCACCGAACCGTGGTAAAAAGGTCTTCCACCTGTTCGGGTACCGGGCCAAAACGATCCGTCATCTCTGTATGAAATGCAAGCAGGTCATCCTCTGTTTCGCAGTTATCCAGCCTGGAATATAAACTCAGCCGCTCGGTAATACTTTCCACATAACTGTCGGGTATCAGTATTTCTAAATCTGTATCAATGCTGCAGTCCGTTACAAAATCATCCTGCTGCTGTATCTCTGCTTTGAACAATTCTTTGAATTCAGAACGTTTCAGTTCCCGGATGGCTTCATCTAAAATTTTCTGGTACATTTCAAAACCGATCTCGGCAATAAAACCACTTTGCTCACCACCCAGCATATTGCCGGCCCCACGGATGTCAAGGTCACGCATGGCGATCTGGAAACCACTGCCCAGCTCGCTGTATTGTTCCAGTGTACTTAATCGTTTGCGGCTGTCAACCGGCAAGGTACTCATGGGTGGTGCAAACAAATAACAGAATGCTTTTTTGTTGCTTCGGCCAACCCTGCCTCTCAATTGATGCAGGTCACTCAGGCCAAACTGGTGTGCATTATTTACAATGATGGTATTCACGTTTGGAATATCCACACCACTCTCCACGATGTTTGTACATACAAGCACATCGTATTTTTTATCCATGAAGTCGAGGATGGTATCTTCCAGCTGATCGCCTTCCATCTGCCCGTGTGCNTATGCAATGCTCAGGTCAGGACAAAGACCCTGTATCAGGCTTTTCATCTCTCCCAGTCCCTTCACCCGGTTATGAATGAAGAAGACCTGNCCGCCTCTTTCTGTTTCGTAATAAATGATGTCCCGGATGGCGTCTTCATTAAATACCATCACTTCGGTTTGTATCGGCTGCCTGTTTGGNGGCGGCGTATTNATGATGCTCAGGTCCCTTGCACCCATCAGGCTGAACTGCAGGGTTCGGGGAATAGGAGTGGCCGTTAAGGTCAATGAGTCAACAGTGGTTCTCAGTTGTTTCAGTTTTTCTTTTGCAGCCACGCCAAACTTTTGTTCTTCATCAATGATCATCAGTCCGAGGTCTTTGAACTTTACTTCCTTATTCAGCAGTGCATGCGTGCCGATGATGATATCGATCTTTCCTTCGGCTACTTTTTGTAAGGTCTCTTTCTTTTGTTTAGCCGATTTGAATCGGTTGATGAAATCAACGGTCACCGGGAAATCCTTCAGCCGCTCACCAAATGTTTTATAATGCTGGTATGCAAGAATGGTGGTGGGTACCAGAATGGCAGCCTGCTTTCCATCGCAGCAACTTTTAAAGGCAGCACGAATGGCAATTTCGGTTTTACCAAATCCCACGTCACCACAAACAAGCCGGTCCATCGGCGATGGCTTCTCCATATCCCGTTTTACATCCTCGGTTGCCTTGGCCTGGTCGGGTGTGTCCTCGTAAATGAAACTGGCTTCCAGTTCGGTCTGCATATAATTATCCGGGTTGTGGGCAAACCCTTCCTGGGCCTTACGCTGGGCGTAGAGTTTTATGAGGTCGGTGGCAATGTCTTTTACCTGGCGCTTGGTCTTATCCTTCAGTTTATTCCAGACATCGCTGCCAAGTTTATTCATTTTTGGGATAGTGCCTTCCTTGCCACTGTACTTGCTGATCTTGTGCAGCGAAGAAATATTCACATACAGCAGGTCGCCGTCTTTGTATTGAATGCGAACGGCTTCCTGCATCTTTCCATTGGCTTCTATCTTTTGCAAACCACTGTATACGCCTACGCCATGATCAATATGTGTTACATAATCGCCGGGTTGCAGTTCCCGCAGCATTTTTAAGGTGAGGGCCTTGTTCTTGCTGAATGCCTGTTTTACCCGGTACTTATGATAGCGCTGGAATATCTGGTGATCGGTATAGCAAACCGTTTTCAGGTCGTCGTCAATAAATCCTTCGTGAATAGAAACGGGAACCGGAATTATATTCACTTCCGCCTTGAGGTCGATAAAAATAGTATGAAGCCGTTCTAATTGTTTCGGGTTTTCAGCAAAGAGGTAGATGTTGTATTTCTTTGCTTCGTATTCTTTTAAATTTTTTATCAGCAGGTCGAACTGGCGGTTGAAGGCGGGCTGTTCTTTGGTAGAGAAGACTATTTGAGGTTTGAGGTTTGAGGTTTGAGGTTCGCTCACGAAATAAGACTTCGTTCCAAACTCAACGATGTGTCGTTGTTTTACCTGTTCTTCAATAACAGCTGCCGTTACAAAATCATCTGCATTCACTTCTTTCTTTTCCGTGATATCTTCCGTTTCTTCAGATTCTTTATTAACATCAAACATCTCCTGCTTCAGGCGGGACCAAACCCCAAACTCCTCCTCCTGCTGCCCGATCTTNTCTTTGATGAATTCCCAGTCTTCTGTCCACACGNCAGTATTCTCCGGTAAAAATTCCCACAAAGAAACTTTTTCACCACTGTCGATCCCGAAAGCTTTCGGGAGTGTNTCCACATTNGGAATGATATTCACCTGCAGTAATTTCCTTTCACTCAATTGTGTTTCCGGATCAAAGATGCGGATACTGTCTACCTCATTGCCAAACAATTCCACCCGGTAAGGTTTTTCATTGCCGAAAGAATAAATATCCAGGATGCCACCACGTACAGCAAACTGGCCGGGCTCGTATACAAAGTCGGTCCGTTTGAAACCATAGCCCACGAACTTTTCGTAAATGCCTTCGGTGTCGAGTGTATCGCCCTGCTTTATGGAAATAATATTAGCAGAAAGTGTTTTCGGAAGAACCACTTTTTCAAACAGGGCTTCGGGATAAGTTATGATGGTACCAACTCTGTCGCCCAATGGATTTGAAAAACGGGTGAGGCATTCTGTCCGCAGCATCACATGGCTGGGGTTCAGCAACCGGTAATTCTTTTTATTCTTAAAGGATGAAGGAAAGTAGAACAGGTTCAGGGCCCCGGAAATATTCTCCAGCGTATTATGAAAATAGGCGGCTTCTTCGGCATCTCTTAAAATGATAACATGATTTAATTGAGATGCGGCCGGGTGGTTGAAAACAGTGGAAAAAACGAAGGCAGGGGAGCTTCCCTGTAGCCCTTTGAGGTGAAATTGTTGGGGACCGGACGCAGTGACCCGGTCCACTATTGCAAAACAGCGGCTGTCATTTTCGTACTCTTTCAACAGCATTTCCAGGTTCATCCGGGCGGCAAAGATAGGCGGAATAGCGGTTATGTATAAATTATGCGTAAGCTTGCAATACGGGGGGCAGCAAAACCGTTATTCCCGTTGTCTTATCATGGTTTTTGTACATATTTTTACGCCATCCATTTTAAGGGAGATCCAATAGCAAAACGGGAAATGAAAAAAAGCTGCTTATATTTTTTACTTATATTTTTTTTGATCGGCCGGGTACAGGTATCGGCACAAAATAATGAGCTGCCCGTTCGGTTCAAGGCAGGTAATTTTATTACAGGCAATAATATCCAGCGGCAAAGTTTTCAGAAGAATGATCTCCAGGCTTCTTTTTTTGGTGATGTTTATTATGTGTTGGTTCAGTTCTCAAAACTGCCTTCTGCAGAAATAAAACAATCTTTGAGATCTGCCGGTATGCAGTTGCTGAACTATGTACCGGGCAACGCCTGGTTTGCCAGCNTAAAAAAAGACTTTGATTTTTCCACGGCGGATAAATATGCGGTTGTTTCCATCAATANNATTCCTTCTCTTTATAAAACAGACCGGGATGTTCTTTCTTACCGGGCAAACGGNGATAAAGTTTTTGCGGTCAGTTACTATCCTTCCATGAACAGAGCCGTTGCCATGATGGAACTGGAAAAAGCAGGCGCCGATATCCTCACCACAAAGTTCACCAATGCCGATGTGATTTTCATCCGTCCGTCGCAAACCAATATCAATGCATTGGCTGCCCTGCCCTTTGT
>JGI24770J26754_10001645_pt1 | contig 15747 bp, 11 predicted proteins | sample LakOneMetagenome_FD_26754 | JGI IMG/M metagenome (IMG submission 26754) | reverse complement strand
GCCGGCGATTCGTGACGTCGATCGTAATCATGTCGCCATCCGCAACCGCCGCGATCGGACCGCCAGCGGCCGCTTCCGGCACGATATGGCCGATCACGAAGCCGCGGCTCGCGCCGGAGAATCGTCCGTCTGTGATGAGCGCGACGCTGTCGCCGAGGCCCGCGCCTTGCAGCGCGCCGGTCACCAGCTGCATCTCCCGCATCCCCGGCCCGCCCTTCGGTCCTTCGTTGCGCAGCACCATGACATCGCCCGGTTTGATCTCGCCCTTCTTGATCGCCGCGAAAGCGTCTTCCTCGCGCTCGAATACGCGCGCCGGACCCTCGTGCAGCTTCTTGCTTTGCCCTGAGAGTTTCATCACGCAACCGCCGGGCGCCAGAGCGCCGTGCAGTATGGCGATGCCGCCTTCTGGTTTCAGCGGCGCGGACAGCGGCTTCACAACCTGCTGGCCCGCAGGCTCTTCGACGCGCGCAATTTCATCGCCGAGCGTCCGGCCGGAGACCGTCTGCGCGGCGGGATGCAGCAGGCCGGCCTCTAGCAGGCGTTTGCCTACGATTGCCATGCCGCCGGCCTCGTACATTTCCGGCGCCGTGAACGTGCCCCAGGGCCGCATGTCGGCCAGAACCGGCGTCCGGCGAGAGATCCGGTCGAAATCGTCGATCGACAGATCGACGCCGAAATCATGCGCGGTCGCGAGCAGATGCAACACGGCATTGGTCGAGCCGCCGGTCGCCATCACCCCGGCGATCGCATTCTCGAAGCTTTCGCGCGTGACGATGTCGCGCGGCGCAAGGCCTTGTTGCACGAGCTGCACCGCGAGTTCCCCACACGAGAAGGCCGCATCGGTCTTCGCCGGAGCGAGCGCCGGCGAATCATTGGCGCCCATCGGCGAAATGCCGAGCATCTGGTATGCCGTCGCCATCGTGTTGGCGGTGAATTGTCCGCCGCAGGCGCCGGCCCCCGGGCATGCGTGATCCTCGACATCCTTCAGTTCGTCCGCCGAAATCAGTCCGGCATTATAGGCGCCCACCGCCTCGTAGATGTCCTGGATCGTCAGCTTGCGGTTGGCGAACGGTCCGCTCTTGTGACTGCAATGGCCGGCCGCGATCGAGCCGCTGTAGAGCATGAGGCCGGGAATGTTCACGCGCCCCAGCGCCATGGCCATGGCGGGAATCGTCTTGTCGCAGCCCGAGATCACCACCAACCCGTCGAACATGTGCCCGCGCGCGACGAGCTCCACGGAATCGGCGATCACCTCGCGGCTCACCAGCGAGGTCTTCATGCCCTCCGTGCCGGTAGTGATGCCGTCGTTGATCGCGATTGTGTTGACCTCGAGCGGCGTACCCCCGGCGGCACGCACGCCATCGGCGACGCGCGCGGCCAGTTCGCGGTGATTCCAGTTGCATGGCATCGTGCCGATCCAGCAATGGGCGATGCCGATCTGCGGTCGCGCCAGGGATTCATCGGTAAAGCCGACAGCCTTCATCATGGCGCGCGCGACTGTTCGGTCGGGGCCTTCCAGCAGCGCGCGGCTGTTCTTGCGCGGATCGACTGTCATCGGCCGATCGGAAATTCGGCGAACAGCTTCAGCAATTCGTCGGTCAGGAATTCCGGCTGCTCCTCGGCGACCCAATGCCCGCTATCCTTCACCAGCCCGCCGCGCACATTGTCAGCGACGCGGCGCAGCGACTCGATACACTCCATGCCCCGGCCGAAGGCCTTGTCGCCGCCCAGCGCGAGCACCGGCATTTTCAGCTTGCCGTTCGTGGCGAGAATGGCCGCATTGTCGGTGGCGTCCTGCGGCAGAGCGCGATAGATTTCGAGCAGCGCGCGAAAGGCGCCGGGCTTCTTGTAGGTGCGCAGGAACTCGGCCTTGTCTTCTTCCGAGATGCAATTGGCGCGATAGCCGTAATTCTCGAACAGCCAGTTGATGACCATTTCCTCGCGGCCAAAGCAGAGCTGCTCCGGCAGGTCGAGCGTGCGGAAGAACGCATGGTGCCAGCGCCGTCCGCCTTGTGAGAAATCTGCGCCGTCGCCGGGAATGACGACGTCGAGGATCGACAGCGTCTGAACGGCGTCCGGATGATGCGCCGCGACCGCGAAGGCGACGGGGCCGCCCCAGTCATGGCCGACGAGATGAAAGCGTTTGAAGCCGAGATGATCGATCACCAGCGACGCGATGTCGGCGCCGAGAGTCTTCTTGTCATAGGCGCCGGCCGGCCGCGAGGAATCGCCGAGGCCGCGCAGATCGGGCGCGATGACCGTGTATTGGTTGGCCAGGCGCGGCATGACATAGCGCCATTCGTGCGAGGTCTGCGGAATGCCGTGCACCAGCACGACGGGCTCGCCCTGGCCGGCCCGCAGGTAGTGCAGGGTGACGCCGTCGAGATCGGCGAAATGGCTTGTCGCATTCATGACCGTCAACCGAGCTTGCCGGTGGATTGTTCGAGCAGGCCCCACGCCTCCTCGCCGAACTTGGTCTTCCATTCCGCATAGAAGCCGGACTTGCTCAGCGCCTCGCGGAAGGGCGCGGGATCGACATCGTTGAACACGAGGCCCTTCGTCGCCAGATCGGCCTTGAGAGACGTATTCTGGCGCGCGATTTCCTCGCGTTCGGCGAGCGCGTTCTTGTTGATGATCGAGGACACCTTCTCGCGCAGATCGGCGGGCACGCCTTCCCAGGCGCGGCGATTGACCAGGAACCACCAGCCATCCCACATGTGGTTGGTCAACGAGCAATATTTCTGCACCTCGTAGAGCTTGGCGGCCGAGATGATCGCGGGCGGGTTCTCCTGCCCGTCGACGATCTTGGTCTGCAGCGCCGAATAGACCTCCGCAAAATTGATGCCGGTCGGCGAGGCGCCGAGCGACTTGAACAGCGAGGTCCACAGCGCGCTGACGGGCACGCGCATCTTCAGGCCCTGCAGGTCGGCGGGCGTCGCGATCGGGCGCACGCTGGTGGTGATCTGGCGGAAGCCGTTGTCCCAGATCTTGTCCATCACAACCAACCCGGCCTTGTTGATCTGGCCGCGCAGATGCGCGCCAAACTGGCCGTCGAGCGCGCTCCACAGCGTCGGATAATCTTTCCACGCAAAGCCCACGCCCCAGATTGCGGCGGACGGGATCAGCGTCGACAGAACGTTGACGCCCGACAGCGTGAAACATTCGAGCGCGCCGGAGCGCAGCTGCGAGAACATGTCGGAATCGCCGCCGAGCTGGTTATTGGCGAACACCTGCAGTTCGAAGCGTCCGTCGGTCGCCTGCCTGATCTCCTCCGCCGCCTCGCGCGCATAGACGTTGAGCGGGTGCGTGTCGGGCACGTTGGTGCCGAGCTTGAACGTGAATTCGGCGGCATGCGCGTAGCGCAGCGGCGTCGCGGCGCCGATGGTCGCGAGCGCGCCGAGAGCGGCAAAACGGCGGCGGGAGAGGTAGGTCATGCTTGCCTCCAGGGCGATCAGTTCAGGAATTGGGAGAGGATTTGCCGGGGCCGAATTGCAGGCCCGCCTCGCGGAAGCCGCCATCGACGTTGAGCGTGTGGCCCTGGATGTACCGTGCCTCGTCCGAGCAGAGGAAGACGGCGGCGTCCGCGATCTCCTCCGGCGTGCCGTAGCGCGTCATCGGGATGAGGTAATTGTAGGCCGCACGCGTCGCCGCATCATGCGCGAACTTCGCCATCTCGGTCTCGATCGCGCCCGGCGCGATATTGTTGACGTTGATGTTGTGCCGCGCGAGTTCAACCGCCATCACCTTGGTCAGCAGTTCGAGCCCGGCCTTGGCGGAACCGTAGGCGGCGCGGCCATTGGCGCCGCGCTGGCCCGACAGCGAGGCGATGTTGACGATCTTGCCGCCTCCGGTCTTCACCATCTCGCGCGCAACGCCCTGCGCGACGAGAAAAGCGCCGGTCAGATTGATCGAGACGATGCGGTTCCAGTCCTCAAGCGACGTTTCGAGAAACGGCGTATTGCCGCCCACGCCCGCATTGTTCATGAGAATGTCGATGCGGCCGAACGCCTTCAGCACAGTCGCGATCATCGCCTGCACGGAGGCCTGATCGGCGACATTGACGGCGACCGCCAGCGTCCGCGCGCCGGTTTTCGCGATGTCTTCTACCGACGCCTGCGCGCCGTCGAAGTTCATGTCGGCGATCACGACGGTGGCGCCTTCACGCGCGTAGGCGCGGGCGACCGCCAGCCCGATGCCGCGGGCGCCGCCGGTGACCAGTGCAATCTTGTCCTTGAGCCTCATGTGTGCGTCCCGGTTCTCGTAGGTCAGGCGGCGCGGCAGGTCAGGCCGCCGTCGACAGGCAGGCTGTGGCCGGTGATGTAGGCAGCCTCGTCCGAGGCCAGGAACAGCGCGGCATTGGCGATGTCCCAGGCCGTCCCCATGTGGCCCATCGGGCAGGCGGCGTCGCGCGCGCGCACCATTTCGTCGGCGTCCTTGTACTGGCCGGTAATCTGCTGGTGAATGAGCGGCGTGTTCATCAGGCCCGGCATGATCGCGTTCGCGCGTATGCCGTCCTTCGCGTATTGCAGCGCGAGACCCATGGTGAAATTGTTGACCGCCGCCTTGGCCGCGTAATAGGCGGCATAGGGATAGCCGGTCCAGCGGATGGCCGCGACCGACGATACGTTGATGATCGCGCCTTTGCGGCGCGTCAGCATGTGCGGCAGCACATGCTTGCAGGTGAGGAAGGCGCCGGTGACGTTGAGGTCGATGGTCTTGCGCCATTCCTCTTCGGTCAGTTCGATCGGCCCGCCCATGGTCGCGTAGCCGACATTGTTGTGCAGGATGTCGATCCGCCCATGCGCTGCAATCACGTCCCCGACGACGGAAGCGACCTGATCGGAATTCGTCACGTCGCAGACCGCGGGCGAGGCCGCGTAGCCTTCGCCGCGAATGATCGAAACCGTCTCGTCGGCGGCGGTCGGGTTGAAATCGACGCAGACGACATGCGCGCCTTCGCGCGCAAAGCGGGTCGCCGTCGCCTTGCCATTGCCCCAGCCGGGCCCGACCGAGCCTGCGCCGAATACGATGGCGGTCTTGTCGTGCAAACGTCCGGGCATGTCTTCAATTCGCTTTCGAGGGGTCATGGGATGCGGGGATCGCACAATGCGCGCGATCCCCGGGTTTGATCAGCCCAGCTTGCCGGTGGTGGCTTCGAGCAGCGACCACGCCTCGTCGCCGTAGCGCTTCTTCCAGTCGGTATAGAAGCCGGCCGAGATCAGCTTTTCGCGGAAGGCGCCGAGGTCGACCTTGTGGAACTCGAGCCCGCGCTTCGTCAGCTCGTCCTGCAACGTCGCATTGCCCTTCTCGACCTCGGCGCGCTGCAGCAGGGCCGCCTCGTTGATGTTGCGCTCGATGATCTCGCGCAGGTTGACGGGGATGCCTTCCCACACGCGCTTGTTGGAGAGGATCCAGAACCCATCCCACATGTGGTTGGTGTAGGAGCAGTGCTTCTGCACTTCGTACATCTTGTCGACCAACAGGCCGATCAGCGGCTGCTCGAGACCATCGGCAATGCGCGTCTGCATGGCCGAATAGGTCTCCGCCCACGGGATCGAAACCGGCGAGGCGCCGAAGGCCTTGAACATCGAAGTCCACAGCGGGCTCGGCGGGACACGGATCTTGAACCCGCTGAAATCGCCGGGCGTCATGATCGGCTTGGTCGAGCTCGTCACCTGCCGGAAGCCGTGGTTCCACGACTTGTCGAAGCAATGCAGGTTGGCGTCCGAAAAGGCCTTGCGCACATGCTTGCCCAGGCCGCCGTCGAGCGAGTCCCAGACCTTGTCGTAGGTCGGATAGGCAAAGCCCACGCCGCTGATCGAGGCGACGGGAACGAGCGTCGACATCAGCACGCCGGTCTGCGCGAACAGTTCGAGCGCGCCGGAGCGCAACTGGCTCAGCATGTCCGCGTCCGAACCCAACTGGTTCTTCGGAAACAGCTCGATCGCTACGCGACCACCGGTTTCCTGTTTGATCTTCTCGGCGGTCTTGGCCATCTGCGTGTTCAGCGGATGGTCGGCTGACACGATATTGCCGAACTTGAGCCGGATCTCAGGCTCCGCGGCGCGCGCGATCCATGGCGCCGATATGCCGGCGGCAGCCGCGCCAATGACGAATGTGCGACGATTTGTGCGCATGTTCTCTCCTCCCGCGATCCGCGACGGCGGATCGCAATTCTTTGCGATTGACGCCTGCGGTTACAGGAAGCCGATGGAAATCCAGGGGATCGCGATGACGAGGACCAGACCGACAATCAGCGCGAGTATGTAGCCGCCGATGGGTCTTATGCCTTCGTCGGGATGGATCTGGCTGATCGCGCAGGCCGCGTAATAGCCGACGCCGAAGGGCGGCGCGAACAGGCCGATGCCCATGGCGAGGATGACGACCATCGCATAATGCACTTCATGCACGCCGACCTGGCGCGCGATCGGAAACATCAGCGGTCCGAACAGCACGATGGCGGGAATGCCCTCGAGCACTGAGCCCAGAATGATGAAGGCGACGGCGGACACGATCAGGAAGACAGGCGCGCCGCCGGGCAGGCTCTTGAGCGCGGCGGCGAGCGTGGCCGAGAAGCCCGATTGCGTGAGCGCCCAGGCCATGCCGGTCGCCGCGCCGATGATGAGCAGGATGGCGCCGGACAGGCCCGCTGTCGTCACCAGCATCGGGTAGAGCCGATGAAGCGGAAACTGCCGGTAGACGACCAGGCCGACAACGGCCGCATAGACGATGCCGATGGTGGAGACTTCGGTTGCCGTCGCCACGCCTTCCACCACTGCTGCGCGAATGACGAAGGGCAGCAGCAGCGCCGGGAAGGCGACGACGAGCGTCTTGCCGATCACCTTCGCACTCGGGCGCTTGACCGCGCTGAGGTCCTCGCTGCGATAGCGGAACCACACCAGTGCGCAGAGCGTCGCGCCGAGCACGACGCCGGGCAGAAGGCCGCCGGTGAACAGCGCGGAAATCGACACGCCCGTCACCGAACCGATGGTGATGAGAACGATGGAGGGCGGGATCGTTTCGGTCTGCGCGCCCGTCGCGGAAAGAAGCGCGACAAGGTCGCCATCCTTCGCGCCACGCTTGCGCATCTCCGGGAAAAGCACCGGGGCGACGGCGGCCATGTCGGCGGCCTTCGAGCCGGAAATGCCGGATACCAGATACATGGCGCCGACCAGCACATACGACAGGCCGCCGCGCACATGGCCGAGCAGGCTCGCCAGGAATCCAACCATGGCGCGGGCCATGCCAGTCGCCTCGATCAACAGGCCGAGAAACACGAACAGCGGCACGGCGAGCAGGATGATGTGGCTCATGCCTTCGTCCATGCGGCCGATGACGACCAGCGTCGGCAGGCGCGTGGTGAGCGCGATATAGCCGAAGGTCGCGAGGCCGAAGGCAAACGCGATCGGCACGCCCGCAAACACCAGCGCGCCGACGAGACCGACGAAAAAGAGCAGAAGATTATAGTTGCCGAGCTTGGGCAGCACGCCGCCGAGGCCCCAGAAGACGATCGCGACCGCGCCGACGACGGCCAGCGCCTGCAGCGTCGCCGCGCGGTTGTAGGAGCGCAGCAACGCGATCATGCCACTGACCAGCATGAGCGTAAGCCCGGTCGGCAGCGCGCTCGCTCGCCATGCGCTGGAGATTTCCAGCGCCGGCGTTGTGATCATGATCTCTTCATGCGCGAATTCGAATGCAGGCTTCAGCGTCAGCGCGATGAAGCCGAGGCTTGCGGCAAGCGCGAGGGATTCGAAGAACGGCTGGAGACGCGGGCCGGACATCGAGACGATCGCTGTCATGCGCATGTGGCTAGCGCTGCGGAAGGCGACGACCGAGCCGAGCATGGCGAGCCACAGAAACAGGAACGAGGCGAGTTCGTCCGACCAGACGATCGGGCTGTGAAAGACATAGCGGCTGACGACGCCGGCGAAGAGCACGGCGATTTCCGAAGCGACCAGAAAGGCGGCTAGCCCGTCGACCCCGCGGCCGATGACGCGGTCGATGGCGCCGAGAACGCCTTGCGGCGCGTGTGGCGCCAGAGAATGCGCCGTTGCGCCCGCGGCGCTCACGATCCGGCCCTGCCTGTGACGCCGCGCACCATGTGCATCCTCCATCCCGCTTTTCTTTTTGGATGGCCACGAGTAGCGCGTGCGGAAATGCGGCAACACCGGAGAATTGCGCAGGCGCCTCACAGGAAAATTCACAGATGCGGCAGCTTGCTGCATCGCGAAGCACCCGCGAGGAAAAATCACAGCGCGCAGAACTTTTCCGCCTCGCCGCCACACGCAAGCTGTGGCACGGAGAGCATCAGGCCGCACAAGCGGCGCTCGGGAGGATGGAAATGGCGACGCGCGTATTGCAACCGACCGCGCCCCGGCTGGATCAAAAGCTCGTCGATCGCTGGGCGCAAGTGCCGAGCAGCGTCGCTGCAGACATTCTCGCGGGCCTGACTGTCGTCGACGCGGCTATACGTCCGCTGAAGCCGCTGTCTGCGGGCACGCGGCTCGTCGGACTCGCGGTCACGGCGTTGTGCGAAGGGACGGACTACGGCCCGGTCCATCATGCTATCGCGGTAGCGCAGGCCGGCGATGTCGTGGTGGTGGAAGCCGGCGCGCGATCCTCGCCCGCGATCATTGGCGAATTGTTGAGCGGTTCCGCGCGGCTGAAGGGCGTACGCGGCCTCGTCGTCAACGGCGCCGTGCGCGATGTCGCAACGCTGCGCGAGTGGGACGATTTCCCGGTCTTCACGCGCCATATCACGCCGCGCGGCCCCTCGTCCTACGATCGTGGCGTCGTCAACGACGTGATCGCGCTGGCGGGCGTGAAGGTCGCGCCGGGCGATATCGTGCTCGGCGACGATGATGGTGTGGTGATTGTGCCGCGTGAAGAGGCGGCGGCGAAGATCGACGCCGCGCTCGCGCGCGTCGCCGCCGAAATCGGGTGGGAAAAGGAATTGCTGTCGGGCCGCTCGACGCTCGACGTCTTCAACATCCCGCCTGCGGTCTGATCCCGCAGGCGGCGCGCATGGTCAGTGCGCGGCGCCGAGGTAAGCGGCCTGCACGGCGGGGTCGTTGCGCAGTTTTTCTGCCGGGCCCGACACGCTGATCGAGCCGTTCTCCAGAACGTAGCCGACATCGGCGACATTCAGCGCGGCTGCGGCGAACTGCTCGACCAGCAGCATCGTTACCTTCGCGGCCTTAAGCCGAGCGATGGTCGAAAACACCTCTTCCACTAGACGCGGCGCAAGGCCCATGGAGGGTTCGTCCAGCAACAGCACGCTGGGATCGAGCATCAGCGCGCGCGCCATGGCGAGCATCTGTTGTTCGCCGCCGCTCAACGTGCCGGCCAACTGGTCGCGGCGCTCGGCGAGACGCGGGAAGAGTTCGAACATGCGTTCGAGATCGCGATCGACGTCGCCCTTCGGCCGCGCGCCGGTCAGGCGCGGGAAGGCGCCGAGCAGCAGATTATCGCGCACGGGCAGGGTGGTGAACACGCGCCGGTTCTCGGGCGAATGCGCGACGCCGCGCCGCGTGATGCGATAGGCGGGCTCGCCTGCGATTTCGTCTCCGCCGAGTTTTATCGAACCCGACTGCGGCTTGATCATGCCCGACACTGCGCGCAGCGTCGTCGTCTTGCCGGCGCCGTTCGAGCCGATCAGCGTGACGAGCTGGCCTTCCTTCACCTCGAGCGAGATGCCGTGCAGCACCTGCACCTTGCCGTAGCCGGCGACGAGATTGTCGACTTTGAGCATTCTCGCCTCCTCAGACTGCGGTCGCGGCGGCGCCGCCGAGATAGGCCTCGATCACGCGCGGATTGGCCTGCACTTCGGCAGCCTTGCCCTCGGCGATCTTCTCGCCGAAATCGAGCACCGTGATCCTGTCGCAGATGCTCATCACGACATCCATGTGATGCTCGATCAGGATGACAGTAATGCCGTGATCCCGGATCTTGCGGATGATGCTGATCAGCTCCTTGATGTCGGGCGCGGTCAGGCCCGCCGCAGGCTCATCGAGCAGCAGGAGCTTGGGATCGAGCGCCAGCGCGCGGCCGATCTCCAGCAGGCGCTGCTTGCCATAGGGCAGGTTGCGCGCCTCCTCGTTGGCGAGGCTCGCAAGACCGACGAAGTCGAGGATGGCGGCGGCGCGCTTGCGGGCCGCCATCTCGTCGCTGGTGGCGCGGGGCAGGCCGACCGCCACTTCGAATATGCCTGACTTGTAGGTGTGCTGCAGGCCCACCAGCACGTTCTCGGTCAGCGTCAGTTCGCCGAACAGCTGCACGTTCTGGAACGTGCGTGCGACGCCGAGCGCGGCGATCTGCGGCGAATTGAGGCCCACGAGGCTGTGGTTCTCGAACTTCACCTCGCCCGCCGTCGGTGTGTAGATGCCGGTCAGCACGTTCATCATCGTGCTCTTGCCGGAACCGTTCGGCCCGATCAGGCCGTGGATCGTGCCGGGCCTGACGACCAGGTCGACGCCGCCGAGAGCCTTGAGGCCGCCGAACTGCATGATGACCTGGCCGACGTCGAGCAGCGCGCGGTCCTTGTCGACCACGGGCGCCGCGACGAAGGCGTCGTTTTCCGAACCGCCGCTGGTCGACATTTTCGCGCGACCAAACAGGCTCGGCATGGCCTGCGCAAAAATCTGCTTGAGGAAGCCGACGATGCCGTCGGGCAGATAATAGACGACGAACAGGATCATCATGCCGAACAGCGTCAGCTTGAAGTCCGTGATCTTCTGCAGGAGCAGCGAGAACACGAAGAAGGCGACGCAGAGCGCAACCGGCATGATCACGCGGCCGCGGCTATCGGGATCGCGGATGGCCGACGCGCCGCCGGCCAGAACCGCCACCGCCGCGATGATGCCCGCCACAATGCGGAACAGGCTGATGTCGGCGAGCAGGTTGGGCAGATAAACGATGATCGCCGCGCCGATGATCGGGCCGAGCCGCGACTTGCGGCCGCCCATCGTCACCGCGAGCAGGAAGAGCACCGACAGTTCGAACGAGAAATTGTTCGGCGCGATGTATTGCTCGGAGTAGGAGAAGAACACGCCGGCAAAGCCTGCAAAGGCAGCGCTGGTCACGAAGGCGATGACCTTGTGGCGATAGACCGAGACGCCCATGCAGTCGCAGGCGATCGGACTGTCGCGCAAGGCCTCGAAAGCGCGGCCGAAGCGCGAGGCGAGAATGCGGTTGATGACGATGATCACGCCGATCAGCGCGAAGCCGCTGAGGATGAAGAATTGCGATTCCTTCATCCGCTTCGCCGACATGTCGAGGAAGGGCAGGATGTTGGAATAATCGCGCCAGTCGAACAGCGCGGGCGTGGAGAACTTGATGCCGAGCGGACCGTTGGTCAGCGGCACGATCTCGTTGATCAGGATCTGCACGATCGTGCCGAAGGCGAGCGTGACCATCGCGAGATAGGGTCCGGTCACGCGCAGCGCCGGCAGCGCCAGCAGCGCGCCGAAGGCGGCCGTCACGATTGGCGCCACGATCAGCGAGGGCCAGAAGCCGATGTTGAAATGCATCGACAGGACGCCGGCGGTGTAGGCGCCGATACCAAACAGCGCCGCATGGCCAATCGACACTTCGCCGGTGTAGCCGAAAACGACGTCGAGACCGAGCACGACGATGGCGAAGATCGCGATCGTCTGCAGCAGGTGCAGGTAATAGGGGCTCGTCACCAGGAAGGGGATGACGAGGATCGCCGCAATCGCGGCCAGCAGAGGCAGGAGCTTGCGCATCGGCTCAGACCTTCTTGATCGTCGCCACGCCGAACAGGCCTGACGGTTTGAGCGACAGCACAAGCAGCAGCAGCACGAGGCCCGGCACGTCCTTGTAGCCGGTCGAAATGTAGAAGCCGGTCAGGGTCTCGACGATGCCCAGAATCAGCCCGCCGACGATCGCGCCGACGCCCGACGACAGGCCGCCGATGATGGCGACCGCGAAGGCCTTGAGGCCGAGCACCGCGCCCATGGCCGCGCCCGTCAGCGTGATCGGCGCGACCAGAACGCCGGCAAAGGCCGCCGACAGCGAGGACAGCGCATAGGAGAAGGTGATGACGCGCGATGTGTTGATGCCCATCAGGCCGGCGGCGTCGCGGTCGTTGGCTGTCGCCACCACCGCCTTGCCGAAGATCGACTTGCGGTTGAAGATTTCGACCGCGGCCATCAGCGCGAGCGCGCCGAGCACGATGGCGATTTCCATCGGCTGGATGCGGACGGGGCCAAATTGCAGCGCGGCTTCCGGCAGCGGCGAGGGAAATTTCAGGGGATCACGGCCCCAGATGTTCTCGGCGAGATTCTTGAAGATGATACCGAGAGCGATCGTCGCCATGATCCAGCCGGCTTCCGACTTGATCTTGATCGCCTGCCGCACGCCCAGCCATTCGACGAAGGCGCCTTGCGCCAGTCCGAACACCAGCACGACTGGCAGCATCAGCAGATAGGCCCAGAAGGTGCCAATCGACTGCCCGATCAGAAAGTTGATTGTCGTCAGGCCGACGAGCGCGCCGATCATCAGCGCTTCGCCCTGTCCGAAGTTCAGCGTTTTGGACGTCGCGAAGGTCAGCTGATAGCCGAATGCGATGACCGCATAGATCATGCCGACGGAAATACCGCTGACGATAAGTTGGGCGAAAATGTTCATGGGGAGCGCGCTCGTGTGGAAACGCCGCGCCCTCGATGGGCGCGGCGTTCAATCAATATCCGGAGCCTTGTTCGCTCCGGCCGGTGTTGCGTATCAGCCCTTCGGCTTGATGCGCATCGCCTTGTCGCCCGCTATGTCTTCCGGATGCGCCGGCTGAACGCGGCCGCCCTTGACGATGCCCATCACCGGGATGTTGGCGGTGATGGCTTCATGGTCGGTCGCCGAGAACGGCTTGTCGTAGATCGTCACGACGCCCTCGACCTTCTCGTTGAGGTTCTCGAGCGCTTCGCGGATCTTGCGACCGTCGGTCGAGCCCGCCTGCTTGATCGCAGCGGCGAGCAGGTAGACCGAATCGTAGCCCTGCGCGGCGGACACCGGCGAGGGCATGCGATCGATGTTGTACTTCTTCTGGTAGGCTTCGATGAAGGCCTTGCGCTTGGGCGTCGTCGGCTGCTGGATGAAGGTCTGCGGCATGATCGCGCCGTCGCCGTTGGCGCCTGATGTGTCGATGTAGCTCGCCATCGACAGCGTCCAAGAGCCGATCAGCGGCACCTTCCAGCCGAGCTTCGCCATGGCGTTGGCGATCTGCGCGAGTTCCGGACCAATCGCGTAGGTCAGGATCACGTCGGCGCCGGCTTCCTTGGCGCGCAGAACCTGCGCGGTCATGTCGGTGTCGCCGACGTTGAACTTCTCGGTCGCGACCGGCTTGATGTCCATGGTGGCGAGCGCCTTGGTCATGTCATCCTTGCCGAGCTGGCCGTAGTTCGTGGAATCGGCCAGGATAGCGGGCTTCTTGAAGCCTTGGCGCTTGATCGCTTCGTTGGCGATCATCGACGACTGGATCGCGTCGTTCGCCGACGTGCGGAATATATAGTTGGCCTTGTGGTCCGGGGCCTTGAACTGGGTGGCGACCACGGTGCCGGTGGCGACGTTGTTGATGACCGGAATCTCGGCTTCCTGGTAGAAGCGCTGCGAGGCGAGCGCGACGCCGGTGTTGATGTAGCCGAGCGAGGCGACCACCTGCTCCTTGTTGATCAGCTCCTGCGAGATCTGCACGCCAACTTCGTTCTTGGCTTCGTCGTCGCGTTCGATCAGCTGGATCTGCTTGCCGAGCACGCCGCCGGCCTTGTTGATCTCTTCGGCGGCGAGCTTCACGCCGTCGCGCATCGAAACGCCCATGGAGGCGGAGCCGCCGGTGAACGGGCCCTGCAGGCCGACCTTGATCGTATCGGCCGCATAGGCCGCGGAAACCATCGCCGTCGAAGCGGCGAGCGCAATCACGAGATGTCTGAGCTTCACTCTGTTCTCCCTCCGTGGCGCAGACGACGTTCTTGGTGCGCGTCTGCGATGACTTTAGCTAGAGCGCTCGNNGGTCCTTGAGTNGGGCTCTGCGGCGCTGCGCGGGCTCGCCTTCTAGCATGCAGGAGTGTGCGTCTCTAGCGCTTTGTACATTGCTGCAGTGCGAAATCTGCATGACCCGACTGGGAAGGAGCGGGCCTCAATATTCCCATTCGACGCCGACGCCGACCGATGTCTTGCCATCGACGCGCGTCTCGCTCTGCACCCGGAAATTGCGGAACAGATCGACGCCGACATTGACCGACGTCTCCTCCGGCTTCACGCCCGCCCGCACGCCGACCGTCACGCCCTTTGCGATATAGCGGGAGACGCCGACGCTGGGGCCGCCAGCGCCGCCCGCGTCAATGTCCAGCGTGTCGACGCCCAGCGCCTTGCGCATCTTCTCGAAGGCGTCGGCCCCAGATGTCGCGCCGGTGAATTGCGCCAGCGCCATGGCCAGCTGCACCGCCTGGAAAGGCGTAAGCGATGCCGACGCCTTGGCGAAGAGCAACCGAGACAGCACCTCGTCCTGCGGCAGGCTGGGCGAGGAGGTGAAGGCAAAGGCTGGCTGCGAGGCAGGGCCGCTCACCGCAACATTGGCGGTCACGCCCCCGGCGGACGTCTGTGCGGCGAAGTCGAGCTGCGGGATCAGCCCGCCGGCGAATGTCAGCCGTCCCTGCGTGATGTCGAGGCGCTGGGTGAGAAGCTGCATGCGCCCGCGCCGCAGATCGAAACCGCCGTCGACGATCGGCTTCTGGATCGTGCCGGCAATCTTGAGCTGTCCGCCGAATTCGGCGTCGAGCCCGCGCCCGCGCACGAAGACGCGATTGGGCGCGGAAATCGTCAGGTCCACTGGCGCGTCGAAGGTCGGCTTGCGACCCGCCGCGGCCTTTTCCTTGCGCTCGATGGCGATCATCTGCGCGGCGAAACCCTTGGCGTCGATCTGCCGGGTGCCGGGCAGCGGCTTGAGATTGATCGGCATCCGCTCGGGCACGTTCACGTCCATGCTGCGCAGCGTGACGCGCCCCGAAATACGCGGCGCCCGCATCAGCGGCCCGTTGATCGCGAGATCGAGATCCCCGGTCGCCGAAGCCAGTTCGCTGTCCACGAATTGCGCATTGTCCGCCTTCACGATCAGCGCCGCCGGAAAGCCAGACTTGGGATCGACGCCGACGCGGCCGGCGACGGCGATCCGCCCGCCGTTCTTGGTCTGACCGTTCAGGCCGGAGATCGTCAGGTCGCGGCCGGCGCCTGACAGGACGCCGGTGATATTGGTGAGCACGATCCCGTTCACGGGATCGGCGAAACCGGCATTGGCGAGCGTGACCGCGCCGCCCGCCAGAGGCGCAGCCGCCGTGCCCTTGATCGTCAGGTCGACCTTGGCCTGTCCCGAGGCTGTCTGGCCATTGGCCGACAGTGTCGTATTGGCGAGCGCCGCATCGACTGCGCCGCGCACAGCAAGGTCGAGCGCGCCAGCGCCGAGTGGCGCATGGCCCGAAATCTTCAGCTTGCTGCGCGGCCCGATCGCGACGTCCGCATCCACACTGGTGCGCCCGCCCGACATCGCGCCGGACGCGGTCGCCTCGATCGGCGGAAGTCCCGCGCTGCGCATCTGCGGCATGGACAGGCGCGCAACCTTCACACGCCAGTCGCCAGTCGGCGCCTTTGCGCTGCCGCCGATCTTCGCCTGCGCATCCGCGACGCCGTCCAGCGCGAGGGAGGGATCGGCCAGCGCGAGNATCGAGAGCGGCAGGGCGCGCG
>JGI24770J26754_10001640_pt1 | contig 15791 bp, 13 predicted proteins | sample LakOneMetagenome_FD_26754 | JGI IMG/M metagenome (IMG submission 26754) | reverse complement strand
ACGTCCACGTCCACGTCCACGTCCACGTCATCGTGATCGTGGCCTTCGAGGTCCGGATAGTGCGTGCGCAGCGCTCGGCGCAGAGCGTCCGCGTCGGGGAGCAGCTTGCTTGTGTTCACGGGCCCGTCTGAGCCGCCTCCGGACCACTCGATGTCTCCGATCTTCCCGCTAGTTATTGTCTGGCCGAAGTTTCGCGTCGCCCACATGCTTTCCACAACGACGTCGAGACTCTGCAGGCTCGTCTCGCCTGGAAATCCCTCCGTCACCTCTCGGATGGTCCACGGGTTGAACCCGGGTCCTGCACCGAATTGTGTTGCATGGATGACCGTCAAGCCCAGGCAGACCGAATTCAGAACCGAATTTAGCGTTCCTCCCGGGCTTCGCGCTGGGCGACGTACTCGAGCACTGCAAGTACACGCCTGTTCCCGGTTTCTGCGTCGAGGTTGAGGTTGGTAAAGATCCCTGAGATGTGTTTGGCGACGCCGGCCGTTGAGAGGTACATCGCGTTTGCGATTTCGGCGTTGGTCAGTCCGCGGGCCATGTGCGCGAGGACTTCCTCCTCACGCGGGGTGAGGAGTTGAAGCCGGTTGCTCTTTCCTGGTTTCAGGATGCTCTGAACAACATCAGGGTCGATGACGACTCCACCCGCGGCCACCGCGTTGAGGGCGTGCATGAAATCGCTCACGTCTCCGACGCGCTCCTTCAGCAGATACCCCAGGCCTGCAGGCCGCTGGTGTTTGCTTGAAGCGGTGATCCACTGCAGTGCATATGCGTCGGCGACGTACTGGGAGAGCACGATGATGGGAATGTGTGGTTGCTGTTCCCGGATGTGAAGAGCAGCGTTGAGTCCGTCGTTCCCACGATGTGGTGGCATCCGGATGTCGGTGATCACGAGGTCCGGTGCCGGCTTCAGCCGGTTACTGACGCGGCTGCTGAGGCTTGGTGCATCCGGGGCTTGGTCGATGACGTTGTGCCCGAAGTGGGTGAGCAGCGAGGAGAGGCCTTCTCTAAAGAGGACGGAGTCGTCGGCAACAATGATCTTCACCGTGAATCCTCCGAAATGGCCATTGAGGCTTCGGGGGCACTGCTGGTTCGTGCGTGATCGGGAGAGGACGTGGGAACGGCAGCAGTGATAACGGTGCCATTCGCGTTGCTGCACACGATGCACGTGCCCCCGATCGATGTGGCACGTTCGTTCATTCCGCGTAGCCCGCTGCCTTTGGCAGCGTTGGCACCCCCATGTCCGGTGTCAGCGATTGTCAGGTGTAGAGCCTCGGAATCGAATCGAATGCCGATCACGGCGGCGGTTGTTCCGCTGTGTTTTGCGACGTTCGCGAGGGCTTCGCTCACGATGTAGTACGCGGCTCGTTCGACGCGTTCGGGCCATCGCGTCGAGGACGGGATAGCGAGGTCGAGCACGATATCGAGGCTGGAGGCATCGGCGAGATCCCGGACGGCGGCGTGGAGCCCGTAGTCCTGCAGGACAGGGGGCAGGATTCCTTGGATCGTGTTTCTGAGTGTGGCGATTGTGTCCCGGGTTTACACGTGGGCCTTCGCTGCCAACTCTTTCGCGCCGGTGTCGTCATGGTCGAGGCGGAGGCGGAGAAGACCGAGCATCAGGGTGAGATCGATGAGTTTCTGCTGCACCCCATCGTGCAGGTCTCGCTCGATTCGTTGCCGTTCGTTATCGAAGGAATCGATGAGAACGGTGCGGGATCCGTAGAGGGACTCAACGCTCTTCTCGAGTTCCTCCTGACGTGTGTCGAGCAAGATGCGCGACATTCGCAACTGAACGAACACGAGCGCCGTATTCAGCAGCACGCTCACGACGGCGGCGATGATCTTCAGCACAAAGAGAAACCAGCCGCTCCAACTCACCTGCTGGTCGCGGTCGACGAAAGGAATTCGGAACAAACTGATTCCGAACGCGATCTCAATCGGCAGCAAGATCGCAAACCCGATTCCGAGTGCGAGAGTCACGATGAAGTGCGAGCTCTCCCGCCAGGTTGCCGCATCCTTCACCCGTTCCCGCCAACTGCCGCGGGGGGTTGGCTGTGCACGGCGGAGATTGTGCCCGCTGACGAAGGAGTACCGATAGCGCTCGATCGTGGCGAATGGTCTGGCAACGAAGGGGAACAACAGCAGCCCAAGAACCACGACTGGCACGCTTATAGCGGCGATCAGAATGGTCGTGAGAAAGCAGCAGGGTTGTGCGCTGCCGCGACGGTCGGTCTCCTTGCCTCTACGATCGGCAACAGCGTCGAGATCATCACACTCAATACGATTTTCGCGTNCANCCTCGGCGCCGGAGCAATAACATCCGCGGCCCCCGTCATACTCCCGCCGGTGATCGCATTCTGGCCACGGCTCGTGCCCGACCGCTTCTCGATCTCCTGGTTTCTGGCACGCACGAACGCTCTCGAACGACTCTCATACAGCTCCTCCTGCGTCACTCCTCTGCTGGTGGGAGTGACGCTGATCGGCTCTATCTATTCCGCCGCCTACACCCAAAGAAACGCCATGCTCGCAAGCGGAATCCCCGTCGACCAAATGGAACTCGCCAATGATCAAGTCATCATCATGCTGGGAGGCCCACTCATCCTCGCGGCCTGCGGAGCAGCAACCTCGGTCTTTCAAGGAACCGAACACCGCCAGAACGCCGCACGCGTGTTCTCCCGAATGGGCCTTACCCGAATCTCACTGCTAATTTCGGCCTTGCTGGAGGCTGTCATCTACGTCGTCACCGCGGTGCTCATCGCGCTCGTCATTATTGGCGTGATCGTTGCGATCGAAGCGTTGGCCCTGCGCGATGCCGTGGGGTCGTCTCTTCCGACAATCACGTTAAGGCCAATACTCGCTGTCGCCACCCTCGGCCTCGTGGTCGTCGCAGCAGGAGCAGTACTTCCGCTCACACGGACAAGACTTTGAGCCGGTTCCTGAACCACTCATGGTGCTCGCAAGCTGGACGGCGACTCCGACAGATCCAGGCCCAGTCAGGGCAACTGCCCAAGAGGCTGACGCCGCGTTTTGGCGGCATCCCCCGTCGTCATGCCGGTGGGAATCGCCTACTCAAAGCGGATCGCGGTCAAATCGGTGTTCTTCCCCAGCTGGCTGACGGCGGTAGCTACCGCTGCGAGGGCGAGCATTGCACTGGCTACAAGCGCCCCGATGTAGCGCGCATCGGGCCAGCCGACCGAGCGGCCACCGCCGGTCAATCCCACGAGGATGAGGTCGGCGACGAGAAAGCCGAGTCCGATTGACAGTGCCATCACAGCCAGCAGCGGAGTGGCCGCCTCAAGAGTAATGATGCGGCGAAGTCCGGAGAGGTTCATGCCGAGCAACCGCAGCAGGGCAAGCAACCGGCGGCGGTCAATCATGGCTGATACGGTCGCGATCGCGAGTGAGAGCCCGGCGATGAGCGTGGCAACGCCGATACCCAGGTAAGCGAGAATGGCGAAACTGGCGGCCATGGATTGCAACCGATCGTCGGCGAGATCCGTCCGGGTGCCGGCGGGCATCCATCCAGCACCAGCGATCGCGTCCACCTGCAACGCGGTTCTCGCCCGTTCAATCGCGGCAGAGGATCCGTCTGTGCCGACGAGCAGAATAGTCGGCGTGAGCTCGGACACGTCGGTCGCTCCCGCAGGAGTGAAGACGGTGGGAGCGCCGCTCAGGGCATCGCTGTTGATAGAGACGACAGAGGCGGTAGGAACCGGCCCGAGGCCGAGGCCGGTCGCGGCATCGGCTGACATCAGGAGCTGGTTCGCGTCGGGGCCGTCACCTGAAGCTCTCGTGAATATCGTGGTCACGTGGGTGACACCTGAGATCGCGGCCAGGCGCTCGCGAAGCGGTTCGGTGCGAGCGGGGTTGGCCGCGTCGAGCGTTGGATCCAGGTACTGGATGAGGGTACTGACGGGAAGTAGCCCTGGCCCATCCTCCGGGGCAGCATCGAGGTCGGCGGTCGTTGCGGCGCCCGCGAAGACGCTGACCATGAACACGGCAACGACGAGGCCACTCACGGATCGAAAGGTCGCCACGGGCGTGCGGCGGATACGGTTGCCGGCGATGACTCCGGCCGCCGTCCCGCTGTGCTTCGCCATGATGCGGCCCGCGAGCAGGGTGAGGTAGGGGCCAGCGACGAGCAGGCCGACGGTGGTGATGGTGAAACCGATGATGACCAGAGATCCGATGCGCGGAACGGGCAGGCCGGCGAGCACGGCCGCGGTGGTGACGATGAGCATGCCCAGCCCAGTAGTAAGAGGCAGGAGGCGAAGAGGTGAAGGGGGCTTCTCCTGCCTCTGTTTAGTTTGTCCGAGCGGGCCGATGCCCGCGCGACGAATGCGCCAACTGGCGGTGATCGCTGCTGCCGCGACGGTCACAGCGACGACTGCGGCCGCGGTGACCGGTGTCACAGCGAGGTCTGAGGGGAAGAACGCGCCGTCGTTGATTGAAACGAGCGCTGCGACCGGGCCCAGCAGGGCGGCTAGGAGCACGCCGATCAGTGCCCCGATGAGACTCGTGACGGCCGTTTCCAACGCGGCGATGGAGGCGACTGTTCGCGGGGTGGCCCCGATCAAACGTAGCGTGGAGAATCGCTCCCGCCGGGCTGCGGCGCCCAGCCCCGTGACGATACTCACCAGCAGGAGCACCGGGAACAGTACCGCGATGGCACCCACGATCGCCACGGTCTGGTAATTCGTGCCGGGACGGTAGGGAACGTCCGTGAAGCTCGTTACGATCTGTGCTGCCGGTCGCTCGACCAGAGCGCTCGCTTCCGCGCCGACGACAGCAACGAGCGAGTCCGGGCTCGAGAGCGCAGAATCGCTAATGGTTCCCGCGAGCGTGCCGAAGCGGTCGCCGAGCTCGTCAGCTGGAACATGCGCGATGCGGTCAATGAGCGCGGGCGACGCGTAGTATTCCCCAGGCTGTGGCAGGTCGTTGATGCCCGGTATCGTCACGCTCGACGTTGTTGGGGCAGCGAGATCGAGAAGCACGATCCGAGCCGCCTCGTAGCGGTCAGCCGTTGGGGCCAGCAGCACGCGGTTGTTGCCGAGCGACGCCGTATCAGCGGTCACTGCCCCAGGGCCGGAGTCGCCGCCGGCCACGTAGTCCCCCGAGGCATGCATCCAACTTGATCGTGCGTCGCGGGCACCCAGTCCTTGGTAAGCGCCGCCGAGCAGGAGCGCCAGGGTCACACCGACGGCGACTCCGGCGGTGATGCCCACGAGCCGCCCCCAGGACGAACGACTGCCGATCACAGCCAGACGCAGCACGCTCGGGTTCATTGGATGCCNACCCGGTCAGGTGCCGCGAGCTGACCGTCCCGCACGATGATCTCGCGGTCGGCGTAGGCCGCCGTGCGAGGATCGTGGGTGATCATCACCAGCGTCGTTCCCGCGTCACGGACCAGCTCGAGCATCGCCGTCAGCACGTTCTCGGCAGCGAGGGAATCCAAGGATCCGGTGGGCTCATCCGCGAAGAGCACCGACGGTTTCGTGACCAGAGCACGGGCGATCGCGACGCGCTGGGCTTCGCCGCCGGAAAGTTCCCCGGGCAGCTGATCGGCGGCGGACTCCAGGCCGAGGCGGTCGAGCCATCCATGCGCGGCCGTCAACGCCTGCCTGCGCTTCATGCCCCCGAGCAGCAGAGGAATGCTGACGTTGTCAACCGCCGTCAGGTCGGGCAGCAGCTGACCGAACTGAAAAACGAACCCGAACTCTTTCAGACGCAGCGCTGATCGGCGAGCCTCACTGAGGGAAGTGACCACGACGCCGCCAACAGATACCGTGCCGCTGTCTGGCAACATCACACCAGCCAAACAGTGCAACAAGCTCGACTTGCCGGAGCCCGACGGGCCCATGACCGCGACAACTTCACCGCGCTGGATGTCCAGATCAATGCCGCGGAGGGCATCCGTGGTTCCAAAAGACTTGCGCAGGCCTCGGGCCTGAATGAAGGCGGTCATGGCAGTCTGATCTCGTTTCGTAGTTGGGTCAGTCGGGCGCCGGTCAGATCGATCCAGCGCAAGTCGGCCTCGATATGAAACAACGCGTGGTCACACAGCAGCACGCGCATCAGGTCCGCGCCCTGCTTCTCCCGCGTCAGTTCCCGCATCCGGGCAAGATGCTCGGTGCGTTGCACATCGAGCAGCCGGTCCGCGTTGTCGTCGACCAGCAGGGCGATGATGGTCTTCGCGAAGAGGTTGCTACGCAGCGTTTCCGAGGGAATATCGGCGGTGAACATCCACTCCGAGACGCGGTTTCGACCGAGTTCGGTGACCTCGTACTTCTTGCGATCGGGGCCCCCGCCGGCCTCGTCGGCAAGAGCAAGAATCTGCCCGTCGCGGATCATGCGCGCCAGGCTCGCATAAACCTGGCCGAAAGCAAGAGGCTTGCGCACGCCAAAGAAGCGATCGTAAGTGTGCTTGAGATCGTAGCCATAGCTGGGCTCGACACTGAGCAGCCCGAGCAAGGTCAGAGAGTTGTCCACAACCGCAACTATACACACAGTGAATAGTTGCTTGGGTTCATTCGATATTGTGTGAGCCACAGCGGGAAGCGAAGGCTTCCCCGACCAAAATCGCAGAATTCCGCGGGCCTCAACTGTCATCGGCAGCCGCCCACTCTGTCGCACTAGCATGCTCACAACGAGCAGTTTGGTGAAGAGCAAAGCCTTCCAATGCGTCCCGCGTGCAGAACCTTGATCAAGACGATGTCAGCTGAGGAGGAATGAACGCAGCGCGATGATCCAGGAGTCGAAGGAATCGAGGTGTCCGTCATGGGACGCCCCGGCGAGATCAGCTCGTTTCACGTCTCGGCCGCGGTCGATGAACTCAGACTCTTCTTGAGCGGTGAACATGCCTGATTCTGCATAGACGACAAGAGTCGGGGTTGTGACGCTCTCCCATTCAGCCCAGCGCGGTCGGAGGACGTTGTTCATCGTCGCGACCATAACGTCTGCGTTGAACCGCGGCCAGAGTCCATCCGTTTTCTCCTCCAGGTCGGCCACCCACGCGCGCGCCAGAGGCCCGTCTCCCAGGAATTCTCGGGCGGCCGAGTGACCTGCGAAGGGAACGGGCCAGGACCGGAAGAAATCACCCATCCGTTCATGCTCGGCCGTGCTGCCGCCCCCGGGACCACTTTCGAGCAGCACGAGCTTCGCGACGAGCTCCGGTCGCGCCGCGGCGAGGAGCATGGCGGTGTGGCCACCCAGGGACTGGCCGATCAGGATGACGGGCATATCCACCGTCGCTTCGATGACATGCACAACATCGCTCACGAATGCTTCGCGCGACAGGTCGTCGGGAATCGTGGTGCTCTGGCCATGTCCACGCTGATCGATCAAGATGGTCCGGTATTCCGGAAGGGCCTCAGCCGTAGCGGCGAACTCGCGCGAGCTTCCCGCCAAACCGTGCAGGATAACGACCGGCAGTCCGTCGCCGCCGGTGTCGAAACACTTGATTCGGACGCCCGAGCCAACATCGACACCGAAACGGCGGGCGAAGTCCTTTGTCGCGATCATGTAATCACGGTACCTCTCGCAGAGATCAGCCATCCGCGTGGACAAGAGTGATCACCTCAGCGTGCGCTACGGCTGAAAAACAAGCTTCTCCTTGCGCTGGCGTGAATGAAGTCCAGGCGGGTCTTGTCAGTCGATTATCGCCGCGACGGCTTCGATCTCGACCAGTTGATTCGTGCAGCCCAGAACAGTGACGCCCATGAGCGCGCTCGGCACGTCATGCCCACCGAAAGCCTCCCGAACGACCGTCCACGCCTCGACCAGGTCGCTCTGATTGGAAGACGCAACGAGAACTCGCGTGCTCAACACGTTCTCGAGCTGGGGTCCCGCCGCCCTTAACCGCTATGGGACACGAATCCGTCACCGAAGGGCTCGGCCACCCCGACCTGGTGCTCAGGTCTGTGCCGTCGAACTGCACGGAGGTTAGGTTAGACTTACCTAACCCGTTCCTGGGTATCGCGCGCTAGCCGAAAGTCGTCATACCAGCCATGCCCTCGATAGTTTCTGCGCCCAGCCTGTCCCTGCTCGGCGGCCGACCGGATGCAACAGCTCTGGTCGCCAACGACAAGGCGATCAGCTATGCCGAACTCGCGCGGCTCATCCACCAGCGCAGGCTCCAACTCGGTCAGACCCGACGTCTGGTGATGATCGCCGCGGCCAACGCGCTTGACCCGATTGTGACCTATCTGGCCGCGCTCGAGGGCGGGCACCCGGTATTTCTCGTCTCCAACGGCCAAGACGAGGCAAGCGTCGCCCACCGATCCGCTCTCACCGAGCGTTTCCGACCCGATGTCATCGCCGATCGTAGCCCAGAGGGGTGGAGGATTACCGAACTTCATCCCAGCAGTCGACACACTTTTAACCCGGAGCTGGCCCTGCTCGCGAGCACGTCGGGCTCGACGGGATCTCCGAAGCTCGTGCGGTTGTCCTACGACAACCTACGCAGCAACGCCTCAGCCATCAGCGAGTATCTATGTCTGAACCCTCATGATCGCGCGGCGACGACCCTTCCGTTGCAGTACTGCTACGGACTGTCTGTGGTGAACAGTCATCTGTTTGCAGGTGCCAGCATTCTTCTCACCGAGCGGTCGGTGACCGAGGAGGAGTTCTGGCAGGACGCAGCCGATCATCGAATCACATCGTTCGCGGGAGTGCCCCACACCTTCGAGATGCTCGAAGCCGGCCGGTTCGCTGAACGGGCGCTGCCGAGCTTGCGGTACCTTACCCAGGCCGGTGGCCGACTGGCGCCCGAGCTGGTTCGCCGGTTCGCCCGGTTGGGCGAGGACCGCCGTTTCCAGCTGTTTGTCATGTACGGCCAGACCGAAGCCACCGCTCGAATGGCCTACCTGCCTCCGGAGCTCATCGAAAAGTCCGCCGGCGCCATCGGCCGAACCATTCCCGGCGGCAGCTTCCGAATCGATTCCGACGACGGCACGGAGGCTCCTCCGGGCAGTCCCGGGGAACTCGTCTACCAGGGGCCGAACGTGATGCTGGGTTACGCACGCACTCCGGCGGATTTTGAACTCGGTAGAACCGTCTACGAACTGCGAACGGGTGACCTCGCGCGCCGTCGGGACGACGGCTTGTACGAGATCGTCGGACGGATGAACCGTTTCGTCAAGATCTTCGGACTGCGGATCGACCTCGACCGCGTTGAGAGTCTCCTCACCGACGAGGGAATCGAGGTGCGGGTCGCCAGCGCCGATGAACGACTGCTGCTCTTCGCCACCTCAGACCGCTCGGCCCGACGTGCCCGTGAACGCGCCGCCGTCCTCGCGGGAATTCCTCTGAGGGTCATCGGTGCGTATGCGGTTACGGAGTTTCCCCGCACTTCGAGTGGAAAACCCGACGTAGCAGCCCTGGTGCGGTTTGCCGCGCATCACGACCGCACCTCCACACCCGACAGCGCGGGGCCAGGTCCCGATGTGGCCGGTGCCGCCGGAGTCTCGCCCGAAATGATTCGAGATCTGCTCTCGACGTTGCTTTCCCGTCCAGAGGTGAGCTTTGAGGACTCCTTTGCTGGGCTCGGCGGCGACTCACTCAGCTACATCGAGGTGTCCCTCAGGCTAGAAACGATGCTCGGCGAATTGCCCCGCGACTGGCCGACCCGCACTCCGCTGGAGCTGGCTGCCTTCGCCGCAGAGGGGCGCGAGAACACACGAGGCGATCGGGGCCCGGCCAATCACCCCGCTGCCCGCACGGCGCCACGTGGACAGCGTCCCCACTTCTTCACGAATCTGCAACGCCTGGAGACGCCCGCCGTGCTGCGGGCCATCGCCATCGTGCTCATCGTCGGCACCCATGCCGATTTGTTCGGGCTGAAGGGCGGCGCGCACCTGCTGATCGCCGTCGCTGGGTACAACCTTGCCCGCTTCCAACTCGCGGCAGTGCCTGGGAACGCCAGATTCCGTGGACTTGCACAGAGCGCTGCCGAACTTGCGGTGCCCGCGGTGGTCTGGATCGGTGGCGTCTCCCTGCTGACCGGCCAATACCACGTCACGACGGTCTTCCTCGTGAACAACCTGGTGCCGGGCGACGGCCGATGGAATGAGCAGTGGCAGTTCTGGTTTCTCGAGGCACTGTTGTGGACCCTCGTGGGCCTGGCAGCCGTTTTCGCTCTGCGCCCCGTGGACAGGTTGGAGCGTCGGTGGCCGTTCTGCTTCGCTCTTGGCGGCTTCGCCGCGGCCCTGGGGATGCGATTCGTCGTCGCCGGCGCTCACGTCGAGGACGTGGAGCGCTACAGCATCCCGGTAGTGGTGTGGCTGATCGCGCTCGGCTGGCTGATCGCACGAGCCGACACCACGGCGCGCCGCGCGCTTGTGTCGGTGCTCGCCGTCGCGAGTTCGGTCGGGTTCTTCGATGAATGGTTGCGATGGGCGATCCTCGCGTGCGGTGCTCTGGTGCTGATCTGGATACCTGCTGTTCGCGTTCCTCGGTGGCTCGTACCCACCGTCGCAGCACTCGCCGGGGCGTCTATGTTCATCTATCTCACGCATTGGCAGGTGTACCCATCGTTCGAGCAGAGCGCGCCATGGCTCGGCACTCTGCTGTCGCTCGCACTTGGCGTCATCATTTGGCGCGGATACACACTGGTGAGCGTGCGGGTCAAGAAATCGATTCCATCGCGGCGCGCCACATCGACGGCACAAGAGAAACGACGGGTCGCTGCATAGCCACACTCCGATCAATCAAACGATCGCGGCGTCCTACTCGTGGAGCGTGACGGCAACGTTTTGCCCGAGTCCAAATTTTGCCTGAACGAAGTGCGTTGTCCCGGCATCGTGGGCGAGCCAGGCCCGCTGCCTTGCTCGCCCGCGTTTTCACGGACACGGAAACGTGCGACGGACCAAACGCAGGATCGTTCCGTGAGGTGACTGCCGACAAATCCAGTTCCACGCTTGAGGTTAGCCGGAGGCTGCATCCGTTTTCCCGCTGCGCACCCGAACCACGGTCTCCCACGCGGCGACCATGACGAGTGCACCCACGCTGAGAGCGCCGAGTGCAAGCGGGGATATCACGGCTGGCTCACCGAGCACTGCGAGGCTGAATACCAGCCCGAGCATGCCTAGGCCCATTAGGTAGGACACGAGGATCTCGCCGGTCACTCGAAGGCGAAACAGGAACATACCCAAAATATAAAGAAACGGCCCGCCGCAGACGATGACGGCCGTGGACAGGGTCATCGCGTCGGCCGGGTGCTCCAAAATTTCCTTGTCGGCGACGGAACAGAGCACAATGCCGGCGATGATGACCGCGTGCACGTAGGCATACGCGGTGCGCGCGACGCGACCAGGTTCTGCTGATCTTTCAAGTGCCTTTGCGCCGGCGCGTTCGCTGTAGTCGAAGTACAGCCACCACATCGACAGGGCGCTGAGGAACGCGAACATCAGTCCAATCGTGCCGAGGAGAGACGATTCCTGGGCGACGAAAGCGAATCCCGTAACGAGAAACGACTCCCCGAGGGCGAGGATCACAAACACGGCGCTGCGCTCGGCGATGTGCGGTCCGGAAAGTTCCCAGCCTTCGACTCCGGACCGACCGAGTCCCGGCACCCGAAAGCCGAGGCTCGCGGAGACATATTCAATGGCGAGCGCAGCCAACCAGAGGGGCAGACGGTACTCGAGCGGCACCAGCGCCCCGACGATCCAAAACACTCCGGCGACGCCGAGCCACACCAGAATGCGCACGAAGGTGCGGTGCAGCTCCCTGTCGTGTCGGGCGACGGCAAGCAGCATGAAGGCCGTGCGTCCGAGTTGCAACACGACGTAGGCAATGGCAAAGACGAGTCCGCGGTCACCGAACGACTCGTAGATCGAAGTGCTGACGACGAGTCCAACCAAAGCAAGACCGATGACAACGCCGCGCACCGTGAGCCGCGCCGGGTCAAGCCAGTTCGTCACCCAAGTCGTGTACACCCACACCCACCACAGGGCCAGCACGAGAATGGCAGACTCGAGCGCGCCGACCCAGGCCTGGTTCTCGTACAGGTACCGCGACAATTGCGTCAGCGCGAACACGAAGATCAGGTCGAAGAAGAGCTCAATATAGGTGACGCGCTCGGCGCGCTCCGAAACATCCGGTCGCAAGAGATTGCGTCTAATGCCATAACCGGTATAAATCGGATGCCCAGGCGACATCGGGTCGGTAGCCACACCATCATTGTGCCCCGGCCACGGGTTGCGCACCACGCACCACGCAGTCGAGGCCAAGAAACTGCGAACTGCACCCATGTGTTGTCAGCTGCGGGCGCTGCGAATTGTTTTGATCAGGTCACTCCGACAACGCGAGAGTGATCAGGCCGTTGTCGACGGTCGCGCCGATCGGAGTGTAATCGCGGATGCGCGGCAGATCGCGCGCGATCTCGCCCGCGGAATCGCCGACAACGATCACCCGCATGCCTGCAGCGAGACCCGATTCGATGCCGGCGTCGGCGTCTTCGAAGACGACGGTGTCCCGAGGATCGACGCCGAGGGTGGCAGCTGCGGCGAGATAAGGCTCCGGATGCGGCTTGCCCCTCGTTACGTCTTCGGCACCGACGAGCACCGCGGGCACCGGTACATCGACAAGCGCCATTCGCATCGTGGCGAGGTCGCGGCCTGCGGAGGTTACAAGGGCGATCCGGTCGACGGGGAGGCTTCGCACGAATTCTGGCGCACCCTGCACGGCGACAACGCCCTCGGTCATGATGTATTCGAAGTCGGAGAGGTCTTTCTTCTGGGCCGCGACGTCGACGCCAGCGGGTCCGAAGCGCACGATCGAGTCCTCCATGCGCCGGCCGTGCGAGGTCTTCAGGATTTCGGCCAGGTCGAGCCCGAAGCGTTCCGCAAACCGCGTCCAGACAAGTTCGACCACGACTGTCGAGTCGACGAGCGTGCCGTCCATGTCGAAAAGGATGGCACGGCAATTGATGGTGGTCGTCATTGCAGAAGTGTCCCAGAGAAATCCATGGAAATCCGACCGAGAAGTTCGATGAACCGCGCGCGATGACGACGTATTCCGGCAAGGTGCTCGTGGTGACTGTAAACGTATTCGTTGGCTCGCAGAACACGTAGAACGTGAGCGCTTTCGTTGCGGCGTCGGGCCGGTCGATCTTGAACGACGTCGGGCCCGATCCCTGCTCATGAATGATCGGCGAGATCTCCCCCTCCACGAGATCAGTCGAGTCGGGGTTCTTGAGGTCAACCATCGGATCGACGAGAACCCTGTGCGGGACAGTCGGGATCCTGCCTGCTTGCAATCGCCCTGACTCGTGTGGTTGTATCTAGATAGTTTTTCGATCTAGGTGAAGGATGCTTGGCCATGGGGAATACAAATATCTGGTCGGAGACAGACCAGGCGTGGGTGACGCGCTACCGAGCGGCGATGGCGGGCAAGCACGTGCCGGCCGTTGCCCTCGAAGAACGCGAGCGCGAGCTGTTCAATGCCGTCCGAGAAGCAGATCTGCCCGCGGCCGAACTCTTCGGCGATGCTTCCACGCTTGCGGCAGACGATGTTCGCGAACTCGCCACCACCGCTGAAGCGGTGCGCACGTCAGAACGCGGCAGTCCGCGCCACACCGCGAAGGACGCCGGCGGCACGCTGATCGTCATGGGTATCGTCACGACGGCGATTCTGGCTCTTCGCAGTGGCTGGTCCGCTGACATCAACGTTGCGCACCTCATACTGGCCGTCAGCGTCGCGATTCCGTTCATCGGCTGGATCCCCGCTCGAGCACTCTTCGCGGCGGGGCGATCGGTCGCAATGACCGTTGTGATCACGACAGCAGTCGCCATCGCCCTAGCCGGGATCGCCTCCACAGCCGCCTTGGGCAGCGACCACATCGCGGCCCGCGCAGTGCCTGTCCCCCTCCTGGGCGTGGTGCTGATCATTCCGGGCGTCGTCACACTGGTGTGGGCGAGCCGGATGAGACAGCATGTCCTCCGCACGAGCTGGGACGACGCCGACTGGCTACAGCGCTTGCGGGGTGGTCTGCGCGCGCGACTGGTGCCGGCAACCACCGCTCGGGGTCACGTCGCGGAAATCAAGCAGGCCCTGGCCGCCAGCGACACGTCGGCGTACGAAGAATACGGCCACCCTCTGGTGCTTGCCCGCGAGATTGCCGACGCAAATCAAACATCACGGTCACGTCTCTGGTGGCTATGGATTCTTGCCGGCATCGGCTGGCCCCTCGTCAGCGCAGCACTGGTGATCACGGCGCAGAGTTGGGGAAATCTGACGATCCCTATCGTGGTCCTCTTCCTTCTCGCTTCTCTTGTTACCGCTCTGGCGGGCTGGAGCCGTCGACCATGGGCACACAAGCGATGAGCACGGCAGCCTGGCAACGCGCCTCACTGCCGATGCTCATTCTCAACGTTCTCTCCGTCGCACCGCGGCACGGATACGGCATCTCACAATCGCTCGCGTCCGCCGGACTGCAACCCATCAAAGGCGCGCAACTGTATCCCGCGCTGGTTCGACTCCAAGACGAGGGAGCAATCACCGCACGATGGGAGCAAAGTGAGTCTGGACCCGCCCGCAAGGTCTATGAGCTCACCGCCGACGGTCACGCGCAGAGGGAAGCCCTGCGCGGTCAATGGTTCGCCTTCATAAACGCGGCAGAAACCGTGGGCCACACGTACTGACCCAAAATTTCGCAATTCTCACAGGAATGAATGTGCATCCCTTGCCTGCATCGAGAGTTCCTGGGAGCTCTTCTCCCCGTACGGGGCTTTTTGAGTCGCGACCGGCCTAGTTCCATACCCGCAAGGGTCAGGCCTATCGAAAACGCAATGCCCGCCCCGTTCGTGGGCGCCTTCGCGTGAAACACTTTCTGCTCGGTCGGTCTTCTCGGGCTTGTGTCCTGCTCGACGACAACTACAGCTGTGGCGTCTGTTCGAATCGCGATACGCGCTCCGATATGTGCTGTTCAGGATGCACCACCCGGTGCGCCGCCAGGTCTCGTACGTTCTTCTGCACGGTGATCACCGCGAAGAGGCTCATCACGAAACCAAGGGCGTAGAAGCCTTTCTCCGATAGAAGCATCCCGGCGTTCCAGAGGCCCACTGTCAGCAGGACCACCGAGGCCAGCAGGGCGAACCACGCGATGCCCATATAGATGCCCGTCACTGGGATCTCCTCTGCGCGATCACGCACGGCTTTCTGGAGCGAGACCGCAGCGAAGAGTCCGAACAGGAAAACCGTGAAGTAGTAGCCCTTCTCGTTCAGCTCCATGGTCGCGTTCCAGAGACCGATCATATAGAGCGCGATGCCCAGCGCGAGCACAAACCAGGAGGCCCCAATAAACGCACCCGTCGGTCGCCCCAGTTGATTCGTTGCATCGGTCATTGTCGTGTATCCCCCAAATATCAACGTCCGGTTTAGTATTACGCATTGGACAGTTCACGTACAGCATTTCCACAACTTCACTGCGCGTGCTGACGCCGTGGGGCATTCTCTCGGGCTTCTGCCCGGGGTGTCATTCCTGCCGCAACAGCCTGCGAGTGGTGATCTGTCTTCTGAACTGAGGCAGTTCTGGCCGCGCTTATTTGTCGGCAGGCACCTCCAGGTCAGAATATGATCCGCGTTGACAAGGACCTCGTGACAGTGAAACTTGGGAAGGCCTCAATGCAAATCGCAATCCTCGGAACCGGCACCGTCGGGCGCACAATGGCCACGGGCCTGGCCAAACTGGGCCACACCATCACGATTGGTACCCGGGACGTCGCGGCCACCCTGGCGCGGACCGAGGTCGACGCCACGGCAAACTTGACGTTCACGGAGTGGCTGGCCCAGCA
>JGI24770J26754_10001639_pt1 | contig 15793 bp, 16 predicted proteins | sample LakOneMetagenome_FD_26754 | JGI IMG/M metagenome (IMG submission 26754) | reverse complement strand
CTTCACGCAGGGCTATTCGAATTCGCCGGTCTGCTCGCCCACGCGCTTCGCGCTGATCAGCGGTCGCTGGCAATATCGGCTGCGCGGCGCCGCCGAAGAGCCGCTGACGGGCGCCAAGGCGATGCGGCGTCCCGATCTCGGCATGCCGCCGGAGCATCCGACCTTCGCGTCGCTGTTGCGCGACGCGGGCTGGCGCACTGCGCTGATCGGCAAGTGGCATCTTGGATACCCGCCGCACTTCGGTCCGCTGAAGAGCGGATACGACATTCATTTCGGGCCCTATTCAGGCGGCGTCGATTATTTCACGCATCAGTCGATGAAGGGGCGACCCGATCTCTGGGAAGACGGCGCCCTGATCGAGCGCGACGGTTATCTCACCGATCTCTTGAGCGACCGCGCGCTCGATTTCGTCAGGGATTGCGGCGAGCGCGGCGATCCCTTCCTGCTCAGCCTGCATTACACGGCGCCGCATTGGCCATGGGAGTCGCGCGACGACGCCCATGTGCCGGCGACGCTCGACGGCGCGATCCAGCATGCCGAGGGCGGCTCCATCCACATCTACCGCCGCATGATCGAACATATGGACGAGGGTATCGGCAAGCTGATGGCCGAACTGAATCGTCTGGGCATAGCCCAGGACACGATGATCGTGTTCACCAGCGACAATGGCGGCGAGCGCTTTTCCGATAATTGGCCGCTGATCGGCGGCAAGATGGACCTGACGGAGGGAGGAATACGCGTGCCCTATGTCGTGCGCTGGCCGTCCATGATCGTGGCGGGGCAAACCTGTGCGACGCCGGTCATCACCATGGACTGGTCAGCGACATTCCTTGCCGCCGCGGGCGTGCCGGAACATGTCGATTATCCGATGGACGGCGTATCGCTCCTGCCGCTCCTGAAAGATCCGGCTGGAACTGCGCTCGATCGCGGCTTGTTCTGGCGCATGAAATACAGAAGCCAACATGCGATGCGGCGCGGCTGGTGGAAATATCTGAAGATCGAGGACAATGAATATCTGTTCGACCTGTCGGCAGACGAGCGCGAACGCGCCAATCGCGCCCGCCACGAACCGCAGCGGTTGCAGGCGATGAAAGCGGAATATGCCGCTTGGTACGATATGCTGCCGCCGGTGCCGCCCGACGCTGATTACGATCTGGTCGTGACGGAAAAGGACATGCCAGGCATTCACCGCGGGTAAGCGCTATTCTATCAATGCGGGTCACGTGCGCCCGATCGGGCAAAGTCAGGCTTCAGAGCAGATGAGGATTCTAGGGAACAGGCGACGTCGAACGCCGTCCAAGAGGTGTCCAGCGCAGAGCGGCCGCTTCTCGGCAGTTAGACAGAGGGCCGCTTCTCGCACGAACCTCGCAAAATCAAGTCTCGACGGTTTCGTCGAGTGTCCGCGACAGGTCCATTGCCAAACCCGCCGCATCCCCACCGGTCAGGCCCTCATGCAGATAGAAGCCCTCGCGCGGATCGACATCGGTGCGCCACGGTTGAACGGCCAGCGCCCTCTGCGCATCTTTGTAGCCGGCTTCCCAGCGCGCCTTGATCCCTGACCTGCTGAAGTCGATATCCTTCAAATGATCCTCGCCGTTGATCTGCGGCGCAAGCAGGCGCACCACGTGCATCCGCGTAAGGCAGCCCTGGCTGGCGAGTTCCTGAACCTCGGGCCGCTGCAGTACATCCGGCGGCAGGAGGCCGACGAGTTCCGAAATCGTGTGGCGCATGCGATGCAGTTCGGCCTGACGCCTTATGTGCGTCGCGGCGCGGCTTGAATATTGTAAATCTTTTTGTCGGTTCATCACCTGCATGATGGAATCCGGTTCCGGCCCATCGGGATTCCAGACGTGAACGGCAAAGATGATCGAACTGCGGCGCGGAAAATCATCGAACACCGCCTCTACCGGCGTGTTCGACAATATGCCGCCATCCCAGTAAAGCTCGCCATTGATCCGCACTGCGGGAAAAGCCGGCGGCAATGCGCCCGACGCCATGATGTGACCGACATCCAATGCCTCGTTGCGGCTGTCGAAGTAACGCATCTGCGCGGTGCGAACATTTGCGGCGCCAACGGTCAGTCGCGGGCCTGCGTGACCAATCCGACTGAAGTCGACCAGCTCCTCGAGCGTGCGGCGCAGCGGCATCGTGGAATAATAGCCCGCCGCCTCCGGTGCAAGACGGATCTGCTGTCCGAGAAATGCGAGCGGGTTTGGCTTGAAGAAGCCCTGAACGCCCATATTGACCGTCGTCCAATTCGGCAGGGCGTTGCCGAAGGCCGATGCAGCGGCGAAGGCCAAGTCGTAGGCAGGCGAATGTGCGACGCGATTCCAGAAATCCTGGAGGCGCTGGATACGCAATTCGGGCGCGTTGCCGACAATGATGCTGGCGTTGATGGCGCCAATCGACGTCCCGATCACCCAGTCCGGCTCGACGCCGGCCTCGTGTAAGGCCTGATAGACGCCGGCCTGATATGCGCCTAGTGCGCCGCCGCCCTGGAAGACGAGAACGATCTTGTTTTTCCCATCATAAAGATCGGGCGCGGCGACACCGTCATGACCGCAGACGTGATGCTTGTTCATGATCCCCTCCCAAGAGTTTTCTACAAAAGCCTAGTGAGCCGTCCAGCCGCCGTCCGCGGCGATCGCCGCGCCGGTGATAGAAGCAGCGCCGTCGCTGGCGAGGAACAGCGCGATCGCGCCGATCTCTTCCACCGTTCCAAAACGCTTGTTGGGCTGTTGCGCCAGCAAGACATCGCGGACGACCTGCTCGCGAGGAATGTCGTGCGACTTTGCTTGCCCTTCGATTTGCGCTTCAACAAGCGGCGTATAGACGTAGCCTGGGCAGATCGCGTTGCAGGTCACGCCGTCTTCGGCTGCTTCCAGAGCGATTGTCTTGGTCAGTCCAAGAACGCCGTGTTTGGCGGCGACATAGGCCGATTTGAACGGTGATGCGACAAGACCATGCGCAGAGGCGACGTTGACGATGCGGCCCCAGCCCTTTGCGCGCATAAACGGCAGGCCAAGCCTTGCAGTATGGAACGCCGAGGAAAGATTGATCGCGAGTATCTGATCCCATTTGGCGACGGGAAAGCTTTCGATCGGCGACACGTGCTGAATGCCAGCATTGTTGACAAGTATGTCGACGCCGCCGAAACGGCGAGCGGCCTCTTCCATCATCGCCTCGATATCATGCAGGCGCGAAAGATCTGCGCTCGAATGAGCGACTTGGACCATGTGCGTCTCCTCGATATCTGCTGCAGTCGCCGAGATCGCGTCCGGCTCTCCAAAACCGTTCAACACGATATTGGCGCCAGCGCACGCAAGACTTCTGGCTATGCCGAGACCGATGCCGCTGGTTGAGCCCGTCACGAGAGCCGTCCTGCCGGAGAGCGGACGTTGAACGGCGTTCACTTCTGTCTGATGGATCGTCATGGGTCGCTCGTGTTTTGAACGACGCCATCGTCGCGCTTTCTCGGTACCATCGGAAATGCCGGCTTTCTCTCGTAACGATAGTCGCGCGCTATTCCGATCGAGCCCGCTCTCCTCTCCCAAAGCCGTCTGCGTTCAAATTGAAAGCGACAATCTATTAGCCTGCGGCGAAACGTAGTTGGACAATTGCAGACCTCACTTGCAATCGGGAGGCTGCGATGCACCGGCTACTCAACATCCTCGCTGCATTGTCCACGATCGTTCTCGTCACATTCGCCTCTGGCGCAGATCAAACAGACGATGTCGTACGCCTTTATCTCGATTTCGCGTCCGCGCAGAACGCGCGCGACCTGATTGCTGTGCGGCGGCTGCTTTCGGATTCGCCGGATTTCTTGTGGGTCAGCGACGGCAAGCCGGTCTGGGGCGCGGACGCGACGGTCGAGCGAATGTCCACGTTTCAAAAGTCCGAGGTCTGGCGCGTAACGCCTGCGCTCTCTCGCGCCCGCGCCGTCAGGCTCTCCGAGGATGTGGCATTCCTTCACCTTCCTCTCATTCTTGAAATCGGCACACAGGAAAAGACCGACCGCTTGCCGTTTCTGGTCGGCATGGTCGCAAGGCGCATGCCGGAGGGCTGGCGTATCAGCGCCCTGTTCACGACCAACGACCAAAGCAACCCGGACTAATCCAGGCGCGCCGATAGCTCGTCGCTATCCAATCGCGAGCGTGAAAGTATTTCAACTCACGCGGCGCGCGCTTCAGAGTGCAATTCGAGAAGCGCTCATCAAGAGCGCGGTTCGCGAGGTTGCCACGATGACCGATGCTGTTGCGATGAATGCGCCGGCGCAATCGTTCCGTGACGCCCTGCAACGCGGCGGCGTCATCGGCACGATCGCATTCCTCACGCTCGTTGATCTTTTCGCGGCACAGGCAGTCCTTCCCTCCCTTGCGCGAGTCTATGGCGTTTCGCCGGGGATCATGGCGTTGGCGGTCAATGCGAGTACGCTCGGCATGGCCATTGCCGCGTTGATAGTGGCTCTGGCCAGCGCGCGGATCGAACGGCGCCGTGGCATCGTGTTCAGTCTCTGCCTTCTTGCAGTTCCGACGCTGCTGCTCGCCTTTGCGCCGGACATCAAGACTTTCTCCGCACTACGCGTCCTGCAGGGTCTCTGCATGGCGACCGCCTTCTCACTGACGCTCGCCTACCTCGGCGAAAACTGCGCTTCCCACGTCGCGAGCGGCGCATTCGCCGCGTATATCGCCGGAAACGTGGCTTCCAATCTCTTTGGCCGCCTGGCTTCGGCGTCGCTCGCAGACCACCTGGGGTTGCGCGGCAATTTCATTGCCCTTGCACTTCTCAATCTTGCCGGCGCAGTCTTTGTGGTGGCAACAATCCGCGCGTCTCGCGCGCCGATCGCCAGCCGAAAATCGGGCGAAGGCTTGGAGGGCTTGCGAGCGAATCTCATCCGGCCGGAGCAGCGTGCGGCCTACCTCGTCGGCTTCCTGATTCTGTTCGCCTTCATCGGCGCCTTTTCCTTCGTCAATTTCGTGCTGACGCAGCCGCCCATATCCCTCAACAACAGCATGGTCGGGCTTGTCTATCTTGTGTTCGCTCCATCTCTGATAACGACGCCGCTAGCCGGTCGCGCCTCTGCCGCCTGGGGAGCGAGGCGCTCGATTCTCGCAGCTCTTGCAACAGCCGCCGCAGGCTTGCCGCTTCTGCTCTCCGCGCACTTGCCTGTGGTCCTGCTCGGTCTTGGCCTCGTCGGCGTTGGCACATTCTTCGCGCAGGCAGTCGCCTCTGGCTACGCAACAACCAATGCGCGTGAAAATCGCGGCGCAGCGAGCGGGCTGTATCTGGCCAGCTATTTCAGCGGTGGCCTCGCAGGCGCAGCCGTGCTCGGCCAGGCATTCGAGCGCTTCGGGTGGAGCGGTTGCGTGGCCGGCGTCTTCCTCGCGCTCGCTATAGCAGCGTTCGCGACGCGGCGCATTTCGTAGCTTCGCGAGAAGCCAGGGCCGCGCTGGCCAGCCCTCATTCGGCCGGCAGATGATGGAGACGACAATGTTGAAAGACAGACGCGCAGCCTTGACCGCAACCGGATGCGTAGCCGTAGCAATTCTGGGGTTCGGAACAGCGCAGGGTGCCGCCGGGACGTGCCCGCCGGACAAGGTTCTCAAGACGCCGCGCAGCATCGAATCCAGGGACAGTGTCGGCGTCAAGCGCGAGACCCTCTCGACAGTGAATTTGAAGGGATGGCGAAGCGTCGGCGATCTCTTCCTGCGTACCCGCCGGCTGACGATCGCGGGCCACGGCGTTGTGCCGACGCACACTCACGATGATCGGCCGTCAATTGTTTTCGTGGTCAAGGGCGAGCTGATCGAGCACAGCACTTATTGCGCCGTACCCATCCGGCACAAGGCCGGCGACTGGACGCCGGAATTTGGCGCCGGCCACGGCCATTGGTGGGAGAATCCGAAATCGACGGAGGCGATTGTGACGTCTTCCGATATCGTTGACCAGGAAACGATCGATCTGGACAAGCCGAAGATGGACATGTGAGGCGACCAAGGCGCGGCGGGGTAGGCCCGTCGCGCCTGGAGCACGGGAAGATCGACCAACCATAGGCGGCATCTATCAATTTGGCGCCCCGTTCCTATCGCGGATGGGCGTAAATCGAAGACGATACGGTGTGGGAACGCAGCCAATGAACAGAGCTGACCAACATGTGCGTCGTAGTGGCACGGCCGCCACCAAGCTCATCGGGCTGTCTGTTGCGCTCGCGGCCCTGAGTGCGGCGGCGGCGGCGAGCGCCCTCAACCTGGTTTCGCAGGGAAGCGTGGCAATTCCGCACGCCGCGGCGCCTGAAGCTCGCATTGCCACGGTTTCGGACATGCGCCGGGATGCCGCGCGCCAGCGGTTCGACTACGATGAGAGCGCGCTATGAAGAACTTCGCTGGACAGGTGGTTCTTGTGACGGGAGCCCACGGCAATGTCGGCGCCGCTGTCGTGAAAGAGCTCGGCGCGCGGGGCGCGAGCCTTGTGTGCGGCGACGCCGCGCCTTTGAGCCAGCAGTGCCCAGACAATATGGTCGCAATCGGAGGTCTCGATCTCTCTGACCCGAAAGACGTCGGACACCTGGTTGCGGCGGGGCAGGAGCGCTTCAGACGGATCGACGCCCTCGTCAATACGATCGGTGGCTTCCGCGCGGCGCACGTGACGAATGCAGCGTTGTCGGACTGGGACTTTCTATTCTCAATCAACGCCCGCATCGCACTCGTGGTCAGCGCAGCCGTGATCCCTGCCATGGCCGCGCGCGGTTATGGGCGCATCGTTCATGTGTCGGCCGGCGCCGGCTTGCGCGCCGCCGGCGGAACGGCCGTCTACAGCGCAGCAAAGGCGTCTGTTATCCGGATTGTCGAAGCGATCGCTGAAGAACAGAGCGATCACGGCATCGTGTGCAACTGCATATTGCCGTCGACGATCGATACGCCCCAAAATCGCACAGCCATGCCGGATGCAGATCATGGCGCCTGGGTGACGCCGTCAAGCATTGCGAAAGTCGCCGCGTTTCTGGCCTCGGTAGACGCGGGCGGCGTCACGGGCGCTGCAGTGCCAGTCGTCCGGCGGCACGGAGGGTGATCCCATGTCCTTCGCGACGGCTCTCGTGATCCTGTGTGAGGCATGGCTTTGGGTCGGACTGCTCGTCGGCCTCTGGTTCATCGTCTTTGCTGTACAGCGGATTGATCCGGCTGCGCGTGGAGCGTACGCTTTTCGGCCGATGCTGCTGCCTGGCGTCGCGCTTCTCTGGCCTTTTGTCCTCTGGCGCTGCCTCTCGCGTCAGCCGCTGTCGGAGACAGAATGATGCTGCGGACGCATCGCAAAGCGCACTTTTTGATTTGGCGCATTCTTCTCGTGGCCTTGCCTGCAATCCTGTTGTCGAGCTGGCTGCTTCGGCCCGGAAAGTTGCCTGAACCGATACAACTCTCGGCGCCGGAGCCACGCAAATGAGCGTTGCCTACAAGCCGGTCGGCTGGAATACGAACAAGATTTTTTACGATCTTGTCGTCGGGATCGCCGTAGTCTTATATCTCGTCGTCTTCATGAGCCTCGCGCGCCGGGTATCGCCCGATGCGCGTTGGGATGATGCTTCGATCGAAATGCGCGCCTACGGTTCGTGCGCATTCCTCATGCTGACCTTGATCCTCTGCATCGGGCCGCTGTCCCGGCTCGACAAACGATTTCTGCCGCTTCTCTACAACCGACGGCATTTCGGCGTCATGACATGCCTAGTCGCCCTCATGCATGCGCGGCATGTACTGGCCTGGTATTTCGCGTTCAGCCCGATCGATCCCTATATCGCACTCCTCTCGAGCAATACGAGTTATGGCCGGGCCATAGGGTTCCCATTCGAAGCGTTCGGCATATGCGCGCTTGCCGTTCTTTTTGTCCTTGCCGCCACAAGCCACGACTTCTGGTTGAATTGTCTGTCGCCGCCAGTCTGGAAGGCGATGCATATGTCGATCTACGCGGCATATGCCTTTGTCGTCGCGCATGTTTCGCTGGGCGCATTACTTACGCCGGAAACGCATGCGCTCCATTTTATCGTCTCGGTCTGTGCGTGCTGTGTCGCATGTCTTCACGTCGTCGCTGGCGCGCGCGAGGTCCGGCAGGAGGTCAAAGAGCTTTCTTCCGGCTGGATCAGGGTCGGGCCACCCGAACGCGTCGCAGAGGGCCGCGCCGTCATCGTTTCCGTTGCGGGGCAGGATAGCGTCGCGATCTTTCGTCACGAAGGCCGATTTTCGGCGATCGCCAACGCCTGCAAGCATCAGAACGGCCCGCTGGGCGAAGGACGGATCATTGACGGCTGCGTCACTTGCCCGTGGCATGGCTATCAATATCGGCTCGAGGACGGCTGCGCGCCTGCGCCCTATACGGAGAAGTTGGCGACTTATGATTTGCGATTGATCGAGGGAGAAATCTGGCTCGATCCGAAAGGCCACGCGCCGGGGACACGGGTAGAGCCGCTGCGGCAAACGGAGACGGCATGAGCAAGCGGGACTTTTTCGTCGGTTATCTTCCGGCCTCTGCGAGTCTTCGCCGTTCAGCCGTCGTCGGGGCTTGCGTCATCTTCGCTGTGTTCATTTTCCTTGCCGCCATGCTCGGGCGCACGAGGCTGGACATCGGCGCCTCGGTTTTCGGCGAAGAGATCGCCGCCAGCGGAATATTTGTCGCTCGGCCCTATCCCATGCTTGTCTCCGGGCCTGACGCTGCGCATCCGCATGGGCGCACCTTCTTGCTTGGCGGGGAGGGCAAGCGCGGTGCGCAGGACTTCGGCGCCCATCTCGATCAACGCGTGGCGAGGCTGGAGGGCATCCTCGTCAAGCGCGGCGATATCGACATGGCCCTGGTCAGCGCAGAAGATCAATTGAGACCGCTGCCCGAAACAGCCGCGTCGCCGAAAAAAGTCTCGCTCGGCAAATGGCGGATCAGTGGAGAAATCTGCGACGGCAAATGCGTCGCGGGCGGCATGCGCCCTGGCGCGGGGCTAGCGCACAAGGCTTGCGCAAATCTCTGCATTTCCGGCGGCCTCCCACCTGTCTTCGTAAGCGCAAGCCCCGTCGCTGGGCGCAATTTTTTCCTTCTCGGCGCAGAAGATGGCGGACCTGCGCCGATCGCAGTCCAGGATCTCATGGCGAGCCCTGTGGCGCTTGAGGGTGAACTCTGGCGGTTGGGGAATATGCTGCTGTTTCTTGTCGACTGGCAAAAAACGCAGCGGCATTGAGACGTCAGGGTCCGGCAAGGTCAACACGATCGTCATGCGCACCATCGTGTGATCGTCGCCTTTCCCTCGGTCCTGTTCGCCATTGTCAATTCCATGGTCTCGCTCACCATCGTTTTCACGCCGCGGATTGCGCGGTTCAGCCGATAATCGCGACCGCGCGGGCCCAGCCCGCAGAGGCGCGTTCGATCTTTACGGGGAAACAGGAGACGGTGAAGCCGGTCGCCGGCAGGACTTCGAGATTGTGCAACTTCTCGATATGGCAGTAGCCGATGTGCCGGCCGGCCTTGTGGCCTTCCCAGATCAGCCGGGCGTCGTGTGTCTCTGCAAATTTTCGCGCGGTATGCACGAAGGGCGCATCCCAGCTCCAGCCGTCGATGCCGGTCAGCCGCACGCCACGCTCGAGCAGGTACATCGTGGCTTCGTAGCCCATCCCGCAGCCCGACGTCACATAATCGGCGTGTCCGTATTTCAGGCCGGCGCTCGTATTCACGACGACAATGTCGAGCGGTTGCAGCTCGTGGCCGATCCGTTTCAGTTCTGCTTCCACGTCGGCAGCGGTCGCAACGTAGCCATCGGGCAGGTGGCGGAAGTCCAGCTTCACGCCGGGCTGGAAACACCATTCGAGCGGTACTTCGTCGATGGTCCATGCGCGCTGCCCGCGATTCATCGTCGGATGGAAGTGCCAGGGCGCGTCGAGATGCGTACCGTTGTGTGTCGAGAGGTGCACACGCTCGACCGCCCAGCCCGCGCCGTCGGGCATGTCTTCCCCCTTCAGGCCCGGAAAGTAGGGGAGGATCTGCGGCAGACTTTGCTGATGGTCGATGTATTCGATCGTCGGGTGTAGCCCTGGCGGATCGGCCGGCACGTCGTTCTGCAGGGGCACCGACAGATCGATGATCTGACGCGGCATGGCTTCCTCCGTTTTTCGCTCTCGGGCGATTGTTCACGTCCAAGCTAGCAGCAATTTCGGCGGAAGGAATTGCGCGCCTCAGGGCGTGGCTGTGCGCAGCAGAGAGAAGAGGGCGGGCGCGGCGCTGCCGATCGCCATTGCGATCAGGCACGCCAGCGCGATCCTACGATAGGCCTGCTCCGACCCCAGCGCGAAGAGTTTCGCGCCAGCCCAATTGCCGATCCAGAAGCCGGGCAGGGAGATTGCAGCGAGCATGAGTGTGTCGCGCGTGACGAGGCCAAGGGCGAGGGCGCTGGTCAGCCCCGCAAAGACGGTGATCTGGAAGACGATCAGCATGGAGGCGCGGATCGCCTCGCGGCTGAGCGCGCTCGACATGAAATAGGCGACCACGGGCGGGCCGGGCATGGAGGCAAGGCCGTTGAACAGGCCGGCGGCAAGGCCGTAAAGCGCCGCGCGGACGCGGCCGAATGGCGCCCGCGTTTCCCCAGCGCGCGCAATGCCGAACACGGCCGCGACCGAGAAGCAGGCGATGGCGATGCGCGCCGTCTCTGGCGAAACATGCTTGAGCAGGAAAGCGCCGGCAGGCGTGCCCAAGGCCGCTGCGATTGCAATCCGCATGATGGAAGGCCAATGGCACGCCGTCATGGCGCGGCGCGCGCCGAAAATGCCACCGACCGCGACAATGCACATGGCGACCGGCACTGCCTTGGCGGGCGGCATGAGTATGCCGAGCATGGGCACGGCGGCCAGCGCGAAACCGAATCCGGTCAGTCCGCGCAAGACCGCGGCGGCGAAGACGATCGCCATCGTTCCAGCCGCCATGGCCGTCGTCGCGCCCAGCATCGAAAGCGTTTCCTTTTCCATGACGTTTACAAGCGGAGAGGGATGGGCCACAAGCGCGCCGCGGCCGATTTCCGCGCCGCGTGACAATGAGCAGACGCGCGATGCGGATAGAGGGACGCGACTACCGGACGATCTGGCTCGACGGCGACGGTCGCCGCGTTCATGTGATTGACCAGACCCGGCTGCCGCACCGGCTCGAGACGCGCCTCCTGTCGAACTGCGTCGATGCCGCAAGTGCAATCGCCGACATGATCGTGCGCGGAGCGCCGCTGATTGGCGTCACCGGGGCCTACGGGCTCGCACTGGCGCTAGCAGACGATCCTTCCGACGCTGGAGTCGATGCGGCCTATGCGTCGCTGCTGGCGACACGGCCGACGGCGTCGAATCTGCGCTGGGCGCTCGACCGCGTGCGGGCCACGGTCATGACGGCGGTGCAGGCCGACCGGCGCGCGCTCGCCTATGCGGAAGCCGCAGCAATCGCCGAGGAGGACGTGGCAGCCTGCGCCGCCATCGGCGACCACGGTGCAGGGATCATCGGCGACATCGCCCGAAAAGCCGGGCGAAAGATCAACATACTGACGCATTGCAACGCCGGCTGGCTTGCGACGGTCGATTGGGGAACTGCTCTCGCGCCGATCTACAAGGCCGTTCGCGCTGGCGTCGACCTGCACGTCTGGGTGGACGAGACGCGGCCGCGCAATCAGGGCGCGAGCCTGACAGCGTTCGAACTCGCCGGCGAGGGCGTGTCCCATACCGTGATTTCCGACAATGCCGGCGGCCATCTGATGCAGCATGGCCTCGTCGACTTGTGCATTGTCGGCAGCGACCGTACGACGCGAACCGGTGACGTCTGCAACAAGATTGGCACCTATCTGAAGGCGCTCGCCGCGCACGACAACGGCGTGCCCTTCTATGCCGCGCTGCCGACCTCTACGCTCGACTGGCGGATGTCCGATGGCGTCAGGGACATTCCGATCGAACAGCGCAGCGCACGCGAAGTCACGCATATTTCAGGCAAGACCGCTGCGGGCGCGATCGTCGAGGTTCAGCTGACCCCGGATGGGTCTGCGGCCCGTAACGACGCGTTTGATGTAACGCCGGCGCGGCTCGTCACGGGAATTATCACGGAGCGCGGCGTCTGCCGGGCAACGGAAGACGGGCTCCGCGTGCTCTATCCGGATCTCGCAACGCCTTAGAATCAGCTCAGCGTCTGGATCAGCCATGCGACCCAGAAAGCAGGCGCGAGAAACGAGCCGAAGGGCAGTCGCTCGTCCCAGTGGGCCTGCTGTCCTCTCAGGCGCGGCGCCACGAGAAAGATCGCGAGCGCCGACAGCGCTGCGATCTCGATCACGACCGGTAGCATTGTCCAGCCAACCCACAGGCCGCCGGCAGCTGCGAGTTTGACATCGCCGAGGCCCAAGCCGTCGCGGGCGCGAAACCGCCTGTAGAGAATGCGAACGAGATAGAGAACGCCGCCAAGCGCCATCCCGCGCAACAGCGCGTCGAGTGCTGCGGCTGATCGGCCGCCTTCGTTCGCGAGATAGGTCGCCTGCACAAGCCCGAACGCCAGCAGGCCGCCGTTCAGCCAATCGGGAATGATCATTGCGCGCCAGTCGACGACAGCGATCGTCAGTATAATCGCAAAGAGCCCCGCGCCGAACAGGCCTTCGACGCCGGGCGCCGCAGCCACACTGATCCCGCACCCTGCCGCCAGGGTGGCGAGTATGCTCAGCGGCTGCGCGCCCGTCACGAACCGGAGCCCGTCGTCTCCGCTCAATGGATCAGGCGCGGCGTGCGGGCGGATACGCCGCCCGGCGGTTCGTCGGAGCGCACGCCCGACCCACGCAACTTCGACCGCAACTCGGCGGCGATAACCGACGCCTCGACGGGGTCGCGGATGATCTGCGGCTTGATGAAGACGATCAGTTCCGTGCGGCGGCCGCCCTTGTTCTGCTGGGTGAAAACGTCGCCGATGATGGGAATCTGGTCGAGTACGGGTATGCCGTTGCGCCCGCGCGAATAGCTGTCGCTGATCAGCCCTGCGAGCAGAACGGTCTGGCCGCTCATCACGCTGATCGTGCTCTTGACCTTGCGTTCCGAGATCGTCGGCGTCAGCGTCTGCGTCGTGCCGTCGGAGTTGGGCACGGAGCTGATTTCCTGCTCGACGTCCAGNGTGACCGCGCCGCTCGACGTGATGCGNGGCAGGACGCGCAGGATGATGCCGGTATTCTTGTANTCGACCGTGCTGACGACTGTGTTGTTCGTGCTGAGGACCGTCGCATTGCCGGTCTGCACCGGCACCTGGTCGCCGACCTGCAAGGTCGCCGGCTGGTTGTCGACAACGACGAGCGACGGGTTTGAGAGAACCTTCACGTCTGTATAGCCATGCAGCGCGTTGATGATGAGACGCGGCTGCGCCTGGGAGCCGATGAGGAAATTGAAGCCCGGAAAGGCCTGCGCGATCGGCGCTGTGATCGCCGTATTGACGATCGACCCCTTGTTGGCGCCGAGCCCGACGTCGCTGCTTTGCAGGAAGAATTGAACGCCGTAGTTCAGCTTGTCGTTGAGGGTCACTTCCGCGATCGTCAATTCGATCGCGACCTGACCGCGCGGCCGGTCGAGCTGGATCAGAGCGCGTTCGATCGTCTTGTAGTTCGTCTGGTTGGCATAGATCAGGATCGAATTGTTGGCATTGTCCGCCGTGATGCGCACTCCCGGCATCACGGAATTTTCGTTGTCGCCGCCTGCACCGCCGCCTGCACCGCCGCCGGCAGCGCCCGGCGCGCCGCCTAGGCCCCGGCCGAAGCCGCCAAGTCCTGACCGCCCGCCGCCCCCGGCCCCTCCAGCGCTACCCTGGCCGCCGAGCGCCGCCTGCTGCGCCGGCAGTCCGCCGAACGGCGATCCGCTCTGCTGAGGCGGCTGCAGTCCCTGGCCGCCGCCCGTCAGCCGCTCGACCGGAGACATGGTCCGCGTACCGGAGCCCGGCGAGGCGGCAGTTTGACTCTCCAGCCCGATCTGGCCGCCGAGAAACATCTCGTTCAGCAATTGCGCGAGGTGCTTCGCGTCGCCGTGGCGCACATGGTAGACCTTCACGCCGATGGCCGCTGTGTTGGAGCCGTCGAGCCGCCGGATCCAGTTCGTCGCATTGCGCAGAAGCTCGGGCTTCTTGGCGACGATGAGAATGGCGTTCATGCGCGAGATTGCCTGGAATTTGACGAGGCCTTGGCCCATGCCCCCTTCGCCGGAATCCAGGATCTTCTCGAGTTCGGACACGATCGGCTCGGGCGTCGCGCTCTGTAGTGGATAAACGCCGACCGACTGGCCACGCATCCAGTCCGCATCGAAATTCGCGACCGTATCCAGCGCCATGCGGCGCTCAGCGGCAGACCCCGAGATGATCAGCAGATTGCCTGACGTGTCGGACTTGATGGCGCCTGGCTTGACCGAAAAGCCTTCAAGCAGCTTGGCCACGGTCTGCGATGAGACGTAGCGCAGCGGGATGACTGTCACGCCGTAGCCTGGCTGCAGCGAATCGGCGCCATCGACGATGCCTGTGCCCATCGCCTCGCCCGCCGGCGTGATCGAGTAGCCGTGCGAATCGCGCACCAGCGCCATGCCGCTCGACTTCAATGCCGATTCAAGCACGTATAGCAGCTTGCCGCGCGGCACGGGCCGACCGGATGACAGCGTGATCGAGCCCTGCACGCGCGGGTCGATCGTGTAGCCGACCTTCAGCGCGTCGCCGAGAATGACCTTGGCGACCGAAGCGATCGGCGCATTCTCGAAATTGAGATTGATGCCGCCGTCGCCGGCTTCCATACCGCCACGTGTCTCGGCAAGCGCGAGTTCGCGCCCGCCGGCGGAACCGGTTGCTTCATCCCCGCCCGCACGGGCGCCGAAGATCGAAAAGCCGCGTGAGAAAGAATTGTCGCCCGAATTTGCCGTCCGGTCGCCGCGCGGGAACTTCGGCTCGAGGTCTAGATTGCGGACCGCGTCTCCGGCTCCCGGCATCTCCCTGCCGTCGCTGCCGAAGCCTGCCGAGGTGAGGTTGCAGGAGGCGAGAAGCGTTCCGGCTCCCACAACCATCGCGGCTGCGCCGATCCGGCGCGCGAACGATGTCCTTGGGGGACGCACAAACTTCATACACACAGAACCCGCCGCTGCACCAATTGTAAAAAAACTTGTATACGCATACCGTTGGCCAAGAAAGAGGCTGTCAGCCACCGTGCCGATTTGGCGTCGGAAGTTGCCATTTGGAAACACCATCCGGCGCGCAAGAGCGGGTCGTCGCTGTGCTTTCAATTGCAATGTCAGAGGCTTGTCTGCCTGTGGGTATACGCGCTCTCGCGGGCTCCAGCGGCGTGAATGCGAGTGAGGGACTGTCAGTGTCCAGTTTCGGTTACTTGCGGCTGAAAAGCAGGGCGCGCCAGTGCGGCGCTATGGCCGCCGCAGCCGTGTTTCTCGCAGGTAGCGCGCCCGCAATGGCCGAGAGTCTCTGGTATAAGCCGCCGGCCGTACGCCATGTCGAACTGGCCTATCGTGGCGACCCGCGCGCCCAAGCCTGGCTCGGCTACCTCTATGAAAAAGGCGTCGGCGTCCCCCAGAACGCAGAAAAGGCCGTTTACTGGTATCATTGTGCGGCTGATCGCGGGCAGCCGCACGCGCAGTTCCTGCTCGGCGTGGCGCATGATCTCGGGCGCGGCGCGCCGCAAGACTACATTCTCGCCTATGCCTGGACGAACCAGGCTGTCGCGCGCGCCCGCGGCCGCCTGCGGCAGGACTGGGTGCGCGTGCGCAATGCGATCGGAGGCAAGCTCTCCCTGAAGCAA